>OGQV01000622.1_pt1 | contig 32211 bp, 27 predicted proteins | sample 1553311 | NCBI WGS metagenome assembly OGQV01 (sample SAMEA2579976, study PRJEB22360) | human gut metagenome
CGCTTGCCGAGGTCGGAAGGACGCGGCGGCAGGGCACAAGGGTAACATTTTTGCCGGACAAACGCGTTTTTGAAACGATTGAAATGAATTCCGAAGTCGTTGCAAAACGCCTGCGCGAGCTTGCGTACCTGAACAAAGGGGTAACGTTCAAATTCACCGACAACAGGCTGAAGGATGAAAATAAGAGCCGCGAGTACAAATACGACGGCGGCATTGTGGATTTTGTGTGCTATCTTAACAGTGAAAAAACCCCGCTGTATAAAGAACCGATATACTTTCGCGGAATGCGCGGCACGGGCAAAGATGCAATCATCGTTGAAATTGCAATGCAGCATAACGATGGCTATACCGAAAGCATCTTTTCATATGTCAACAATATTCCGACGACCGAGGGAGGCACGCATGAAACCGGATTTAAGTCCGCTCTGACCAAGGTCATGAACGATTATTGCCGTCGAACCGGAATCCTGAAGGAGAAGGATGCGCCGCTGCCGGGTGAGGATTTCCGCGAGGGACTCACGGCAGTCGTGTCGCTTAAAATGAGTTCGATTCAGTTTGAAGGGCAGACGAAAACAAAACTCGGCAATACCGAAGCGCGTACGGCGGTTGAAGCTGTTGTTATGGACGAGTTGACACCGATACTTGAAAACCTTAAGAATTCGGATCTTGCCGCCGCAATTGCGGACAAAGCGGTGAAGGCGGCAAAAGCGCGTGAAGCTGCAAGAAAAGCAAAAACCATGGCGCGTGAAAAGTCCAAGCTTGAAAACGCACCTCTCGTCGGCAAGCTTTCAAGCTGCACCGGCAGAACACCGGAACAAAACGAACTCTTCATCGTTGAAGGCGATTCGGCAGGCGGCAGCGCAAAGCAGGGCCGTGACAGACGGTTCCAGGCAATACTGCCGCTGCGCGGCAAACCGTTGAATGTTGAAAAAAGGCGCATTGAGCAGGTGCTTGAAAATGACGAATGCCGCTCCATCATAACGGCTCTCGGAACCGGCATAGGCGAGGATTTTGAGCTTAAAAACCTTAAGTATCATAAAATCATCATTCTCTCCGATGCCGATCAGGACGGTGCGCATATACGCGCTCTGCTTCTTACGTTCTTCTATCGCTACACAAAGGAGCTGATAACGGGAGGGCATGTTTACATGGGTATGCCGCCTCTTTACAAGGTTCAAAAGGGAAACAATGTTACGTATGCCTATGACGATGAAGAACTTGCCCGAATTACGAAAGGCATGAAGGGGTACACCTTGCAGCGGTATAAAGGCTTGGGTGAAATGAATCCGGAGCAGCTTTGGGAAACAACGCTTAACCCGGAGAACCGTTCACTTGTTCAGGTGACGATTGAAGACGCGGCGTATGTAGAACACCTTGTAACGCTTTTGATGGGAGACAAGGTTGCTCCCCGCAAGGAGTACATCACCGAACATGCGAATTTCAACCGCGTGGATTCTTTTGAGGACAAAATCGGTTGATGTTGAAGTTTAACGCCGCTTCGGAGTACAACGCGATACACAATTCAGATTGATTGGTGCAGCTTGCGGTCAATCAAAACCGAACAACAAACAAAAGCATCCGAAAGCAGCGGAACTGCACGGATGCTTTTGGATATTTATCCGAAACAAAAACTAAACGATTTGAAAAATATAAAACTTCAGATAATCCGTCTCGGGTACATTCCAAAGAATCGGGTGATCAGGAGCCTGCTGACGCGCTTCGATTTGACGCAGCTGAACCCCTGCATCCTCTGCGGCATTGTGAAGCATCTTACGGAAAAGCTCATCGGTCATGAAATGCGAACATGAGCAGGTTGCAAGATAGCCGCCGCGCGGAAGGAGTTTCATTGCTTTTGCATTGATGGCTTTATAGCCCTTTACCGCACTGCCGATCGTATCCCGACTTTTGGTGAAGGCGGGCGGGTCGAGTATTATGTAATCATAACCGTGTTTGCGATTGGATTCCATATCGGTCAGAAGATCAAAGACATCGGCGCAAACGAAATCCATTCTGCCCGAAAGCCCGTTCAGCTCCGCATTTCTGCGCGTTTTTTGGATTGCATCCGCAGAAATATCAACGGCAGTGACATGCTTTGCACATGCAGCGGCGGCGTTCAGTGCGAATGCGCCCGTATGCGTGAAACAATCGAGAACCGTTTTGCCGGCAGCAATCTTTGCAGCGGCACGACGGTTATATTTCTGGTCAAGGAAAAAGCCCGTTTTTTGTCCGTTGATAACGTCGATTTCGTATTTGATGCCGTTTTCTTCAATCATTACCAATCCGCTGTCCGGTGCGGGAGGCAGGAGATCACAGCTGATAAAGCCCTTGTGCTGAGTCAGACCTTCCTTTTCGCGTATGGCGACATCGTTTCTTTCGCAAACGGCCCGAATATTAATGCCGAACTCTTTGAATACTTCAATAAACAGCGGAAACAGGCGGGACTTAAGCATTTCGGTGCCGAGGGAGAGAATTTGAAAAACAAGAACATCCCCGAAGCGGTCCACCGTCAGCCCGGGAAAACTGTCGGCCTCACCGAAAATAATTCGACAGCAGTCAAAATCGCTGCCCATGACCGTTTGGCGGTACTCAAGCGCGTAACGAATTCGCCTGCGGAAAAAGTCATCGTCAAACCTGTCGTTTGCATTGCGTGAAAAGATGCGAATGCGAATTTTGGAATTGTCATTTATGAACCCGGTTCCGATGAACCGATCCTTTTTTGTATAAACATCAACAAGCCCGCCGTTCGTATAATCACCGTCAACGGAAAGCACCTCCTCCGCATAAACCCACGGGTGCCCGCCTTTGAGTGCGCGTTCCGCCTTTTCGGATACTTTTGCTTTCGGATACATTCGCATTATTAACAAACCAACCTCTCTGCCGCATTCGGCAAAACTGTTTGTTGAATATAACACAATCGGGCGTGGATTTCAAGTGCGGTTTCAACTTGCCGTGCCTGCACAGCGAAAAAACGGTCGAAAGTGTTTGTTCTGCCTTGATTTGCGGCAGATGCGCCGCATTAGTCAGACAGTGTCGGTTCGAAAGGTTCAACGGCGGAGCAGCTTATCTCATATGCAGTGCGCATTTCCTCCGTTCCGTCTTCAAAAACTTTTTTATATTCGCGGCTTTGCAGCCTTCCGATAACGTGCATTCCGATGCCGACCTTCATATCCTGCAAATACCTTGCGTTTCGTCCCCATGCGATACAGGGCAGATAGTCGGATTTGCCGTACCGTCTGTTGACTGCAAGCAGAACGTCCGCAATTTCACGTAAAAAAGGAGTCGTTCTGTATATTACGGACTTACAGATGTATCCGAACAGTTCAACTTCGTTTTTGTATGCAAAAGCATCGGTTTCATCCGCCGAAGCAGGAATGAATTCACGTGCAAACACGGTGATGATAAGTCTGCTGCCTTTTTCAGTCTGTTGATTATAGGAACGTATCTGTCCTTGGACATGAAAATACATACCGTGTTCAACAGGGATGCCGCCGAGAAGTCGTTCGCTGACGGTGACAGGTATTCTATCCTCGGTTCCGCTCAATCTTTGAACGGTGAGCACAAGCTTGAAAAAAGCCTCTCCGTAAATTGTATGACTGTATTCCGGGCCGTCCGTAACCCTGCCTGAAAGACTGATGCTGTTGTTTGTATCCGGCATATTGCCCTCCGTAAGTTCGAGTATTCACTGAATGAGTCCGTTTTTCAAAAACAAGGTAAACTTCCTTTGCTTTTTCCGAAAACGATACCGTACAGTGGCCTGTTTAAATTCTATTCGGCGAAATTCGAAATAGACTTGTTGATTTGGTTTCATGCATATGATAGAATAGCGCGAGAAAAAGAACAGGGCGGGAGAAATATGAAAAATACGAAACGGGATGAAACCTTTTTGCGGGAAACGAGGCATGTTATCGAGCGGCATATTGATCTGTATCCGAAATGTGAGCCGGACGACATAGTAAAGCTGCTTTATCAAAGCGAATTCGGCTGCGGGCATTTTGTGCGCAGCAAAGAGATCGCGGAGGAGTATCTGAAGAGGGAGTATGAAGCGTGTATGCTGACAACGAAAGCCGCCGTTGCCGGGGAACACCCATTGACGGATGAAACAGGCGGGATGTTCGTTCGGGTGCACCTTGAACCTTTGGCACGGTACGGTATACCGCTCTCAAGGCTTGCGGAGCTTTTTGTGCGTTCATCGGAGGTTCGAACGGGTTCAACGGACGGAATGCTGAAAAAGCTCAGCCTGCTGAAAGAGATCTGCCGGCAGGGGAAAACTCCGTTTGACGAAGAAACGCTGTCGGCTTTTCTTAAGAAATACGTTGCGGCGGGCTGCCCGGCAATACATCACAGCGAGACTTACCGTCGGCTTTACCATCCCGCGTATCGCGTGATTTGCAGAGAATTCCTTCCCGAACTAATCGGCGGAGAATGCGCAGGTTCGGAACCTGAAACTCATATTTAAGACTCAAACAAAAACTGAATTTAAGGAGAAGTTTAAACAAAAGGCACAGCCGAAACGCAATTGCGGGCGACTGTACCTTTGTTTTTTTACAGAGAATGATACGGCAAAAGAAAGACTGATGAAAAACGATCAGATTTCAACATTGCCGTTGCCGGGGCGTGCACAGGTGATTTCAAGATTGCCGTTGCGCTCACGAAGCTTGTCGATAAACTCTTTTTCTTTCCGCGCATCACGCAAAGTGATCTGGTAGGTGAGCTTGAACAGGCTGCCCATGTTGGTGGTCTTAACACGGATGAGCTCATGGCGGGAAGTGTATGTGCTGAAAATATCATTGAAAACTTCATCATAGATGAGACTTTCGGGAATGACAATCTTGAGGTCGCGCTCTGCGGAACCCGCTTTGCCGAAATTGATGCTTGCAAGCGCAATGTCAACCAAAAGAACGAACACAGCAAGGATGACCGCAATTGCAATATAACCCATGCCCGTTGCAAGGCCGACAGCCATTGCGAGGAAGATACTTGTTATTTCACGCGCGGAAGCGGGGGCGGAACGGAAACGGACAAGGCTGAAAGCACCGGCAACAGCAATACCTGCGCCGAGTTGTCCGTTAACAAGGGCGATAATCGTTTGAACTATCATCGGCAGAAGCACAAGGGAGACCGAAAGGCTCTTGGAGGGACGATTTCTGTATCGACTGCAAACGGCGATGAGAACGCCCAATGCAAGAGAAACAAGCAGGCAAACAATAAACCCGCCTGCGGTCAAGGTGCTTGTGGTGGAGAAAATACTGTCGATAACGTTGTTAAGCATAGTGAAAAATCCTTTCGTTTATGGATGAAAACATTGGGAACGGAACGATACCGGATCGTTCAGCCGCAATGTGCAGCACCGCGTTTTTGAGAAAGAATGCGGTTAAGTTCGATGTTATACGCAGTTGCGTATTTTGAGAAGCTTGTCGGAAAGATCCTGTGTTCATCAAGGAGTGCGGCAAGCCAAAGCGGCAGAGTGTGCGGAGTTTTAAGCTCCATTATGCATTTGCCTGCGGGCAGAATGGGGTCGCCGTACGTGCCGCTTAACAGGTCGAGGCTGCGCGTTCTGTAGCGCAGATTTTCGTCGATTGTCAGTCTCAAATCCCCGACACCGTTTTCCGCATAGGCAGTGCGTTCGCAAAATATTCCGAAAGACGGCCGAAGCTCCGGATAAAAGCGGAGCGCATAATCAATTTCACGCGCAATTTGCTTGTCGGGGCAGGGCGCATCACCGCAGAGAAACTCCATTGCATCGGCATAGGGCATTTCGATTCGGCGCTTATACACAACACCTTTGTATTTCTTCTTAAGCTCAATAAAAGCGTTCGATTCTGCCGACGGAGTGCCGTAGCACCGCAAACGGAGCTTTTCCTTATAAATCGGATGCTCTATAGAGGCACGAATCAACCGCATGTCGGCAGTGTCAAAATAAATGCTGCTGACAGTGCTTTTTCCGTAAGAATCAACATGCATATGCTGCAAAAGCACGGGCAGCATTGCGGCGAACTGCTTGTCCGAAACAATATACTTTTTCTCAATACGGGTAAAAATGTTATCAATTTTAACCGTTTGCAATGTCACAACCTCCGTTTCTGCCGAAATGCACCGGATGCGGAGCACTTCGGAATAATCCCGCTCGGCACAACGGCGGAGCGGGCGGTGAGACCATTCTCGCATTACCAATATTATACCACTGAAACAGGGCGACCGAAAGACAAAAAGGGCTCTTTTAACGGCAAATATTGTATATAGTACTTTGAAAACGGTCAAACAATGCTTAATCGGGAAGATTGTCAACAAAAATTCATAATATATCGAGCCAGATTCCCATAGGCAATTTTGCGAATGTCCGCATCGCTCAAGCCCATGCGGCTCAGCTTGTTCGCAATCAACGGCAGTCCGCTGCTGTTTTCAAGCCCGTCGATATAGCGGTTCATGCCGTCAAAATCCGACCCGAGCGCAACGCAGTCGATTCCGCCGATTTCGATGAAATGCGCGATATGCCGTATCACATCGTCGAGTTCGGCAGTGCGTTCATCGGTCAATTGTCTGTAATAAAAATTGACGCCGATTACACCGCCTTGTTTTGAAATCGCGCGAATATGCTCATCTTTCATGCAGCGCGGGTGACTGCATAGGGCGCGTGCATTTGTGTGCGACGCAAACACGGGGCGTGCTGCAATGCCCAACACATCGTCAATGCCTGCATCCCCGAGGTGTGCAAGGTCAACAGCCATTCCGATTCGGCACATCTCTTCAACAACACGCTTTCCGAGGGCGGTCAAGCCCTTTTTGCTTCCGCGTTTTCCGGCCGGATAGGCAAGACTGTTAACGTCATTCCAAGTCAGCGTCATTGCGCGCACTCCGAGACGATACAGCATTCGAAGGTTTTCAACGCTGCCTTCGACAGCCTCACCGCCTTCAACGGTCAACACTGTTGCAATTTTGTCCTGAGTTACGTCAAAATCACGGGAGAACGGCACAAAACACGGATTTGATTCAAGCATTCGATAATAGGAATCTATCATGTTAAGGCATTGACTCAGCGGGTTCTGCTTCAGCAGCATGTCGATCCATGCGGCAAAGAACTGAAGCTTCACTCCGCCCGCTGCCATGTTCCGAAGGCTCATGCTCTGATGTCCGGAGACGGTTTGAATATCATAATCATAGTATGTCATTCCGTATAAAAAATCACAATGCGCATCCGCAAACGGCAGCTTGTTTGAAGCACTGTTCTCTTGCGGCAGAATTTGTTCGGCCATGTTAATCCCTCCAATCTGCAGCTCCGCATGCCGCGGAGGCCGACCGTATCACAATATTATAACACAAAACGAATAAAAATGCATTCGATAAAAAAGCGCGGCGGGTTGTTGAGAACAGATAATTGTTCCAGCGGAAGACAATCACCGGACGGAGATGCGGAGTATGATATAAAATACCGAAAAAAGTCACAATTTATTTTCAAATGGAGTCGAAAACCTATTGTAAAGAGCAAACCGCAATTGGTATAATAAGGTGCGGAGTTCAGAGGAGCTCTGCAAGGTGCTTTTGTATATTAACCGGAGGTGACGCAAATGAAATGCAGAAATTGTGGCCACGATAATCCCGAGTATTCCGAAGTATGCGAGAATTGCGCAGTTTCACTGCGCTCGGAGCCGCAGCGCGATGATGATACCCCGTCTTGGGGTTTCGTTGACGAGAACAAGGATATCAGGTTTTCTTTCGGAGGGCGAAATGCCGCGCAAAACAATAATCCCGCAGACATGAACCAAAACACTGACAGCGACCTTGATGAGCTTGAAAGACAGTTCACATGCGACGTCGGTGATTGGAACGAAGTTCAGAGACGTCCGAACGCAGGCCGACAGAACAATAACCGCCAACACGCTGCCGCTGCGCAGAGAAATGACAGAACAAGCAGCCCGAACGGAGCGGAACGGGCGAACCGCAGCAGCGCGCAGAATACACAGGGCGCATTCGCCGGTGACAGACTTCCGTGGGATAACGATTCTGCAAACACACGCAGGCAGCAGCCCCGCACGGAAAGGCAGTCAAACCCGGATGACGAATATGACTCCGATGATTTCGATGATGCGGATGCATACGACGGCCGCGAACGCGGGAACAAGCGCACGAAGAAGCAGCGCGGAAAGGGCAGAGATTCGACTGATATTCAAGATGATTTCGACACTGCCCGCACGTGTGCCGATTACGGAGCAAAGCGGGGCAGACGCGATAATTCCTATGATGAATTTGAAGACGTGAACCGCAAAAGCGATCGCAGACGGGGAAAAGGCGGTGCGTCCGGTCTGCGTATTGCAATAATCGTGCTTGCTGTTGTGGCCGTAATTGCGGCCGGCGTGCTTGCATACACCCTTTTGAACGGCAGCAGCATCGGCGGCGAAAAAACAAACAGCGTTATCGTCAACCCCAACAATCCGGACAGCTACTATATCACTGTTTATGCAAAAGCCGGTTCTGTCCTTGTTTATGAGGACAGCACAGGTGCACAGACCGAACAGCAGGTTCCCGAAAAAGGATATGTAACTTTCAATGTTGCATCCAACCGCCTGCGCCCGATAACACCCATTGAGGGCGAAAGCTGCGACATTTACCCCTCGGTAAGTCTCAAAAATGAGGACGGAACGCTGACAAAGCTGGAGATTCCGCGCATAACGCTCAGAGTTCCGACACTTAATGCATCCTTCGAAACGGCTGAAGACATAACGAGCGACGACGGCGTTATAGAAATCAAAGGGCATGTTGACTTGACTCAGACGGATCTTCAGAACAATCTGCCTGTTGTCACAATCAACAACGAAACCGTGCAGCCCGCGCCCGACGGCAGCTTTGCTTACACAACAAAGCTCGACAAGGGCGAATACGAGATCGTCGGTGAAATCAAGCTCGGCGGATACATGATCATGCGCCGAACCTTCAAGGCAACCGTCAGCAAACAGCTGACCGCATCCGACATAATTTCAATACCCGAGGAAGTTGATACCCGAGTTCTGAATGTTGAAACTTCAATTGAACTCACCGGTACCGTTCCCGCAGGAGCTGTGCTTCAGGTTGTTCCCAAGGATGCGGAATGCACCGTTAAGGATCAGCCCACAGTTGACGAAAACGGGAACTTCAGGTTTTCCGTAAACCTTCCCACCGCCGCAAAGTGCTATGAGCTCCAGCTCACCGCAACACTTGCGGACGGAACGGTTTACACGCGTCCGTTCTTTGTGGAACGTCCGCCGGTGTTTAACGAATATGTTCCCACCGTTTGGAGAGGTGATTACAGCGAGATGTCAAAACCCGTCCATATCACCGACCTTCGCGGGTTTGTAATTGAGGGAACTGTTGCAGAGATTACCTATGATGACGATTATCTCGTTGCAACGTTTACCCTTAACGATGGACATACGATCAGCATTGAGTATCACGATCACTATTCTGCCGCACGCCAGCATCCCATTGAAGCGGGCAAGCAGTACAAACTCTACGGATTCTCAAAGGGCGTGGACGAAAGCGGTATGCTCCGGATGTATATTTGGTTCGTGAGTGACTGATCAGATGTTCGGATAAGTTTGGAAACAAAATAACCTGCGCGGCGGCTGCTTAACGGCAGCCGCTGCGTTGATACTGCAACACATCGCCAAACGGTGCAGCTTTCAAGAAAACACATGGAGAAATAAGATGAAAATCTGGGCAAGAGTTCGAAAAAACAACAAAACAACGGAACAGGATGTCGTTGAAATTCCGCAGAAGGACGCTTCCGAAGTGGAGGACTGGCACGAAGCTCTTTGCGAGTTGTGCTCGAAATTAAACCTTTCACGCCCTGTGATTCTTGATAAGCATGTCAATGAGCTGCTCCGCTTTTCACACACCGTGTTCCGCCCGGATGATTTTATGGAACAGGTAACGTTTGACAGGCTGGAGGTTGAATTGTTTTAGCGGCGGTTCATTGCACCCCGAAACGTTGAGAACAGGAAGTGTTTTTCAATCGAAAAAACGAAAATAAACGAATGCTCGGTGATTACTCCGAAAAGGGTAAACGACCCGTGATGTGCGCAAAGCATGCATCGCGGGTTGTTTTGTTTTCGGCAGCAGTGTTCAAAACCTGTAACTGTTTATCGGTAATATTCATATTTTATAGCAAGCCGTGTACAAGCCCGACATTGGAGCCGGCGGCGAAGCAAAACAATAAGAAAGGAGCATCTCGGCAGTGCGGGAGCGAACGGTACTGCGCTGCAATGATATGGTGAATGATATGAGAAATGATAACGGAAGCAGGGGAAACGGCTTTCAGCCTTTTAATCCGCCGAACAGAGGAAGACAGCAGGGAGGCATGAGGCAAAGCAATTTCGGCAGCGAGCAAAACATGGGTTATGATAACAGCGTGCAGTGTGCAGGTAATGCGTGCGGTTTCCCGCCTTGCAGCGGCTGCCGCTGTGAATGTACATATTACGGTGCAACGGGCCCGACGGGAGCAACAGGTCCGACGGGCGCAATCGGAACAACGGGCGCGACCGGTGCAGTGGGTGCAACGGGAGCGACAGGCGCTACGGGAGCAACAGGAGCGACAGGCGCAACAGGTCCGCAGGGAATCAGAGGCATTGACGGTGCAACGGGTCCGACAGGTCCGCAGGGTATCAGAGGCGTAGACGGAGCAACGGGTCCGACAGGCGCAACAGGAGCAACGGGGGCAACAGGCCCGACCGGAGAAACCGGGGCAACAGGCCCGACCGGAGCAACCGGAGCAACAGGCTCGACCGGTGCAGCGGGAGCAACCGGAGCAACAGGCCCGACCGGAGCAACCGGTGCAACAGGCCCGACCGGAGCAACCGGAGCAGCAGGGGCAACAGGCCCGACCGGAGCAACAGGCCCGACAGGCGCAGCAGGAGCAGCGGGAGAAACAGGTGCAACGGGAGCAACAGGTCCGACAGGTCCGACAGGCCCGACAGGCCCTGCTGCCGAACCTGCCCGGTCGGCAGCGTTGATGTCTTCAGTTCAACCGACAGGAGAAGGAACGACTGTGCCGAATGGGGGAGTGCTGCCTTTGACAAACCTTCGCAGCAGCGGTGAAGAACTCAGTGCGGATGCGGCAAATAATGCGGTGCGTTCCAATGATGGAAAACTGTATCATATTGTATGGAACGTAAATGCGGCGGAAGAGCAGGGCTCCGGAACTTCGGGTGATATTGTGATTGCACTTGAATCGCTTACCGGGGATGTGTATGGTTATTCTTCGGCAAACACGACCGCAGCCGGCGGAAATCCTGTGTCCGTTTCAGGCTCGGCCTATGGGCGGATTCCCGCAGGAACGGAGCTTGTGCTTCGAAACAGAAGCGGAAGAACCATAGTGCTGCATGCGGCTGCAACTCCGAACGGCGACTATGCAGGCGGAATCACGGTGATTAAAGCATAGATAATGCGGCAGTGAACGAGCCGGGAATGTGCCTTCGAAAAAGAGAAGGTGCAGGTAAACTCCGCCTGCCGCGTGCGGGCGGAGCAGGCTTTCCGCAAAACAAAATCCGGGAAACGGGGGGAGCGATATGGAAGGTTATAAAGTGTGTGTTTATGCAATTGCAAAGGATGAAGCGAAATTTGCCGCGCGCTGGGCTGAGTCGATGAGTGAGGCGGATGCTGTATATGTTCTTGACACAGGGTCAAGCGATGATACCGTAAAAATACTTCAGGCGCACGGGGTAAACGTCCGGAGTGAAAAAATAACCCCATGGCGGTTCGATACGGCGCGGAACAGGTCGCTTGAACTTGTGCCGGAGGATGCCGACATCTGTGTTTGTACAGATATTGATGAGGTTCTGCATCCGGGATGGCGCAAAGCGGCAGAAAAAGCGTGGTCAAACGGCGCGGATATGCTGCGCTATCGTTATACGTGGAATTTCAACGAGGACGGAAGCGAAGGTACGGTGTTCTATATAGATAAGATACATGCACGGCATGGTTTCAAATGGGTAAACCCTGTACACGAGGTTCTTGAATATGAGGGAGAAGGCAGTTTCAGACATATCATTGCAGAAGGCATTCAGCTTGATCATCTTGCCGATGCATCAAAATCACGCGCACAATACCTGCCTCTGCTGGAAATGAGTGTGCGGGAAAATCCGGAAAACGACAGAAATATGCATTATCTCGGCAGAGAATACATGTTTTACGGCAGATGGAACGATTGTATTGCGACATTGAGGAGGCACCTTGAAATGAAATCCGCTGTCTGGCGGGATGAGCGGAGCGCATCGATGCGCTTTATTGCACGTGCCTGCACGGCACTGAATGATATTGCGGAAGCGGAAAGCTGGCTCTATCGCGCAGCGGCGGAAGCACCGTACCTACGCGAACCGTGGATCGAACTCGCGGGCAATGCATATGCACGGCAGGATTTTGAAGGTACGCTGTATTTTGCACTTAAAGCACTTGCAATTGAAACCCGCCCGAAAACATACATAACGGAACCCGCAGCATGGGGTGCCGCTCCGTATGATTATGCTTCTCTGGGGTATTTTTATACGGGCAGAAAAAAAGAAGCACTGATAATGGCCGAGAAAGCCGTTGAAAAAGAACCGCAGAACGAAAGATTAAGAGCAAACAGAGATATTATTGCACAGCTTTCGGAAACGCTTTGATTCGTTATTTTTGTCGGAGAGGCTCGATTCGAACCTTTCCGACAAAAAATGAATCGGCAAGCATTTTGATAACAACTTATCCTACAGCAGGAGCAGGATTATAACAGCCGACAATATATAATGCAGCCAACCGATCAATTCAGGTTGCATGTTCGGCGGATTTGCGCTATAATAATACTGTTATGCGAAATGATTCGCCTAAATACGGAGACGTATCGAAGTGGTCATAACGGGACTGACTCGAAATCGTGGTCGCTACTCGGTAGCTCCCTGACCGGAATCCCTTGATTTTATGGGGTTTTTCGGGTATTCTTAACTTAATATTTTTGCTTGTTCTCCCCATCAGTTCTCCCCGTTTTCCGAGGTGCTGATGTTGAGATAAATACGGAGCGGTATCGAAGTGGTCATAACGGGACTGACTCGAAATCAGTTGAACCGCAAGGTTCCGTGGGTTCGAATCCCACCCGCTCCGCCAGAAATCACGCCAGTAGTCGGTTTTTCCGACTGCTGGCTTTTCTTTTTCAGTTCTGTGCAAAGCCCAAGCCATTGAGCATTGCATCCGCAGAGGTCAGCTTCGAGCTGTAATCCAGATGTGCGTAAATGTTCGCCGTAGTTGAGAAGTCGCTGTGACCAAGCCATTCCTGAATCTGCTTCATGGGAACACCGTTTGCCAGAAGAAGCGAGGCACAGCTATGCCGGAGATCGTGATACCTGATCTGTCTCATTCCCTTTGCCTTGAGCAGTTTCGGAAAACTCTCTGTGACGTAGTGAGGCTTGATCAGATCGCCAATCTCATTGACACATACATACTCAAGATAGTCCTTGATGTAGCTGCGTCCGCACAAGCGGCGGTTTTCCTGCTGTTCTTCCTTCAATGTGAGAAGTCTTTCCCGCATGAAAGGAACGAGAGGCAGTGTTCTCATACTCGATTTGGTCTTTGTGGTGTCCGACGCAACCAGAACGCGCTTGCCGTCGAGATCACAGGAAGTAACCGTATGACGGATGGTGATGGTGTTCTGGTCAAAGTCGATGGCGTCCCACTTCAGCCCCAACACTTCACCCCGACGGAATCCGTAAAAAGCGGCCACCAGCACCGGCAACTCCAGCTTGGTGCCCCGAAGGGCTTCAAACATCTTCTGCATCTCCTCTGCCGAAAGGAAAACCGGCTGAAAGCTGTTTTTCTTTGGCCTCTCCACCTTGTCCGCCACATTCTGCACCAGCATATCAGTCTTGACCGCATATTTCAGCGCCGAGTGGATAATCGCGTGATAGTGGATGACCGTATTCGGCTTTACCTTTCTGAGCATTTTGGAATAAAACATCTGCAAGTGTCTGGCTTCCAGCTCCCGCAAGGTCAGATTCCTTTGGCGGAAGTACGGCCCGACTGGCTTCTTGATCATTGCGGCGTAAGAACTGTATGTTGCCACCGCCAGCCGTCCCTTGGCGATCTCCAGCCATTCCAGCAGATAATCGGTAAACAGCATATCACTGCTCAGGTCGCCTACCTCTTTGGGCGGCTCAAACTCCGCCCAAAGCCTCGCCAGCTCTGCCTCCGCCTTGCGCTTGTTGCCCTTTTCGGGAAGCCCCAGCGCGATCCATTTCGTTTTCCGCTGCCCTCCGGCGTTTCTATAGTTCAGCACGGCGTAATACCTGCCGTTTTTCAAAGTCAGATGTCCTGCTATCAATTTCATTTCCTCCTGTCCTTTGTATTTGCAGAACAGAACTCCAAACCGACAGTATCAGTATACCATCGGTTTGGGGTTCTCTCTATTCTGCGAATTGTTTTATCGTAGCCGTATCAGTACGAATCAGCGGGCATCCCGGTTCCGTTCTCTCTGCCGCTTCAGCAGTTCCAGGCCCTTGATAATGTCCCGGCGCATCTGCTCCTCGGTATAGCCGGAGGGGAAATATTTCCGCAGCTCCTCCCGCTTGAATTTCAGTTGCTCCTGCTGGTTGGGCTTTGTCTCCGCCAGTACGGCATAGATCATCTGATCATCCAGCACGCCCTCCTGTGCCAGCTTCTTCAGGCGGATGCTCTGGGCGTGGGACGGGGTGCAGTCGTTCAGAGCCATCGCGTCCAGCACCGCCCGCTGCTGATACGAGTCTAAGTAGGAAAGCTCCACCGCTGGGTTGAAGGCGATCTTGCCGTCGTCCACCATTGAAAGCAGTTCGGGGATCAGGTAGGTCAGGCGGATATATCGCTGAATCTGCCGTCCGCTGTCTATGGCTTCATCAGCCATTTTCTCTCTCGACCACTTCTGGCCAACTTGTCCAGAAGTTATACCCTGATGATTCAGTGCATCCAGCTTCATCTTGTAGGCGAATGCCTTTTCGCTGGGCAGGATAGTCTCCCGCTGCAAATTGGCGTCCACCATTGCGATCACCGCTTCATCGTCAGACAGCTCCCGGACGATGACAGGCATCGTCTCGACGCCCAGCACCTGACACGCCGCCAGTCGCCGGTGACCGGAGATCAGCTCGTAACCGCCGTCCGGCAGCGGCCTTGCCAGCGCCGGGGTGATGGCTCCCACCTTGCGGATGCTCTCAATCATCCGCTGCATCTCCTCGTTGTTCTGCACCTTGAAAGGGTGACCCTTGAACGGGTGCAGCTCGGCCGGTGGAATATTCCGCACCCGCTCCAGCTTGGCATCGTCCCGCTCCGCCTGCGTGGAAAACAGATCGTCCAGCGTGGGTAAAGTAAAATCCGATTTTCTCATTGTGTTGTCCTCACTTTCATAGTTTTTTCTTTCGGGGTCTTAGGGCACGCCCTAACGAGTGTTTTTACGCTCCGGCCCTGCCGGGAGTAAAAGCGCACTGCTCGCTCAGATGACGCAGGCATCGCAAGCGGATACACTGTTTGGCTCCGACAGGAGTAAAAACAGTCTGCTCGCTTAGACTGCGCAGGCGTAATTCTCGCTTACTTTAATTCATTCAAAATTGCTTCCAGCCTGCTCAGAATTTCCTCTTTCTGAAGCTGTGGAAGCTCCGCTTTCAGGCCGTTCAGCATCCGAAACAGGCGGTAATCCCGCTCCGTGATGGCCGCTTTGACCTCTTTTCCAAGCCCCAGTCGCCGCAAGTATTCCGACAGCGACAGAGAACAGAACCGGGCATTTTCCAGCAGCTTCTGCTTCTCCTGCTCGGTCACACGGACATTGATCCCGTAGTTTTTGCTGCGCATTTGTTCACCCCCTTTCTTCGGTTTGTGACGGCAATGACGGTTGTGACGGGGATTTCCTTATATAGCGATCCCGGCGTCATTTGCGTCATCGCCGTCACGGCGCAGAAATTTGATGAGTCGGCTTTTGCCTGTGCGCTTGGTGCGATACTCGATGCCCAGCGGCTCCAGTACCTCATAGGCGAACTGACCGAGATACTTTGTGACCATATTGGGCGTGACCTCCTGCTCCTTCATTTCGGTCAGCAACTCCGTGGCCGTGCCTACCCATTCGGTACGGCACTCCATAAAGTCCACCACCCGAAACAGAAATTTCGGCAGTTCCGCCTTATGAATGTCCTCGCTGTTCTTGCGCTCCACCAGCTCCCAGACAAGGTCGTTAAACTGCAAGGTCAGTTCCTGATATTCCACATCCCGCCCGCTGACCAGCAGCGTAGCGGCGTTTCCGCTGCGCTTACGGCGCAGGATGAAGTTGGTGTCCGCAGCGCCGATGATGCCGGTAGAGCCGCTGACATCGTTAAAGGGATCGTCGCTGTCTTGCAGCTTTCGCAGGTGATGCACCAGCAAAATGGCGATGTTGAAGCCGTCGGCAATGCGCTTGATGGAGGAAATGTCGTCGTAGTCGTTGCCGTACATTCCCGCTTTTCCGGCGCTGCCTTTGGAGTCCCGCACCTTTTGCAGCGTGTCAATGATGACCAGCTTGGTGGCGGGATGCTCGGTCAGGAAATCCGTGATCTGCTCCTCCAGCCCGCCGCCGATCAGCCCGGAGGTCACGGCAAAATACAGGTTGTCCGGGGCGCTGTCGGTGAGGTTGTAGAGCCGGTCTTTGATGCGGCGCTGGGTGTCCTCAAGGCGCAGATAGAGCACATCGCATTGCAGCGTGGGCAAACCCCAAACGGAATTTCCCTGCGCCACTTGCAGCCCCAGCCACAGCATCAGCCAGCTTTTGCCGATCTTGCTGGCACCGCTGATGACATTGACACCCTGCGAAATAAGACCGTCTACGATGAACATCGTCTTGCTCATCGGCGTGGACAGCAAGGTCTCTGCGTCCACGGTTTTCAGTTTGTTACCCATAGAAATTTCTCCTTTGTAGAATGTTAGAAATGGATTTTGACAGGTGCAGATGGAAACGGCCACCCGCACCCGCTTCGCCCTCAAAAAAGCCCCGGAAATCAAGGCTTTCTCGGCGCTTAATGTTCGACGCTGCGCCGCCGTCTGGCGGAGTCCGCCTTCTGCTTGCGTCGGATGGAGCAGCCGCATTCCGGGCAGTATTTCTGCCGGTTGCCACTGGGTGCAAAGGGCTTTCCACACCGTTCGCAGGTCCGTGTGCGCTGCCGGTAAATGTCGGCGCAGAGTACCTTGTCGGCGGGCAGAACCGCCCGCCGGAAGTACTTGCACAGCAGCGAATAGGAAATCGTCTGCACGCACACGCAGCCCTCGCCGTCGTCCAGCGTCAGACAGTTGCCGCCATCATAGTTGGCGCACAGCCACCGGATTTGGCGGTTGCAGCGTACCCTTTGGGCGGGCGTCAGGTGCTTGATCTCATCCAACTTTCTTCACCTCATTCTCCATCACATAGTTGATGACGCTGATTTTCGGGATCTTCAGCGTCGTGCCGATCTTCACGGCGTGGATGTACCCATAGTCGATCAGCTTGTAGGCCAGCTTGCGGCTGATGCCCAGCATCTCCCGAAGCTCTTTGACGGTCACGATGTCCGGGTATTCCGGAAACATCATCTGATAAAGCTCTCTGAGCTCTCCTTTCTTCATAGATTTGAACCTCCTTTGCTTGTTCTGAAACCGCATTTCTGCGGTAATTTTTGCTTGCTGCCGCTCATCTGTATCGTTCCTGCCCCGGAGTCTCACCACGGCGTATTGCTTCTTTGGTGCGCTCGTTCCTTTTTCGGGAAGTCGTGGCGGCACTTGCCGGAAGCATATCCTTTGGAGGCGGCGATTCAATTTTCAAGGTGCACAGGGAGAGAGTCCCCTCAATAGGTAGGCAGCGAGAAGGGCCGTTTTTTAACCCCCTCACTAATCAACTGGGAAATTTTTTTCGATTTGTACGAAGGAATTTTGAAAATTTCCTTTGAAATCCTCTCTACTAACCAACTGGGAAATTTTTTCGGATTTGAACGAAAAAACTTTTGAGAATTTTTCTGCGAACCCTACTACTAATCAACTGGGAACTTTTCGGGCAAATAACAAATGGGTTTAAAAAAATTTTTTAAGTGCCCCTCCTACTAACCAATTGGGAAATTTTTTTAGATTTTGGCAAAGTAATTTGAAAAATCCTCTCAACTTTTCAAAAGCCCCTTCTACTTACTCTGAATAAGGGACGCCGTTTGTGGGGGTGTTTTCGGGAACAATTTGAAATTCTCAGCAAAAAAGGTTTCTCCGCTCAAATCAGTAAACTGAGCGGGAAAACCTTTCACTTTTAATTATAAGATTTTCTTCTGAATCCCTCGTAAATCCGCAATAATCCTTGATAAATCTGCCTTGCTGTGATATACTTAAATTGTATAGTTATAGCTATCGGAAACTGCCTGAAAGTGAGGACATTTTAATGGAACCGACCATCGAACGCTGGTACTCAATGAAAGAGATTTGCGAATACCTCGGCGTCAGCCGTGATACGGTGCTCGTTTGGATAGAGAAAAGAAGTATGCCCGCTGCGAAAATAGGCCGCCTTTGGAAATTTAAGATCAGCGAAGTAGACGCCTGGATGAAGTCCGGCGTGGCGGCGGATAAGTAATCTGGATTGGGTGATGAGCTATGGGCTTTATAGATTCGTATAAGCATCTCGAAAAGCTGTGTGGCGATATGCTGCAAACTCAGCACGGTGTCTCCGCTTATATAGCTGAGATGGAAAGTACCCCAAATGGTTCATATTGGGTGCAAGGCTGGGTCCAAGATCTCAAGTGCCTTAAGCATTACCGCTGGGTCAGAAACCAAATTGTACACGACCCGAATAGCAGCGAGGAAAACATGTGTTGCCTCAGCGACGCACAATGGATTGACAATTTTTATGATAGGATTATGAAGCAAGGTGATCCTCTTGCTATGTATCAAAAGGCGACAAAACCTCTTCCTGTCGCAAAGCCAAAACCGCTCCGCCAATCGTCGCAGGCACAATATACATATTCCACACGGCCGGTTTACTCAAAAAAGAAAGCGAAAAAAGCCACCGGATGGGTTGTGTTATTGATTATTACAGTGCTTGTCGGACTGGTTTTTGTGCTTAAACACCTTGTAAATTAATCAGGAGATGCACGATGGCACTGGAGAATAAATTGGGGCTGACAAGCTCCGCCGATCTTGCCCGGGAAGAAGAACGCCTCAGCAAGAAAAAGGCGGTAGAACTGTTTGAAAACGGCGTGCTTGATACCCTGCCGGCAGGCAAATTCACGACCTTGCAGGCGATTCACAAATATCTGTTTGAAGATATTTACGACTTTGCCGGTAAGCTGCGCACGGTGAACCTGGCAAAAGGCAATTTCCGCTTTGCGCCGCTGATGTATCTGGAGGCGGCACTGACCGACGAGATAAACAGCCGCGAAGTGTATAGGAAGGGCATCGACCAGAGCTACTATTACGAGAGCTTTTCGGCTTTCCGGGCGGGAGATTTGTAATGCCTAAAGTATCAGTTTTTGGCTTCCAAAGTATCAAATTGATACTTTGGCGAAACCCCAAAGTGCCAACACGGCTGTTTCAAAGTGCCAAATTGGCACTTTGGAATGCTTGTTGACGGAACGAGCCTATTGGATCTAATTGTTCCCGATTGCCAAGCAGCAAGAACTGATTTGAAATGTGGGAGAATTCAGTTATGGAGTTTATAAATAATACAACAAAGACTCTAAAGGACGATTTGTCCGTTGAAATCAAGCAAGGCAGCAAACTGTCCATTGCGGCGGCTTGCTTCTCTATCTATGCCTTTCAGGAGCTGAAAGAACAGCTCTCGCAGATTGAGGAACTCCGCTTTATTTTCACCTCTCCGACCTTTGTGACCGAAAAGGCGAAAAAAGAACGGCGTGAGTTCTACATCCCTCGCCTGACTCGTGAAAGAAGCCTTTACGGAACAGAGTTTGAGGTCAAGCTCAGGAATGAGCTGACCCAAAAAGCTATTGCACGGGAGTGTGCAGAATGGATCAGACAGAAGGTCACATTCAAGTCAAATGTCAGCGACAAATCCATTCAGGGGCAAATCGTAGTTGACGGTGTCGGCTATACGCCTATCAATAACTTCACTACGGTTGAGCTTGGCTGCGAGAAAGGCAATGTAATCAGCACAACCATCGTGAAAGATGAGTCCCTCGCCCGCACTTTGCTTGCCGATTTCAATGAGATATGGAATGACAGCAAGGTGCTTCAAGTCGTTACTGATGAAGTAATTGACAGCATTACCGCCGCATATAACGAAAACTCTCCCGATTTTATCTACTTTGTGACGCTCTATAACATCTTCAATGAGTTTTTGGAAGATATGTCCGAAGATGTTTTGCCCAACGAAGCGACCGGTTTTAAGGAAAGCAAGATTTGGGGGATGCTTTATAACTTTCAGAAGGATGCTGCCCTTGCCATCATAAATAAACTTGAAAAATACAACGGCTGCATCCTTGCGGATAGCGTTGGTCTTGGTAAAACCTTTACCGCACTTGCTGTTATTAAATACTACGAAAACCGCAACAAGTCCGTTCTTGTGCTTTGCCCCAAGAAACTGACGAACAACTGGAATACCTATAAGGATAACTATGTCAACAACCCCATTGCTGCCGACCGGCTTCGGTACGATGTTCTTTACCATACCGACTTAAACCGCACCCACGGTACATCCAACGGGCTTGACCTTGACAGACTGAATTGGGGCAACTATGACCTTGTGGTAATTGATGAGTCCCACAACTTCCGTAATGGCGGCAAATTAGTTGAGAACCCGGATGAGGACACCAAGGATAACCGCTATGTTACCTTGATGAAGAAGGTCATCAGAGCCGGAGTGAAGACAAAGGTGCTGATGCTTTCTGCAACGCCGGTTAATAACCGCTTCAACGATCTGAAAAATCAGCTTGCCCTTGCGTATGAAGGGCATACGGATTACATAGACGAAAAGCTCAACACTACCCGTTCCATCGACGAAATTTTCAAGAACGCACAGCGGGCGTTCAACACTTGGAGCAAGTGGGAACCGTGCGACCGCACGACTGAAAACCTTCTCAAAATGTTGGACTTTGATTTCTTTGAGGTGCTGGACAGCGTGACCATCGCCCGTTCAAGAAAGCATATTCAGAAGTATTATGATATGACAGACATCGGCACCTTCCCGACAAGGCTAAAGCCGATTTCACTTCGTCCACATCTTACTGACCTGAAGGAAGCCATCAGCTACAACGAGATTTTTGAGCAGCTTATGCTCCTGACACTGACGATCTATACGCCGACGCACTACATTCTGCCAAGTAAGATGGAGAAGTATGCTGAACTGTACGGAGATAACAAGGTCAATGTCGGCTTTACGCAGGCGAACCGCGAGCAGGGCATCCGCCGTCTGACCGCCATCAACCTGATGAAGCGTATGGAAAGCTCTGTTTATTCGTTCAATCTGACGCTGACCCGTATCAAGGATTTGATCAACAGCACGATAGAAACGATTGACCGCTTTGATAAACACTCCGGTACGACCCTCGATCTGACGGATATTTCCGATATGGACGAGTTTGATGCCGAGGATCAGAACTCGGACGAGCTGTTCTCTTTCGGCAGGAAAGTTAAAATTGACCTTGCCGATATGGACTATGTATCGTGGAGGGACAGCCTGGCGAAAGATGCCGATGTGCTTGAACTGCTGACCTTGTTTGTTGGAGATATTACACCGGAACACGACTCAAAGCTGCAAGAGCTTTTCCGGGTGATTGATAACAAAATCACTCATCCCATTAATGAGGACAATAAAAAGCTGATCATCTTCACCGCTTTTGCGGATACCGCCGGTTATCTCTACGATAATGTCAGCCGCTATGTTAAGGATAGGTATGGACTGAACACCGCAATGGTATCCGGCTCTGTTGAGGGTCGGACGACTTGCCCAAAGCTCCGTGCCGACCTGAACACGGTGCTGACCTGCTTCTCGCCTATCTCGAAGGACAAGGAACTGCTGATGCCGGGGAATAAGACGGAAATTGATGTGCTGATCGCCACCGACTGTATTTCCGAAGGTCAGAACTTGCAGGACTGCGACTACCTCATCAACTACGACATTCACTGGAATCCCGTTCGCATCATTCAGCGCTTCGGGCGTATCGACCGTATCGGAAGCCGCAACAAGGTCATTCAGCTTGTGAACTTTTGGCCTGATGTAACCCTTGACGATTACATCAATCTGAAAGCCAAAGTTGAAACCCGTATGAAAATCGTGGATATGACCGCTACGGGCGATGATAACCTGCTCAGTGATGAAGAAAAGACAGACCTTGAATACCGAAAGGCACAGCTCAAGCGTTTGCAGGATGAGGTCGTAGACATTGAGGATATGACAACGGGCATCTCCATTATGGACTTGGGGTTAAACGAGTTCCGGCTCGACCTGCTCGACTATATCAAGCATCACCCTGACATAGACAAAACGCCCTTCGGCTTGCACTCGGTTGTTCCTGCAAGTGAGGATACGCCTGCCGGTGTGATCTATGTTTTGAAGAACCGTTCCAACAGCGTGAACATCGACAATCAAAACCGGCTGCACCCCTTCTATATGGTGTATATCGGCAATGACGGGAAGGTCATCTGCGACCACCTTTCTCCGAAGCAGATGCTTGATAAAATGCGTTTCCTCTGCAAAGGAAAGACGGAGCCGATTCCCGAAGCCTACAAGCCGTTTAACAAAGAAACCCGTGACGGCAGAAATATGTCGCAGCTTTCCAAACTGCTTGGCGATGCAATTGCTTCCATCATTGAAGTAAAGGACGAGAGCGATATTGACAGCTTCTTAGGCGGCGGTCAGGTCAGCTTCCTGTCAAATGAAATCAAAGGACTGGACGACTTTGAACTGATATGCTTCTTGGTCGTGCGATGAGGTGAGAGTATGCTCGGACTTCCAAAGTCAACTGAAATGAGCAAGCAGCTTCCGAAGAAGGCTGTCTATGCGAAGTTCCAAATGAACACGGCGGCAAAGGGGAAAATCGACGCCGATATATCGAGGATCACCATCGTCAACGAGATCACACCGGCGAAAATCAACATTCCTGCCGGAGAGGAAGTCGGGAGCTTCTTTGTCCTGCTTGTGGCGCTGAAGAAGAAAGACTTTGATGAGAAAACGGTTGCCGCGCTGTCAAAGCTCATTCCGCAGAACATCCTGTTTGTGCTTGAATTTGAGGGGCAAAGCAAGCTGGCGATCTACCATACCAAGCTGATGCAGACGGATTGGAAGCCCACCGAAAGCTGTACCATTGAACTGCGTGGCTTGAACCTCGATAAAGTATGGGAAAACATCGCGGTGGACATCGGCGGCGTGAGCATCGCAGACGGCAATACCCTTGATGAGCAGATAGCAGCCGATGAGCGCCGACAGAAAATTGAAAAAGAGATCGCCAAGCTGGAAAAGCAGGCACGGGCTGAAAAACAGCCGAAGAAAAAGTTTGAGCTTGTGCAGCAGATAAAGATGCTGGAAAGGAGAATCAACTGAGATGGAAAAACTTGTTGATTTGCTTAAGATTATAGCTGAAAAATACCTTGTCCAGACCTTGGCTTCCATTGCACTTGCAATCCTTGGTGTGGCTTTTCTTCCGAACCTTTTGGATATGACCAATAAGGTTGGGAAAACACTGTATGGTGTGTTGATTTTCTGCTTGGGGTTTCTATTGATTCAGGGCGCAAAACATAGTTACACTATCGCCAAAAATAAGGTGGCAGAAAAGAATAAAAAGCGTCTCTCTGATGAGCTGAGGAAAAGAGAAGCCGATGAAAATGAAGCGGAAGCAATAGAACAGTTATGGGACTATGTTGACTCACTGAGACTACAGGATAGGCACTACCTTTCAGAATTTCTAAAGACCGATAATCAGCCGATAGAGGTTATGGGCGAGGCGTTTGGCTCCGTATTACTTGCAAACCGTAATATTGTGGCTTGCACGGATAAAAAACAAAAATGTGCTCCGGCACCTAACCGGAAAGTTGAGTCTGAAGGACATCTTGTTTTCCTTCCATCGGATGCGCCGTTTATTTCCTATCCTGCTCCAACTAAGCTATACCGCCTAAAAGATGATTTCTTCGAACTGCTAAAATACTCATATGATAAATATGGGAAAATCTCACATTTTGATACGGAGGAACAAGAGAATGGATAAACTGAGAATGCAAACAGCAAACAAGGCTGATGAAAATTTCAGAAAGCTGGCGGCGTTGTTTCCCAACGCCGTGACGGAAACGATCAACGAAAACGGTGAGGTCGTCCGGGCAATCGACAAGGATGTGCTGATGCAGGAGATTGCCTGCACCGTGGTGGACGGTAACGAGGAGCGCTATCAGTTCACTTGGCCGGACAAGAAGAAGTCCGTTCTTCTTGCCAATGCCCCGATCAATAAGACGCTGCGCCCTTGCCGGGAGGAAAGTGTGGACTTTGATACTACCGAAAACCTCTATATCGAGGGTGACAACCTTGAAGTGTTAAAACTCTTGCAGGAAACCTATCTCGGTAAAATCAAGATGATCTATATCGATCCTCCGTATAACACAGGAAATGACTTTGTGTATGAAGATGACTTTGCCCAGAGCACGGATGAGTATCTTGCTAACAGCGGGCAATTCGATGAGGACGGCAACCGTATGGTGCAGAACACCGAGAGCAACGGTCGTTATCATACAGATTGGCTTAATATGATTTATTCAAGGTTAAGACTTGCTAAAGACCTCTTAGCTACTAATGGCGTCATTTTCGTGAGTCTTGATGACAATGAGTCCGCAAATTTGAAGAAGATATGCGATGAAGTTTTTGGCGCTGTCAATTTTATTGGACAAATCACCGTAGTCGGCAACCCAAGAGGTAGAGATTATGGTGGAGTTGCTAGAATGCACGACTATTTATTTGTTTATAAAAAATCTCCGGAAGCTGTTATCAATCTTATCGAAGATTCGGAAAACAACTTTAAGATGTTTGACAGCCTTGGTGGATTTGAATTGAGAGAATTGCGTAATAGAAATATAAAGTTTAACAAGGAAAATCGTCCAAATCTTTATTACCCTTTCTATATCAATCCGACAACAGAGGATGAACATGGGTTGCATGAGATTTCATTGGAGCCGAAGGACGGATGGATTGAGCTTTATCCTCTTGAGTCTCAAGGTGTGAATACTGTTTGGAGATGGGGCAAACAAAAATCACAAGAGAATCTTAATGTAAATATCAAGGCAAAGCCAATGCGTAACGGTAGTTATATGATTGCTGAAAAATATCGAGAAGGTCGTATGATGGCTCGTTCGGTATGGTGGGATAAAGACACAAACACAGAAAAAGGAACTCTTTTGGTAAAAGAGTTGATGGAAGGAAAAGTGTTCGACTATCCCAAACCTGTTGAAATGCTAATGAGGACTATTGAAATGGGAACGGATTCCGATGAAGGTGCGTATGTTTTAGACTTTTTCTCCGGTTCTGGAACAACCGCTCATGCTGTTATGCAGTTGAACGCAAAAGACGGAGGTAATAGAAAATTCATTATGGTTCAGCTTCCCGAAGCAACCGACGAAAAGAGTGAAGCCTATAAAGCGGGATACAAAACTATCTGTGAAATCGGCAAGGAGCGCATCCGTCGTGCCGGTAAGAAAATCAAAGAGGATAGCCCTTTGACCACGCAAAACCTTGATATCGGTTTCCGTGTTCTGAAGTGTGATACCTCCAATATGAAAGAGGTCTACTATAACCCTGCGGAGTATGAAGCCGGTCTGTTCTCCCACCTTGAGGACAACATCAAAGAGGACAGAACGCCGGAGGATCTGCTGTTCCAAGTGATGCTGGATTTGGGCGTGCTGCTCTCCGGCAAAATTGAGGAAACCACCATTGCCGGCAAGAAGGTGTTCAATGTGGAGAACAACTATCTGATCGCCTGCTTCGACAGCAATGTGACCGAGGAAACCATCAAAGCCATTGCCAAGCAAAAGCCCTACTATTTTGTGATGCGTGACAGCTCTATGGCAAACGACAGCGTGGCAACCAACTTCGATCAGATTTTCGCCACCTACAGCCCGGACACGGTAAGGAAGGTGTTGTGATGTTAGAGTTTATTAATAATAACGGCGTTCTGTTTAGCGGAATCTTTTCAATAGTTGGTGCGCTAATTGCAGCTGTAGTTGCAGTTGTTAAAGAGAATAAATCAAACAGGAAAGATACAATTGCTTCTCTACATAAGGAAGTAGCAGAATTGAAAAGCCAGTTGGCTACAACAAAGGGCAAACTGCAAGATGCCTTAAGCGTCGAAAAAGCTGAGTCGCTCATAGATAAAACGAACGGCTCGATTTATTATGAGAGTTTTAATAATGGAGGTTCAAGACCTATTTGTGGATTCTGTTGGGAAAAGGAGCATATCAAAATTCCGTTAAACGTAAATATATGCTATGACGAATACACAAAAGAACAATATTATAGTGGTAGGTGTAGCTCATGCAATTGCTTTTGTACAGAGAACATTGAGTATATTCCTCCTAACGAATCTAAAGATACATATGAAGATCTTCCATTTTAGGTGATACTATGAAATTTAATTTCAAAATACAACAATACCAAACCGATGCGGTTGATGCCGTTGTGCGTGTCTTTCAGGGGCAGGGCTTCCACGATAAAATCAGCTATATCCGTGACCGGGGCGAGGTCAAAGCGGAGTCGTATCAGACGACCCTCGGTATGTCCGGTGAGGAGCTTGAAATCGTCGATCCGCTGAACGATACCGGTTATAAAAATGAAGCGGTAGAGCTTTCCGACGAGCAGCTTCTGCACAACATTCAGACCTTGCAGAGTCAGAACAACATCAAACTGTCCGCTTCCCTTGTTAAAGACTTGGGGCGTTGCAGCCTTGATATTGAAATGGAAACCGGCACAGGCAAAACCTATGTCTATATCAAGACGATGTTCGAGCTGAACAAGAAGTACGGCTGGAGCAAGTTTATTGTGGTCGTTCCTTCTGTTGCGATCCGTGAGGGTGTGAAGAAGTCCTTTGAAATCACCGCAGACCACTTTATGGAGCATTACGGCAAGAAGGCTCGCTTCTTCATCTACAGCAGCTCCAACCTGAACCAGTTGGATAACTTTTCAAGCAGCTCCGGCATCAATGTGATGATCATCAACACGCAGGCGTTTGCCTCCTCGCTGAAAGAGGACGGCAAGAGTAAGGAAGCCCGCATCATCTACTCCAAACGGGATGAGTTCGGTTCCCGCCGACCGATCGATGTTATCAAGGCGAACCGTCCGATCATTATTTTGGACGAGCCGCAGAAGATGGGCGGCAATGTGACGCAGAAGGCACTGAAGAACTTCAATCCGCTGTTCTCGCTCAACTACTCGGCTACCCACGCCAAGCATCACAACCTCGTCTATGTGCTGGATGCGCTGGACGCCTTCAACAAGCGGCTGGTCAAGAAGATCGAGGTCAAGGGCTTTGAGGTCAAGAACTTCCGTGGTACGGACAGCTACCTCTACCTTGAGCAGATCATTCTTTCCAGCAAGAAGCCGCCGATGGCAAAAATTGAGCTGGAGATCGGTTATAACAAATCCATCAACCGAGAAACCCGTATTCTCGGCGTTGGGGACGACCTCTACTTTGTTTCTCAAGAAATGGAGCAATACAAGGGGTATACCATCTCTGAAATTGACCCGCTGCGTGGCACTGTGACCTTTACCAACGGCGAAGTCATCAAAGCCGGCGATGTGGTTGGCGATGTGTCCGAAAAGGATATGCGCCGCATTCAGATTCGGGAAACTATCCTCTCCCACTTTGAGAAAGAGGAAAAGCTCTTTAACATGGGCATCAAGTGCCTGTCCCTGTTCTTCATCGACGAAGTGGCAAAGTACCGCCAGTATGATGAAAACGGCGACGAGGTGCTTGGCGAATATGGCGTGATGTTTGAGCAGGAGTATCTTGCCATTCTGAACGAGTACATTACGATGTTTGACACGCCGTATCAGAAGTATCTCAAATCCACTTGCAGCGATGTAAGCCGGGTGCATAAGGGCTATTTCAGCATCGACAAGAAAACCGGGCGCAGCGTGGACAGTCAGCTCAAGCGTGGCAGCGAGTTCTCCGACGATATTTCCGCCTATGACCTGATTCTGAAAAACAAGGAACGGCTGCTGTCCTTTGACGAGCCAACACGGTTCATCTTCTCCCACTCCGCACTGCGTGAGGGCTGGGACAACCCAAATGTGTTCCAAATCTGTACTCTGAAGCACTCCGACAGCAACACGGCGAAGCGGCAGGAAGTCGGTCGTGGTCTGCGCCTTTGCGTCAATCAGGACGGCAACCGGATGGATGTGCAGAGCTGCGGCGACAGCGTTCACGAGATCAACACGCTGACGGTAGTTGCCAGTGAAAGCTATAAGACCTTTGTGACGGACTTGCAGTCGGATATTAAGACCGTGCTTTATGACAGACCCACGGTGGCTACAAGCGAATACTTCAAGGGCAAATATGTCAAGGTGGACGATGTACCGACGCTTATCGACGATGAGAAAGCCAATGCCATTGAGTTCTACCTTATTCAGAACGGCTATGTGGATATGAAGCGCAATGTGACGGACAAGTACCGTCAGGATGTTAAGAACGGAACTGTTGCGGAGCTGCCGGAGGAACTCAAACCGATGACAGACGGTATCCACACGCTCATTCAGGCGGTCTATGATGACAGCGTTCTTAAGGATATGTTCTCCGACGGTCACGAAACCAAGGTTAAGGATAACCCGCTTAACGAGAACTTTGCCAAGAAAGAGTTTCAGGCGTTGTGGCGTGAGATCAACCACAAGTACGCCTACACCGTCGATTTTGACAGCGCCGAGCTGATCCGCAACGCCATTGCCCATATTGACGAAAAGCTCTTTGTTTCCGAGCTGCAATACACGGCCACCATCGGACGGCAGAAAACGGAGATGAACGAGTATGAGATCGAGCGTGGGGCATCCTTCACCGGTGAAAGAACCCGGACGCAGACGCTCAAACACGCCGAAACCAGTCAGATCAAGTATGACCTCATCGGAAAAATCGCAGAGGGCACCGTTCTGACACGGCGCACGGTTTCTGCTATCCTGCAAGGCATCCGTGTGGATAAGCTCTATATGTTCAGGAACAACCCGGAGGAGTTCATCACAAAGGTCATCCGGCTCATCAATGAGCAGAAAGCCACAATGATCGTGGAGCATATTTCCTACGACACCATTGAGGGGGAATATGACAGCTCTATCTTCACGGCTGAAAAGGCAACACAGAGCTTTGATAAGGCGTTCCTTGCAAAGAAAGCCATTCAGGACTATGTGTTCACGGACGGCTCTGCTGACAAGAGCATTGAAAGAAAGTTTGCCGAGGATTTGGACGCAGCAGACGAGGTGTGTGTCTATGCAAAGCTGCCGAGAACCTTCCAAATCCCTACACCGGTGGGCAACTATTCGCCGGACTGGGCAATCGCTTTCTATGAGGGCAAGGTCAAGCATATTTTCTTCATAGCCGAAACGAAAGGCACAATGGAAAGTCTTGAGCTGCGTCCTATTGAGCAGGCGAAAATCTCTTGCGCCAAGAAGCTGTGCAATGAGATGTCCGCAAGTAATGTCGTATACCACGATGTAGACAGCTACCAGAGTTTGCTGAACATCATGAATTCGTTATAAAAAAGGCAGAGACACACAAGCAAGGGTGTGGCTCTGTCTTATTACATTATTCCGAATCTAAATTGACATAGTTCCAAAAAACACAATGACATTATTCCGGGGATTTTTGATATTATTCCGAAGATTGTTCTTTTTCACCCGGTCAAAGGTGCGTGATGCTCTCGTCCGGGCTCACGAATCAATCAACAAACTGGCGCTTGTGCCGGAAAGTTTCTGAAACTTTGCTCTGTTCTTATTTGGGCCGTAAAGTCGTGCGTGCTGGAGCTTTAATAGCTGAAAACAGGAGCTGTTGCAAAATCAAGTCATATTTGCAGCAGCACCTTTCTTTTTTTAGGAGGGCAATCCGTGGAGTGCCGAACATTACATTTTTCGGCTCAAGCGAAGCCGGCTCATGCAGAAAGTGTGATTTTTGTGTACAGCAAACAGACCTGCTCAAGTTTTGTTGTTCTCGGAAGGTTATTTCAGGCTGTTTTCGGTTCAAACAGTGCTTTCCCGAATCGTCCGTCAGCAAGCCGACTGCACAGTTTTCGGATATTGAACGCTATTGCGAGGATAAAAAGGCGGGTTTCGTTGTTGGTCTTCCCTCGGGTGAGGAATCTTCCGAACCCGTAATCCTGTTTTAAAACGCCGAAAGCACCTTCAACTTGGATCGAACGGTTCATTCGGAGAAGAATGCCTTTATCGGTTGAAATGCGTTTTTCTGCTTCATCTTTTTGACGACGCATTGTTTTTGAAAGTTCTATTTTACGGTTCTCGTACTGTCTCTTAAAGCAGTTTTCCCTGCGGGAGCAACCGGAACAGTCCTCACAAACATAATAACTTTTCAATATCATGCAGCCGTTATCAGTCTTTCTGGTTCTGTCATATTATCGGACAGCCAACGACTTCAAAGCATCCTTATCAAACATTTTTGCTAAGCGAGTATCCACAAAGCACCTTTTTGAATTACGCTCTTGGGCAAGATGAAGCTGAAGAAACACTCTTTTCATATTTTGACGATGATCCATCCCACGAAAAAGCTCTCAGGCGGGGCGTTGTCGCCCCAAAAGGCATACAGCATTAACTATTCGCCGAGACGGAAATCGTTGACAAAGGTCTCCCGTTAGGGCTTCCATTGAATTTCGAGTAAGCGTTGCAGATGCACAGGAACAAATCCTTGCCCTCACCGGACAGTCGCTCTGTAAGCTCTTTTTCTACATACCATCAAGCATAGAGGCTGACATTTCCCTAACGGTCTTTTTCGCGCGATAACTGCGCTCCTGTGGGTCAACGCTGCTGTAGATCAGATCTCCAACTATGCGTCTCTTCATCGCCCATCTCTCCATTTCTGTACCTCCCAAAGCATATCGATATGCCGGCGGGATTTGCGGTTGGTGTTGTTGTAATCGTCCGAGCAGAGCCAGTCGATGAGATAGCATTTGGGAATCATGTACTTCTGCGGCAGCGCCAGCGCCTTCAGCTTCCCCACGCGAATCCATTGGCAGACGGTGCGGCGGTTATAGCCTGTGAAGTCCACGGCGGCGGCCACATCCATCACATCCGGCAGCGCGGCCAACTTGCTCTCATAGTAGCGCCGAAGCTTCTTCTCGTCTTTGGCGCACGGCGGATGGATGCGGATTTTATAGGGCCGAACCATTTTGCTTCCGTATTTGTACCAGTTCTTCGGCGCTATGTATTTTTCCGGGTTGACCTCACGGTCGTTCATAAAAGCGATCACATCGCTCTTTTTGATGGCGTAGCAGCGGGTTTTCCTGCCGGTGCAGGTGTGAGGAATCAGGTTGAATTGGAGAAGATAGAGCGCCGTCTGCTTGCTGATGTGGCAGGCAATCCGCATCTGCTCCTTGTTCATAATCTCTGGATATTTTTTGAATTCCTTGGCGTCGTATTTCGTAACGAAGACTCCTTTCTGTGTTTCGGTCCGAAAGGGCGCTTCGTATAATCTGTTTTGAGCCGGTTTTTCTTGCATTTAATCCGGGTGGGCTGTCTGCAAAGCCATACCTGACAAGGGTTTTCTTCTTGCGTATTTTCTTGCCAGCGTGCAAAAAATCGATCGTTTTGTGGCATTTCTCATTTCAATTTGAACTCTGGCTTTTTCTGATATGGAGCTGGTCAATACCGGTCGGTGCGTCCGAAATCCGTTGCAGCACAAGGGTTTTCGCCGTTTCCAAAACTGCCGCCTCCGACCACAGCAGACACGAAAGTGCCAAGTGCGAACAAGACTCGAAATAATGGGGTCTATTTCCACCTCGCGGGTGCGAATGGGCGCACTGCCCCCTTGTCACGAATCTACCTAAATCGTCGATTCGACAAACGATGACAGCGTTGGACAAAAAATTACTCCTTCCAAGACGGGATAGGTCTTTCGCCACAATAACCGCTATACAGACATAGCCAGAAGTGACCCTCATTACTGCTGAGGGTCAGGGAAGAAATACCCTCATTTGAAATGAGGATAACACGATTACGGAGGAACTCAGCCATGCCAACACTTGAATGGATTGGAAAGAGCAAGGTGATCAATCACCATCAGGACGTGCCGTTTCGGGTGTTGGAGCGCAAGT
>OGQV01000632.1_pt1 | contig 31979 bp, 22 predicted proteins | sample 1553311 | NCBI WGS metagenome assembly OGQV01 (sample SAMEA2579976, study PRJEB22360) | human gut metagenome
AGGAGTCGAAGCATCCTTCAGGTCGCCCGTGCGCCAACCCTCATCGAGCACTTCGGTGATTGCACGCTGGATATCATCTGCTGCTTGTCCCATATCGAAGCTGTAGCGCAGCATCATGCCAACCGACATGATCTGAGCCAAGGGGTTCGCGATACCCTGGCCCGCGATGTCGGGCGCGCTACCGTGGCTCGGTTCGTACAGAGCGACGCCGTCGCCCAAGGAAGCACTTGCAAGCATACCCAGCGAACCGGTGATCTGGGCAGCCTCGTCGGACAAAATATCCCCAAACATGTTCTCGGTAACCACCACATCGAAATCAGCGGGGCGGCTGATAAGCTGCATTGCCGTGTTGTCTACCAGCAGATCTTCGAGCTGAACATCGGGATATTCTTCTGCGCCAATGCGATGAACGATTTCGCGCCACATGCGGCTGGTCTCCAAAACGTTAGCCTTGTCGACGCTGGTAACCTTCTTTCCGCGCTTGCGGGCAGCCTCGAATGCCTGACGGGCAATGCGTTCGATCTCATACTCGCGATACTCAAGCGTATCGTATGCGCGCTGGCCAGGCTTGCCATCGGTGCCTGCGCCTTCTTCGTCATAGAAACGCTCACGCTTGCCAAAATACAAACCGCCGGTAAGCTCGCGAACAATCATCATATCTACGCCATCGATAACCTCTGGCTTCAAGGTAGATGCCTCGGCCAATGCGTTGAAAATCTGAACGGGACGCAAGTTGGTATACAGGCCCAGCGCCTTGCGAATGCCAAGCAAGCCCTGCTCAGGACGAGGCTTCGAGGGGTCGGTGGTGTCCCACTTCGGACCGCCTACTGCAGCGAGCAGCACCGCATCCGATGCATTGGCAGCATCGAGCGTTGCCTGAGGAAGCGCTTCGCCCGTAGCATCGATAGCGCAACCGCCGATCAAAGCATCTTCGCAAGCGAAATCGACATCGTACTTCTCACCCAATGCCTTCAGCACTTTAACGCCCTCGGCCATGATCTCCGGGCCGATGCCGTCACCGGGCAACGTGCAGATCTTGTACGTCTTGGTCATAGTGAAATCCTCTTTCAGCGAAAAACAGTTCGCAAACGATATTACCGCAATGAAAGAAACGCCCCGAAAGGCGTTTCAAGAAATTAAGAGCAAAAGAAAAAGGTTAGGCAAGCCCCAACACGTGACGCGTGCGGTTCAGCAAGCCGCCCTGCTCGATGATATCGGCAATGAAGGGCGGGAAAGGCTGAGCCGTGAAGCTTTCACCGGTGGTTTCATCGGTAATGGTGCCCGTTTCGGTATCGACGCTAACCACATCACCGTTCTTGATAGCATCTACCGCTTCGGGGCATTCCAGGATGGCAAGCCCCGTGTTGATAGAGTTGCGATAGAAGATGCGAGCGAAGCTCTTGGCGATAACAGCATCTACGCCTGCAGCCTTGATGGCGATGGGCGCATGTTCACGAGAAGAGCCGCAACCAAAGTTTTCCTCAACAACGATGATGTCGCCGGACTTTACGTTGTTGACGAACTCGACATCCAAATCCTCCAAGCAGTGCTTGGCAAGTTCGGAGGGCTCGGAAGTGGTGAGGTAGCGAGCTGGGATAATAACGTCGGTATCGATATCACGACCGTAGCGATGAACAGTTCCCTTGAATTGCATAGCACTTCTCCTTAATCAAGATCTTCAGGAAGACCGATGTGACCCAACACGGCGCTGGCAGCAGCAACTGCCGGCGAAGAGAGGTACACCTCACTGGTAGGATCGCCCATACGGCCTACGAAGTTGCGATTGGTGGTAGCAATAGAACGCTCGCCTGCAGCGAGAATACCCATATAACCGCCCAGGCAAGGACCACACGTAGGGGTGGAAACCGCACAGTTGGCATCCAAGAAGATATCCATCAGGCCTTCCTTGATGCACTGACGATAAACCTGCTGGGTTGCGGGAATAATGATGCAGCGAACATCGCGATGGACCTTATGACCCTTAAGCACAGCGGCAGCCTGGCGCATGTCTTCGATGCGGCCATTGGTGCAAGAGCCGATAACGGACTGCTGGATAACGATATCGCGAGCCTCGGATGCAGGACGCGTGTTAGAAGGAAGATGCGGAAAAGCAACGGTAGGAACAATATCCTGCGCGTCGATGTTGTATACCTTTGCATACACCGCATCAGGGTCAGAGTGATACTCGGTGTAGGGACGCTCGGTGCGACCGTCCATATACTTGCGGGCAACATCGTCAACAGGAATGAGGCCAGCTTTGCCGCCTGCTTCAATAGCCATGTTGGAAATGGAAAGGCGCTCGTCCATGGTAAGACCCTCAATGGCACTTCCGCGGAATTCCATTGCCTGGTACAGTGCACCATCAACGCCGATCATACCAATGATATGAAGAATGATGTCCTTGCCGGTAACACCGGGGCGAAGCTCGCCTTCAACGTTGAACAGCAGGCTTTCTGGAACCTTAAACCATGCCTTGCCAGTTGCGTAACCTACAGCAGCATCGGTAGAACCAACGCCAGTGGAAAATGCTCCCAAAGCGCCATAAGTGCAAGTGTGGCTGTCGGCGCCAATGATAAGGTCGCCAGCGCCAACAACACCCTGCTCGGGTAGGAGCGCATGCTCTACACCCATGCAACCTACTTCGTAGTAATGGGTGATGCCCTGCTCGCGGGCAAAGTCGCGCGTCATCTTGGCCTGTTCGGCGCTCTTAATGTCCTTGTTGGGCACATAGTGGTCGGGAACCAAAGCGATTTTGGTAGGATCAAAAACCTTTTCTACGCCAATCTTCTTGAATTCCTTAATGGCGATGGGCGCGGTAACGTCGTTGGAAAGAACGAGGTCAAGGTTGCACTCGATCAATTGGCCGGGAACCACTTCCTCGAGCCCCGCATGGGCTGCAAGGATTTTCTCTGCCATGGTCATAGGACGTGGCATACGCTCTCCTTCATCAATACCTACTGCTAAGTTTTCAGATTATAGCACCCATACATACAAAGCGAGGCCCGCCGAAGCGAGCCTCGCTTGATCTTAACCAACCTTTAACTTGACCTTAACTTCTCTTTAGAGCACGGATCGTTTTCACATGGCGATACACATTCGATACATCGAAACCCACCGCGCAAGCGAACAGAATAAGAGCGATTATCCCGATAGCCGCATCCCCTCCTGGTGTGAAGATAAGCGCCAGCATAACGAAAGGAACGAGCAGGATAAAGGAAAGGAAGTTCAGACGCTTCCAAATCCCCTGGCCGATGGAGATGATGGTATACAGGTACAATCCCGTCGCTGGAGCACTCAGCAAAAATGACAGTGCCAAAATAACGAGTTTTGCCGCAATAAGCTCGATATCCAACCGCAAATCAGCCTTCGCCTCTTGGAGCAGCTCTTCTGCGGTGGGCGCATTCGAAAAGAACGAGCTGAAATCGAACACCGTTCCCTTAAAGGGATTCGACGAATCAACGAACGGGTTGCCACCCCGCTGGTTACCCTGGTAGGAACGGCCCCCTGCCCCGCTAGAGCCAGAATTACCCGCATGAGCCTCGCCCATGTCAAATGGATCGGCCCACGAAAAGGGGTTCGCACCGAAAGGATTTCCCTGGAACGGATTGCCCCCTGTGCTGGTGTAGGTGGTTTTGTTTCCGTTCTCATCCCATGTGGTCCAAACAAACGTTTCAGCAAATGGCCAACCCTCAAATGGGTTGCCCTGAGGACGACCAGCAGAAGGGTTGTATGAAAACGGCGCTCCATAAGGAGTCCCCGAAGTGCTGTACTCAGGATCCCATGAATGGTTCAGAAGCACATCACGCGCCTCATTGATGAGCTTCGTTTTCTCCTCAGCCTTCGCACGTGCCTGCTCATCCTGCCCAAACTTATCAGGGTGGTTCTCAATGATCAGCTTGCGATGAGCCTTCTTGATGTCATCTTCTGAAGCGCCCTGGCTAAGACCGAGCGTATTAAGTGCCTCTGACTTCTTCATAGCTAGAACATGATGCTTTCGAGCGAACGCTTAGGTACGTAGTGCACCTGGTTTTCATCGCGATAGTACTTCACGTCATCGTTTTCCATATCAACGATGCGCACTTCTTCGCAAGGCTTGCCCAATGCAAGCACCAGTACCGGTTCAAGGTTTTCAGGCATTTCCAGAATCTCTTTGAGCTCCTGCTTCTTGAAAGACATGACCATGCAACCGCCAAAACCTTCTTCCGTAGAAGCAAGCATGATGGTTTGCGCGCAGATGCCCATGTCGATCTGGGCGGCCTGAACCGAAGAGACGTTGGTGTCTACCGCCATTACGATGTAACCAGTTGGGCGCTCCTTTTCTTCAGGGCCTTCCCAATCGGTAAGGTAACCGGCCCACGCAAGCGTGTCGTACACCTTCGCGCACATTTCCCGATCGGAGACAATACGATAGCGCAAAGGCTGCAAGTTCTTGGCGCTGGCGGTATAGCGAGTGTTGTCGATCCACTTCTTCATATGTCCCTCGGGCACACGGTAGATGCTACGGAACCTACGGTAGCTACGGGTGGTGTGCGAAAGATGCTCGATAAAACTGGGCATGGAATTCCTCTCGATTGAAAAATGACGATTTACATTACGCTTCTTCGAATTCAGGCTCATCGGATGAAGAAACATGCTCCCCTTCGCCCGACCGGAAATCAGCATCGGCGTGGCTTTCCCTTACCGCACTTGGACGAAGCGCATCACGCTGCACCTTGTGCTCGGCGGCTTCGCGTCCCAACTCCGCACGAACGCGCTGACGGTTGAAGTTGTTGTCGGGAAGTTTTTCCTTCTTTTCCTTTTTAGGACGAAAGGTTTTGGTGGTCTGAATGAGAATCGCACCAATGAGGAAGGGCATCCAGAACACGATGCCGCGGTAGACCAAGCCGATTGCCATGCCGGCGGTTGCCGAAGCGCCAAAAGCAGTAAAGGCAACAGTAACCGCCGCCTCGACAACACCAACGCCCTGCGGCGTAAATGAAACCATGGCGAACAAGGTTGCAACCACATAACCGCACACCAACGACTCGGGAACAGCGACACCGAACGCATAGCCCACCAAGCAAAACGCAGAAAGCTCACAGCAACTTGCTATAAGCGAGCAGCCCCACGCCTTCAGTGTGATTTTAGGATTCTGCGCAATGAGTTTCGCCGCACTAGAAAACGACTTCACCGTTTTTTCCACCCAAGGAGCCATCGGATCTTTATGGAATCGAACCAAAACCTTGTTAATGAAGCGAGCAATGGGAATAAGGATCCGAACAACCAGATCGGGGTTCTTATGACCCAGCACCATGATAGAGATCATGGCTCCCACTAAAACGATTACCACCAATCCGAACAACAACCAGATAGGAGACAACCCTACGGTTAGCGCAAGGATGGAAAAGCCGATAATCATAATGGTGGCAAAGGCGGAATCTACCGTAATTTGCATGAGCAGAGCTGCGGAAGTAGCCTTACCTGGCTCGATGCCACGCCTTCGGGCATCGTCAACCACCAAGGTAGTACCAGCAAGGTTCAGCGAGGGAACTACCGTGTTAAGGAAGAATGTGCCGAACACCAAAGGCAACGTATGCTTCGGATGCATGGTTTCATTCACAGCTTTGAAAGAAAAGCTGTACGCAAAGCTCTGCGAGATGTATTTGCAAAGCTGCGTGAGAATAGCAATGACCAGGGGGATCATAGCACCCTGCGCCATAGTGGCGGCCAGTTCGTTGATCTGATCGCCACGAAGGAAGACAAAGGCCAGCACAACGATGATGACCAAGCCGCCCATAAGATTTCGAATATTGAACTTCACTGCTGGGAGGACCTTTTTTCTGTGTGTCAGTAGGAAGATAGTTTTTGAGTATATCAGACACCAAACCTGATACCCCAATCGTCATAAAACGAACGGGCAGGGCAGCTCAAATGCGCTTACCGCAAACAAAAGAAACGCCCCGAGGGGCGTTTCTTGCTTACGCTTTGCTTACCAGAACGAAGCGGCGTCTTAATGACGGAAGTGACGGTGACCGGTGAAAACCATGGCAATGCCGTGCTCGTCGCATGCTTCAATAACCTCTTCGTCGCGGATGGAGCCGCCAGGCTGGATAATGGCCTTCACGCCATAGCCCGCCAACGTATCAACGTTATCGCGGAAGGGGAAGAAGGCATCGGATGCGCATACCAGGCCTTCTGCGGGAACGCCCATACGTTCGCAAGCCTCGTGCGCACGTTCACAAGCGAGCTTCGCAGAGTCAACGCGGTTGGGCTGACCAGGGCCCATGCCGATACCGGCATGATCCTTCGAAACCAGAATCGCGTTAGACTTGACGCCTTTGCAAACCTTCCAGGCAAACAGCATCTCGTGCAATTCATCTTCAGTGGGCTTCTTCTTGGTAGGTACCGTGAACTCTGCGGGATCCTCGTCCACACGGTCTACCTGCTGAGCGAGCATACCGCCATCTACGGAGCGGAACTCGATTGCCGCAGGAGCATCTACCCCACCGGTCTCCAGAACGCGCAGGTTCTTTTTCTGTTGAAGAAGCTCAAGAGCAGCTGGCTCATACGAAGGAGCAATGAGGACCTCTACGAACTGCTTGTTCTCGTTGATATGCTCAACCAATTCAAGGGTAACCTCGGCATTAACGGCGATGATGCCGCCAAAAGCGCTCTTCGGGTCGCAGGCGAATGCCTTATCGTAAGCCGTGGCAACATCAGTAGCGGTTGCGGAACCGCAGGGGTTCTGGTGCTTCAAAATCACAACGGCGGGCTCATCGAACTCGCGAGCAAGCGTCCAGCAAGCGTCGGTGTCAAGGATGTTGTTGTAAGAGAGTTCCTTGCCATTGAGCTGCTTGGCGTTAACCAGAGAATGCGGCGTAGCAAACTCGGGTACACGATAAAATGCAGCGCTCTGGTGCGGGTTCTCGCCATAACGAAGGCCCTGCTGCTTAACAAGCTCAACAGAAAGAGCTTCGGGGAACAACTCGTTTGCCTCACCCAACTGGTTACCGAGCCATGCAGCGATAGCGCCGTCGTAAGCATTGGTGGTCTGGAACACACGAAGAGCGAGCTGAGTACGCGTTGCAAGCGTGGTTGCGCCGTCATTTGCGCGCATCTCAGCGAGAATGCTTCCGTAGCTTGCAGGATCGGTAACAACGGCAACACTTGCAAAATTCTTAGCAGCAGAGCGCAGCATGGAAGGGCCACCGATATCGATGTTTTCGATGCAAGTACCGAAATCGGCACCGGACTCTACCGTTTTCTCAAATGCATAGAGGTTCACAACAACCATGTCGATCATCTCGATGCCATGCTCGGCAGCCTGAGCCATATGCTCGGGGTTGTCGCGCTTTGCAAGAAGACCACCATGAACCGCCGGATGAAGCGTCTTCACGCGACCATCCATCATTTCGGGGAACTGAGTTACCTCATCGATGGGGGTAACGGGAATACCTGCTTCTGCAATGACGCGAGCCGTGCCACCCGTAGAGATGATCTGAGCACCGAACTCTTCGGACAGAGCACGAGCGAATTCCACCACGCCCGTCTTGTCCGTTACCGACATAAGAACACGCTTTACCTTAGGATCTGCCACCTGGTACCGCCTTTCCGAATTGCCTGGTTTACTGATATTCGTTACGTTCAGCATAGCAGCGCCAGCCAAACGCAAACCTTCGAAAGTGAAAATGTCCGCCTAGCGGGCGGTGCAGTTAGTTAGTTTGAAATAGCAACCTTGCGCGTTTCGGGGCAAACGTTTACCCGTCCTTCGGCAAGGAGCTGGATCACATGAGGGTACAACTCATGCTCGACCGAATGGATACGCTGCTCAAGGGCCTCGATGGATTCGCCTTCGAGAACCTCAACTGGCTGTTGAGCGATAATGGGCCCCTTATCGTAATCGGCGTTAGCGAAGTGCACGGTGACACCGGTTACCTTCACGCCGAAATTGTACGCATCCTCAATAGCATGCGCGCCTTTGAAGGAGGGAAGAAGCGCAGGGTGCAGATTCACCACCCTATCGTGAAACGCATCAAGGATTTCCGCAGTGACCATACGCATGTAGCCGGCCATAACTACGTATTCGGCACCGGCATCTTTCAATGCATCAGCGATACGCTGGTTGGCTGCCGAAGCGTCGGCATAGGCCTCACGGTTCATCACAAGGACAGGAATGCCTGCCTTTTTGGCGCGCTCGATACCATAGGCATCAGGGCGCGAAGAAACAACCAAGCTGATTTTCGCGCTGAGCGTGCCTTCATCAATATGGTCAATAAGCGATTGGAGGTTAGAGCCACTACCGCTGATCAAAACGCCGATGTTAAGCGGCTTCTGCACCGTTGCAGCCATGCTGCTCCTTTCATGTTCGTTGGGCGCTGCCCGCGCCAATGGGCGCCAATGGGGACAGGTCCATTTGGATGCTTGCAGGTTTGGGCTTTGCCTTGGCTGGCCATTTGCATCCAAAAAGACCAGTCCCCATTGGCCCCTTTCATTGCTAAGCAAGGCATCGAAAAAATGCCTGCAACTGTTGCCGCTGCCAATGAGCAAGCCAATCGAACCCACGAGCCGAAGCAAAAGCCTTCGACACGCATCGACCGGCATCAACATAAAGCGCGATTGGCTGCTTGAGCCAATCGCGCGTAATAATTACCTACTCTTCTGCAGACGGGGTATCGGCAAAGAGTTTTTCCTGGTCAACATAGGCAACTTCGCCCGAACCAGGAACGATGCGGCCGACAACGGTAGGCGTTTCGCCCTCGGCTTCCAGGATGTCCATAACCTGGTCAACCTTGGAAGGATCAACAACGAGAACCATACCCAGGCCCATATTGAAGGTCTTCAGGGCTTCATGCTCATCAAGATGAGCTGCGCGGCATACAAACGGGATAACCGGCGGCATGCTCCAAGTTCCCACATGAAGCTCCGCATCCATGTTCTCGGGAAGTGCACGATTCAAGTTCTCGGTAATGCCACCACCCGTAATATGAGCCAAGGAGCGAACAGCGCCAGGAAGCTGACGCAGAACGGAGCGGACGGGCTTCACGTAGATGCGAGTCGGCTCAAGCAATGCGTCGAGAACACTCTGGCCGCCCAAAGACTCCTGAGGCATACGCAGCTCGTAGAGCGTCTTGCCGTCGGTAACCACCTTGCGAACCAAAGAATAGCCGTTGGAGTGGATGCCGGAGGAAGCAAGGCCGATAAGTACGTCGCCTTCCTGGACCTTGGCGGGGTCGAGCATTTCAGGACGGTCTACCACACCCACGCAGAAACCGGAAAGGTCATACTCGTTAGGATCCATTACACCAGGATGCTCGGCCATTTCGCCACCGATAAGAGCAGCGCCCGACATCTGACAGCCATCAGCAATGCCGGAAACGATTTCGGCAACGGCTTCGCTCTTAAGTTTTCCGATGGCAATGTAATCAAGGAAGAACAGGGGCTCGGCGCCTGTTGCAAGAATGTCGTTCACGCACATGGCAACCAGGTCGATGCCCACAGTGCCATGCTTGCCAGCGAGCTTAGCCAGCTGAATCTTAGTGCCAACGCCGTCGGTACCGGAAACCAAAATCGGATCGGCCATGTTCTTTGCCACGTTGATGGAGAACAAGCCGCCGAAGCCGCCGATATCGCCGCGAACCTCATCGCGATACGTGCGATGAACCGCATCCTTGATGGCGTCTACCGCACGGGCGCCCTCTGCCGTATCTACTCCCGCTTCGGCATAGGTGGTAGCGCCCTGAGCCGTCCAGCTAGGCCACTTAGTTTCATCGTCATCCATCGCGTTGACCTTAATGCGATCAGTCATAGCATCTCCTGGAACTCAAATCCCCTGTTCGGGGGCTTACAAACAACGTATTGCCAAAATTCGAGGCACTATGGCATGCCTTCGAGCTGGCCGCTAATCGAGCACTGCCTTCCCTTCGGGAAGAAAGCTCTTGGCCTTCATGGTATCAGGAATATCCACGGGGTATTCGCCGGTAAAGCAAGCGTCACAGAAACCGGGATGTTCGCACTGAATTGCCTCGTGAAGACCCTCGACCGAGATGAACGCAAGCGAATCGCAGCCGATGAAATCGCACATTTCCTGATTGGTCATGTTTGCCGCAATAAGCTGATCCTGCGTGTCGGTATCAATGCCGTAGAAGCAAGGCCAACGGGTTTCAGGCGAAACAATGCGAAGATGAACTTCCTTGGCACCTGCGCTTCGTAGCATGTCGACCAGCTTCTTGGAAGTGTTGCCGCGAACGATGGAGTCGTCGATAACCACCAAGCGCTGGCCTGAAATTACAGACGGAAGCGGATTCAGCTTCAAGCGAATGCCAAGCTGGCGCATCTCATCGGTAGGCTGAATGAACGTACGGCCAACATAGCGGTTTTTAACGATGCCGTTGCAATAAGGGATACCGCTCTCCAACGCGTAGCCCATAGCAGAAGGCAAACCGGAATCGGGAACGCCCACAACAAGGTCGGCATCGATCGGAGCCTCGCGCGCAAGGATGCGGCCCATCTGACGGCGGGCAACGTATACGCTCTGACCGTCCATCACGGAGTCGGGGCGAGCGAAATACACATATTCGAAAATGCAGCTCGCACGCTTCTTGGGCTCAACGCCCATCTCGGAGATCATGCCATCTTTGCCGAAGCGGATAATCTCGCCAGGGGCAACTTCACGCATAAGCTCCGCGCCCACAATGTCGAGACCGCAGGTTTCAGAAGAAACAACCCATCCACGATCGTTGGGCAACTTGCCTACAACCAAAGGACGAATGCCATTGGGATCGCGGAAAGCATAAAGGTGGTCGGGGCTTGCCAGCAGCATAGCGTAAGCGCCCTTGATCATTTTCATGGCCATACGAATGCCCGCACGAAGGGAATTCGTGGTCTTGGTTACCTCACCGATGATCTTCGCGGCAGCTTCCGAGTCGGTGCCTGCGCGCAGATGAACACCGTAATCGATGATTTTCGCCTTCAGGTAGTTGGTATTCACCAACGTTCCGTTGTGGGCAAGCGCAATAAGCACTTCATCGATTGCCGAGATATGAGGCTGCGCCGCTTCCCACGAATCGACACCGCCACTCGTGGAGTAGCGAACATGGCCAATAGCCAAATCGCCCTTCAATGCAGAAAGGTCGCCTTCTGTAAATGCCTGGGTTACCAAGCCTAAATCTTTGGAAGCCATGATGGTGGCGCCGTCGCCTACGGCAATGCCAGCAGATTCCTGGCCACGGTGCTGCAGCGCCTGCAGACCAAAGCAGGTCATACGCGCTACATCTTCACCAGGTGCGTAAATGCCGAAAACACCGCACTCTTCTTCCATTCTGTCGGGGCGCTCTCCGGGAAACACCGACATGCTCATCTATGCAGCCTCCTCATATTTGCGATCCATGACCGCGTCCTGACTTGACGAAAGACCGGTTGTCCCCGAGGTGCTCGAGCTCAGGTAAGGGTCGTTCGCAGCCGTGGTTTCCACCACAGCGGCAAACAGCACCGCACGGCCGTCGTTTTGCGAATATTCGCAGGTAGAAAACAACACTGACTGCTTGACGTCAGCAGCGGTCAGCGTGTCCCCCTTCTGGCTTACCACGCTGCGGTTAAGCTTGTCCTGCACATATGCTTGATAACTTGCATCGTTGGCGAACGACGTCTGAACAATAGCGTCGCTACCCGTTGTCTTTACCAAGGCAAATGTTTTAAGGCGATAATTGCCCTGTGGGGTTAACACGTAGATATCGCGATGCGAATCGAAGGTATCCTGATCCTCGAAATCGGCCAACGAGGCGAACATCGAGCCGTCATTCATGTGATGGCCGTATAGCGCATTGTTCTGATCAGATAAATCGCTGGTATTGGAAGCATCCAGGAAAATGGTGCCCGCCGAAGCAAGCCACCCAGTAGATCCGTCAAAAGCCTTATGCAGGTACTCCTGATTATCGGACCCCTGAACCACGGGATAATTGATAGGCGTACCAGGTACATATACCCACGCTACGATGTCGGGGTTGATAGCACGCAAACCGTCCCAATCAACTTTCAGATCGGAAAGAGCAAGATTGGAATTGTCGTCCACCTCTGCATATTCTTCCAAGCCGCTGTAGGCGTTTTGCTGTGCCCAGTATTGATAGCCGATAGCGCCCAAAGCCGCTAAAGCGCCCACGAACACTACGATAGAAACAATGAACACCACGCGCCATATGCCGCCCTTTTTGCTTTGGCTTGCACGCGCAGCTGAACCATAGGAATCGCGGCTGTATTGGGAAATATCCTGGCTGGACTTAGCCTGCTGGGAACGATACGTAGCAGGCAGGGTGCTCTGAGAGCGTTGCGGAGCAGCATGGGACCCCTGCGATGGACCGCGTCTGTTTGCGCCTTTTGGCATGAACCACCTTCACACATTTGGTTCTGAAACGAACTGCCATCGCAGCATGTAACGCAACGATGCAACTAATCCATAGTAACAAAAAGAAATCCCTCTTACGAAGATTCGTAAGAGGGATTTCAAACGTTCTGCCAACAGGCGGAAAAAGCAAGTGAGCGGGTTTGGGCTCAACTAGCAGAAGCAACCCGCAACGCACCGCGCTCACCCGCTCCGTCAAATGCTTAAGCAGGGCCGGAGCGACCCCCTATGCCAAGGCGGCACTGTAGCAGCAATTACGGCTCGATGCCGAGCTAGAACAGCCCCAACCGCCTTTCGATGGCTTCGTTGATAATACGCAGCGCCTTCACGCGGGCGTAATACTTATCGTCGCTTTCCAGGATTATCCAGGGTGCGTTATGAGTAGAGGTAAGGCGGAACATATCATCCACCGCCGCACGATACTGGGGATATTTGTCGCGGTTACGCCAATCCTCTGCGGTAATCTTCCAACTTTTCGCAGGGTTGTTTTCGCGCGCCTCAAAACGCTGAAGCTGCGTTTCGGGGGAAATGTCCACCCAAAACTTAAGCAGGATGGCACCCCAATCAACCATGTCGCGCTCAAACTCGTTGATTTCCTCGTATGCGCGGCTCCACTGGTCGGTGCTGGCAAAACCCTCCACACGCTCAACAAGCACACGGCCGTACCAACTGCGATCGTAAATGCCTACGTGGCCCGCCTTCGGCAAGCGCGTCCAATAGCGCCACAGGTGAGGGTGCAGCAGTTCGGGCCTCGTGGGCGCTGGGCTGGGGAAAATGGTGTAGGAACGCGCATCCAGCGCCTGCGCAACACGTTTGATGCTGCCACCCTTTCCGGCCGCATCCCAGCCTTCATACATGATCATCATGGGTACGCGCCTAATGTACATTTCCAACTCGATACGACGCAGGCGCTCTTGTTCAGCCTTCAGCTGGAGCTTGTATTCATCGTGCGTAAGCGCTAGCGAATGATCTACCTCGTCAAGCGAAGGTATATGCGCGCTGGGAATAAAGCGCGTCATCGTGGGCGAATGGGCGCTCATCGCTGCGGCCTCATGTTCTGCCTGCAAGCGCAGAAGCTGATTTTCTTCATCGGTGCGCTCGCGTTCATCTCCCGCTACCGAACCGGCAACGGCAGCGGCAGAGTTTTCCTTCGCCTTTGCTTCCGCCTCCAGAGCGGCACCGTTCTTCGGCCTGGAGAGCTCGCGCTCCAAAGCGGTTACCAACGTCTGGGCAACGCTCAGGTTTACCCGACGATGATCGGAAGCATCAAGCAGGATCCAGGGGGCAGCCTTGAAGTTGGAGCGCTTCAGCATCTCGTCGTAAACGCGGTAAGACTGGCTGTAGTGTTCGAGCTGTTCAAGGTCACTCTGCGTCACACGCCACTTGGTGGCGGGATCGCTATACAAGCCCACCAAACGCTCGCGCTGAGTTTGCTCGGAAATGTGCAAGAAGAATTTGATTACCAGGTAGCCATCGTTGCGCAGCTGCGTTTCGAAATCCTCGATGGAGGGAAGCATGCGTGCCGTATGGGCCTCAACCGCAGCGCGCTCTTTCTTGGAAAGCTTCCCCTTCTTCGGGAGCATATTGATCACATGCTGAGCCGCCACCGAATACCAGCCGCGGTCGTAAAACGTCATGCTTCCACGCTGACCGAGCGCTTTCCAAAACTGCTGCATAACAGGGAAATAGCCGGTGGCGCCGAACTCTTCGCTCAAAACGTTTTCGGCTTCTTCACCTTCGAAATCTTCTGTAACATATACCGAAGTGTCGCGCGCATCCAGGTGATACAGCAAATCGGAGATTCGACTGCCCTTTCCTGCGCCCTTCCATCCCTCGAACAGCACCACCACGCCAAGCTCCTGGCGCTTCGCTTCCTGCTGAAGCACAACCAACTTATCGATCAGCTCTTTAAAGCGAACTTTATATTCTTTTTTGGATACCTTCTGAGAACCCAAACGAACGGTATCAAGCATCGCTTAACTCCCCCTCTGTTCCATGCCGCGCCAGCCCCCACTGCGTCTCAATCTGCTTGCAAGATATGCAACGCACCTGGCAAATGACAGAAATTTGTTAAATAACACGTTATACGCGATGCTACTCCACTTCCCGATGCGCGAATATAGTTAAATCAAATGATGTGTTCGAAAGCACCAGATTTAACAACAAGGAGCTATGAAATGTCCCGCTACGGCATTATCGATTTAGGTTCAAACACCATCCGACTCTGCATTTACGAGGTATCCTGCGCCGCGCATGAGCCCCTGCGGAAGAAGGATATCGACACCCTGCTGAACTACAAGGTGATGGCAGGCCTCGCCTCGCATGTCGAAGAGGGCGCTATGACCGAAGAAGGAATAAAGCGTGCCATTAAAACCATCAACGCACATCTGCGCCGTGCTTCGCACTTCAAGTGCGATCGCATTGACATTTTCGCAACTGCCGTACTGCGAAACTGCTCCAATTCGCACAAGGCAACAGCCGCAATCGAAGAGGGCATCGGGCAACGCATCTGCATTCTCTCCAACGAAGAAGAGGCACATCTTGGTTATTTGGGCGCAAAGCTCGACCAAGACCTTGAAGAGGGCACCATGGTCGATATCGGCGGCGGCTCCACCGAGCTCACCAGCATCAAAGGCGGCTTCGACCTTGCGAAAACCAGCATTCCACAGGGTTCTCTTTCGTCCTTCGCTAACTACGTAGCCGGATTGATGCCCACTCAGAAGGAAGTCAATGCCATAACGCAGGCCTTCCGCGAACTTGCAGAAAAGGAAGAAACGGACGTATACCGCTGCACTCAGCTTTTCGGCATTGGTGGTTCTATCCGATCTGCCGCCAAGTTGTATGGCGATCTGTGCAACAACGGCAACCGCTTCAATTACTTGCTGCCCGAACACATCGATGCCATCTTGAACCGCTACGCAGAAGACCCCAACGCCTTTGCCCATGAGGCTTTGCGTACCCTCCCCGACCGCATCCATACGCTTATTCCCGGTTGCGTTATCATCCGCGAAGCCTTCAAGCTGTGCGGTGGCGAGCGTCTAGATATCTGCAAGTACGGCGTGCGCGAAGGGTATTTGGCTGAACGTGTTCTAGTAAAACCCGTCAGTTTCGCTTAATAGCACTATCATCACGGAGGAAAACCGCAAGATATTGCGATTCGTTGCGCGATAAAAGGGTATCTTACCTGCGAAAAACCGCTATTAACGATTACAATAATCCCTAGACAATACTGGCGCATGCGCCATTAACCTGGGGAAAAGAATAGAGGGGAAATCATGGAAGCAAAACAGAATTCCAGTGTTGGTGTATCCACCACCACGCAAACGCATCCCAAGCATAAGAGCCATCACGTTCTGCCCTATATGCAAAACCGCGAGCTTTCTTGGCTCGAATTCAACAAGCGCGTACTCGATCAAGGCGAAGACCATAACGTCCCCTTGCTCGAACGCCTCACCTTCGTGTCCATCTTCTGCAGCAACTTGCAGGAGTTCTTCATGGTACGCGTTGGTAGCCTTACCGATCTTTCTTTGGTGAACAAAGACCTGCGCGACAACAAAACGCAGATGACGCCCAACGAACAGCTCCAGGCAATCTACGAACGGTGCCACGAGCTGTACCCGGAGGAAGAACGCATCTACAACAAGATCATGGGTCAATTGGCCGAATGCGGCATTCGCCAGCTTCAGCCCGAAGATCTTTCTCCCGAACAGGCGGAGTACCTTCGCAAGCACTTGAAAGAACGCGTTGTTCCCTACCTTTCGCCGCAGATCATCAATTCTCGCCACCCCTTCCCTCACCTGGAAAATGGCGCGCTGTACGTTCTTGCGCGTCTGGTAAGCGACGAAGAAGCCGGCGAAAAGTCCAAAGCAGCTGAAAGCAAGGGCAAGAAGAAGGGCAAGAACATTGGCGCCGACGATGCCACGTTCGGCCTTATTCCGCTGCCCCATCAGGCAAAGCGAGTAATCAAGCTGCCTGGTGAAGGCACTCAGTACATCCTTCTGGAAAACGCCATCAAGACCATCGTTGATGAAGTGTTCTCCATGTACACCACCAAGCGCGCTAGCGTTATCTGCGTAACGCGCAACGCCGATATCGACCCGAACGACGGCACCGAAGAAGATCTTGATTACGACTATCGCGAGCACATGAAGCGCATGCTGAAAAAACGTGCACGTCTAGCTCCTGTTCGCTTGGAAACCGATACGCCCCTTTCTTCCGCTACGGAAAAGTTCCTTCTGAAGCGCCTCGATCTGAAGCCCTGCCAGAGCTACGTTACCAGCGTTCCGCTCGATATGGGCTACGCCTGGGGTCTTTCTAGCATGATCGATTCCGAGCTAGCACGCGACATCACCAACGAACCGTTCACGCCGCAATGGCCAGCATGCTTTGACAAGAAGCGACCCATCATGGAACAAGTAGCCGAGCGCGATGCTCTGCTTATGTATCCCTATGAAAGCATGGATCCGTTCATCAGCCTGCTCCGCGAAGCGGCAAACGATCCTTCGGTATTCTCGATCAAGATCACGCTGTATCGCCTTGCCAGCCAGTCCCACCTGGCAGAAGCCTTGGTAACCGCAGCAGAAAACGGCAAGGAAGTTACCGCACTGTTCGAGCTGCGCGCCCGCTTCGACGAATCCAACAACATCGAATGGTCACAGCGCTTCGAGCAGGCTGGAGCCAACGTTATCTACGGCTTCCACGACTTCAAGGTTCACTCGAAGATCTGCACCATTGCACGCCACACCGAAAACGGCATCCAGTACATTACCCAGCTCGGCACGGGCAACTACAACGAGAAAACCTCGAGGCTCTACACCGACTTCAGCTTCATCACCACCGATGAAGGCATCGGCAAGGATGCCGCAGAGTTCTTCCGCAACATGAGCTTGGAAAACGCTTCCGACGGATACCAGAAGCTTTCGGTTGCTCCGCTGCAGATCAAGCCGATGATTCTCCACAAGATCGATGAACAGATCGCCCTTGCTAAAGCCGGCAAGCCCAACGGTCTGTCGTTCAAGACCAATTCCATCACCGACAAGGACATCATCGACAAAATTGCCGAAGCCTCCCAGGCTGGCGTTAAAACCACGTTGTTCGTTCGCGGCATTTCGTGTTTGGTTCCCGGTGTTGAAGGCTATACCGAAAACGTTGAAGTAGTTTCCATCGTTGGCCGTTTGTTGGAGCACAGCCGCATCTACGGATTCGGTCCGCGCGATAATCGCGAGCTCTATCTCTCTAGCGCCGACCTGATGACGCGCAACATGGAAAAGCGCGTAGAAATCGCTTGGCCCATCTATGACCCCGAGCTGAAGGAACGCGTTAACGAGTATCTGGACATCTCGCTTTCCGACACCGCCAAACTGCGCATGCTGAAAAGCGATTTGGAATACACCCCGCTCGAATTCTTCTGCAGCGAAAATGCCGACGGAAGCACCGAATCGTTCGATTCTCAGACTTACCTTATTCAAAAGGCACGCGATGATTACCGCCATGCCACCGAACAGCGCGAAGAAGAAGAGGCACGCCGAGCCGAGCTCGCTCGAATCGAGCGCATGAAGGCAGCCGAAGAAGAGGAGCGCAAAGCTCGCGAGGAAGCCAAGGCAAAGGAAGCTGCCGAAGAAGCATGCAGAAAAGCTGCAGCGGAAGCTGCGGAGCTGAAAGCGAAGGCCGAAGCTGAAGCAAAGGCAAAGGCCGAGGCGGAAGCTGAGCTTGCTGCCCTGAAGAAGGCCCAGGAAGAAGCAGAGGCTGCCGCGCTGAAGGCAAAAGCCGAAGCGGAAGCAAAAGCAAGAGCCGAAGCTGAAGCAGAACTTGCTGCTCTGAAAAAAGCACAGCAAGAAGCCGAGGCTCAGCGAATTGCCGCCGAAAAGGCCGCGGAACAAGCCGAGATCAACATTCCTCGTGGCCTCGAGGAAATTGAGCCTGGTGTTGCAGGACCCGCTACCAACACCGCCGAGGTAAATGCGCAAAAGGTCGACGCTACGCCCATCGAGCTTTCCCCTTCCCTGGAAAGGAAAGTCGAAGAAGCGGCCGACAAAGCTGCTATTCAACTGGTGCCGAAGAAGGCCAGCCTGTGGCAGCGCATCAAATTCCTGTTCACCGGCAGGCTCGACTAGCAGCAAAACCGAAAGGCAGGTTTAGAAAGATAAACCCCTTTCGATGTATCAGTTAAGATGCAAAAGCCCCCTGATTCGCAATGAATCAGGGGGCTTTGTTGTTGGTGCATGCTAGTTGTGCTCAATAGCCTCAAACAACTGCGACAGCCTCGCGGCCACGAACGGACATGCGCGCTTCCAGAGGGGGGCATTCACTTCCGTCCTAGGCGTTCGCTTCCGTCCCATAAAGGGATAGACAATGCTATTGGCTGTTGCGCCTTCCGCGATGGTTTTTCGCTCCCTGGGAACGCTTACGTTTTCCAGGCTTAGGCGTTTGACGAACACCGGAAGAACGCACACCAGGCCTGAACGCAGCTGGCACTTCTTCAGTGCTTCGCTCAGAATTGCGTCGCTTGCCATTGCCGCCATTCGAACGCTTTCGGTCGGAAGAGCGAACGGCATTCTTGCGCGAAGGCTTTGCTTGCTGTTTTTTGTCTTGGCTACGGCCAGCGCCTTGGTTACGCTTGCCATTGCGGCCACGGCCAGCAGAAGAGGAGCGATTTGAAGGCCGTTCATTGCCCCCGGAAGCTCCCTCGGACCTATCCCGACTTGCCTCGCTGCTTGCTTGAGCCTGCTTCGATGCCGCCTTCTTTTCACGAGCCTTGCGACGCTTCTTCTTGGCCTTTTTGCCAGGCACCTTTGAAGCAGGAACACGATCAGGGTCGATGAACACAGGGTTTTCGCCCAGTTCAAGGCCTTCAGTGTCGAAAAGATCTACCGTTTTGCCCATCAACGCCTCAATGTCGTTGAACTCATCGAAATCCTGCTCGGTAACGAACGTGAGCGACCAGCCAACATCGCCACCGCGACCCGTACGGCCAATACGATGGATGTAGTCGACGGGATCTTCAGGTACGTCGAAGTTAACCACGTAGTTAACATCGGCGATGTCGATTCCGCGGGCCAATACATCAGTTGCAACCAGAACGTCCACTTCACCGGCACTGAACGAACGCAAGGCACGCTCACGTTGGTTCTGGGTACGATCGCCATGGATAACTGCGCATGTGATGTTTGCCTTCACCAAACGACGGCGGCAGGCATCAGCGCGATGCTTGGTGCGCGTGAAAACGATAACGCGCTCGGAACCTGCCTTTTTCAGCACTTGAGCCAATAGCGCATTCTTTGCTTCTAAGGAAACGGGGAGTGCGTACTGCTCTACGGTATCTGCCGTAGAGGTTACTGGCGCAACCTCGATACGGGCAGGGGTTTTCACTAAATCGGTGATGGATCCAACTTTGCTCTCGTCGAGAGTTGCAGAGAACAACAACGTCTGACGCTGTTCGGGGGTTGCAGCCACAATGGTGCGAATGGCAGGCAAAAAGCCCATGTCGAGCATGCGGTCTGCCTCATCGAGAACAAGAACCTGAACCTGATCGAGCGAGCAGGCCCCCTGCTCCATCAGATCGATCAAGCGGCCAGGGGTGGCAATAAGGATATCGCAGCCTTGCTTCAGGGCATTACGCTGAGGGCCGTAACCCAAGCCACCAACAACCGTGACCGAAGAATGGCCCGTATGTTTGGCAACGGTACGGCAAACCGATTCGATTTGCTGAGCAAGCTCGCGGGTGGGCGTAACAACCAGAAGGTACGGACCACACCCCAGGCTGCGACCGCGAACACGGCGCTTTTCACCATGTGTCAGGTTGTTCATAGCTGGCAAAAGGAATGCTGCCGTTTTGCCCGTGCCCGTTTGCGCGGCGGCAAGCACGTCGCGTCCCTCGAGCACTTGGGGAATTGCCCCTGCTTGAACAGGAGTCGGAGCGGTGTAGCCCAATTCTTCTACCGCGCTCATTATCTCTTGGTTAAGCCCAAGGGCATCAAAACTCGTGGAATCTGGTTCCTGAGCCATATCTTGCTTTTCCTGCGTTGCGTTTGCAGTCATAAATCACATTTCCATTCTTCAGCGCCGCATATGCAGAAAAGCATCGAGCGCCACACATAAAAAAATCCCCGCCATGGGCGAGGCTGAACAATCTTTTCAAGGATACCTTACGTTGCTTGGATCCCATAATAAGACGGGCGGGAGTTTTCATTCTCCCGCCCGTCTACACATATATGCAGATAATCAGCGTTACGGAAGCAGCAACTGGGCAATCTGAACGGCATTGAGTGCCGCGCCCTTGCGAATCTGGTCGGCAACGTTCCAGAATGCCAAACCGTTTTCAACGGAAGGATCCTTGCGCAAGCGGCCAACAAACGCACCGTTGGTGCCTGCAAGCAGGCCAGGCATGGGATACAAGCTGTTAGCAGGATCATCCATTACAGTAATGCCCGGAGCAGCCTCGAGTGCAGCGCGAGCCTCTTCCACCGTTACCGGGCCCTCGAATTCAACGTTGATGGATTCACCATGGCAACGAAGAACAGGTACGCGGACGCAGGTTGCAGCAACCTGGATATCGTCATCACCCATGATCTTCTTGGTCTCGACAACCATCTTCCACTCTTCCTTGGTGGAATCGTCTTCCAAGAACTTGTCGATGTGGGGAATGCAGTTGAAGGCAATCTGATGGGCGAAAGCGTCAACAGTAAGCTCTTCGCCATTCAGGAACTGCTGAGTCTGCGCATACAGCTCCTGCATCGCCTTAGCGCCTGCGCCCGATGCAGCCTGATAGGTGGAAACAACCACGCGCTTAATGGGAGAAATATCATAGAGCGGCTTCAAGGCTGCAACCATCTGGATGGTAGAACAGTTGGGGTTGGCAATAACGCCGTTATGCCAAGCAACGTCCTGAGGGTTAACCTCGGGAACAACCAGTGGCACGTCTTCGTCCATGCGGAAGGCACTGGAATTGTCGATCATAACGGCACCGGCGTCTACGACAGCCTGGCGCATTTCCTTGGAAACGCCTGCACCTGCGCTGAACAGCGCGATATCGACGCCCTGGAAAGATTCGGGAGTCATCTCCTGAACGGTAAGTTCACCTGCAGGAACCTGACCGCAACCCTTAAAAGGAAGCTTCTTACCCGCAGAACGCTTTGAGGCAAGTGCACGAATCTCACTTGCGGGAAAGTCGAGATCGTGAAGAACCTCGAGGAATTCGTTGCCAACAGCGCCCGTGGCGCCCGCTACAGCAACAACCGGATTTGCGGGGATTTCCTTCGTCCAAGCCATTGAAGCTCCTTTTCATCGTGTACTTGGAAGAAGATGATACTACTCACCCTTAGTTGCACTGCATAAACTTAACATTCGGCGCAAAAAACAGCCTTGAACGGGTTGCGGGGAGCGAATTGCAGTTCAGCTCAAGGAAAGCCAATAATCGAAATGGCAGCGAGCCTCATGCAAACCGAGGCTTTCGTCTTCCCTTTCAGCAAAAAAACCGCTGATGATAAGGTTATGGCGAATTTATACATTACAATGTGTTTGTCCAAAAAACTATTATCCCTAAGCGAGAGGATCTACAATGTTCTGCCCTCAATGCGGTAAAGAAAACGTTGACGGAGCACAGTTCTGCGTTCAGTGCGGCAATGCCCTAAAGCAGGCTGACGAAACCCCCGCCGCTCAGCCTCAGCAGCAAACGGCAAGCGCTCCCGTTCCGCCGCCCGCACCCAGCCAGCAACCTCAGCAGCCTGTATATCAGCAGCCCGCAGTACCCGTTCAGCCTCAGCCCGTTCCTGCTCAGGCAGCAACCTACCCCATGACCAAGCAGGACGAAACCCTCCGTTTGATCAACTTCATTCTGTGCATTCTGAGCTGTATCGCCATTTGCTGGGCGGTTATTCCGCTGGCATGGGCAATTCCCATGACTGTACACAGCTGGGGCATTTACAAGGGCACCAAACCCAACACCACCGCCTTTGGTGTATGCACCCTGATCTTCGTTAACATCATCGGTGGTATCCTGCTTCTCGTCTCCAACAAGGACGACAAGTAAACACACATTTAGCCGCAAACCAAACGAGCCCCATTCAAACGAATGGGGCTCGTTTTTTGTCCCCTAACCCCGTTTTTAGCGGGAATATAGGGACAGGTCCTTGTATCTCCGCTAAAAAGGCCTCGCTTGCGGCAAAATGCGCAAGCGAGGCCTTACTTCTGTGCCCAATAGCTAGGTGGAAAAATAGGGCCTGTTTCTATAGTCCCAGTTATCGACCCTTTGCCATCTTTGCGGCGATTTCCTCAGGGGAAAGCTGAGTTTCCTCGAAGATGGTGTCGGAATCCAGGCCGAATGCAGTGTGTAGGCAGCGCACCGCTGCATCTACCTGGCTGCCTTCAACCACGATGGAAATACGGATGGGGCTGGTGGAGATCATCAGAATGTTGATGTGATTTTCAGCCAACGCGCCAAATGCCTTAGCGGCAACACCGGGAGCAGACTTCATACCCGTACCTACCAGGGAAACCTTGGCAATATTCTCGTCCATCAAAGCGGTGGCGCCGAACTTCTTAACCAGGGTATCAACCGCTTCCAGTGCCTGCTCTTTCTGAGAACCAGGGAAGGTGAAGGAAATGTTCGCCTTGCCATCGTTCGTGGTGTTCTGGATGATCATGTCAACCGAAACATTGTTGCCCGCAAGGATAGAGAACAGCTGAGCGGCCATACCTACTTCATCGGGAAGGCCGCGAAGCGTGATCTTCATTTCGGACGTATCGTGTGCAATGCCGGAAATTACTGCCTGTTCCATGGAAGGAACAACCTCCTCGATAAGCGTTCCCTCTGCATCAGAGAAAGCAGAGCGGGAATGGATTACAACATGGTATTTACGAGCGAATTCAACTGCGCGCGACTGTAGAACACCAGCACCGCCGCTGGAAAGCTCAAGCATATCGTCGTACGAAATGCGGTTGAGCTTCTTAGCGCGTGGGCATACACGCGGGTCGGCCGTGTAAATGCCTTCTACGTCGGAATAGATCTCGCACACATCGGCACCAATGCCACACGCAAGGGCAACTGCCGTGGTGTCAGAACCGCCACGACCAAGCGTGGTGATATCGCCATCGGTGGAAATGCCCTGGAAGCCAGCAACGACCACGATTGCGCCCGTATCAAGAGCACCGCGGATTCGATCAGCATTAATGTCTTCGATTTTTGCGCTTGAGAAAACATCGTCGGTAGTAATGCCAGCCTGCCATCCGGTAAAGCTGATTGAGTTGTAGCCCAGTGCCTGAATAGCCATGGCCAAAAGCGACATGCTTACCTGCTCACCTGTGGAGAGCAACATATCCATTTCGCGTTTGGAGGGATGATCGTTCAATGCAGCAGCAAGACCAACCAGTTCGTCGGTGGTTTTGCCCATTGCAGAAACTACGGCAACAACGTCGTTGCCTTCCTGCTTCATGGCAATAAGACGCTTTGCCACATTTTTGATTCGTTCTGGGGAGGCAACCGAAGTGCCGCCAAACTTTGAAACTATAAGTGCCATCGTCTTCTTTCCTCGTATGGGATAACTCTTATATATTACCAAAAGCACCTAGCGGGAAACCCTGTCACAAACGATAAGAAGCAAACAGGAAACAAACGGCATGCGTGTTCGGGAAGCGGCGCACGATGCCCCATTACTAGTTCAATTCGCTTTGAACCGAAGTATCCAAAAGCAGATTCTGAACAAACATTACGATTGTGAAGAATAAGGCGGAACGATTCAGTGATCGGGCAAGGCTCCAAGCGAAACAAACGCCGCACCCAGAATGCACAGGCCCTTCGATTCATCCGCGAACCGAAGGGCCTTGCCTAAATGCTCATAAGTATTGAGTTGAATCCTAGGCGTACTTCACCATGATCATGCTCATCTTGTTGGCAACCGCTTCACACTGGTCGACGCAATCTTCCATTGCCTCGAACAGGCGCGTCCATACCGATACGCGCAGCGGATTGTCGCATTCCTTGACGTACAGCTCGCGAATGATATTCAGGAACAGCGCATCCACTTCGTCTTCGATGTCGTTCACGCGCACCAGCAAGGAATTAAGCTTCTCTGATGCCTTCTTGCAGTTACGGAAGTCAACCATAGCTTCACTCAGCGCTTCACAAGCACGAACGATGAGCTTCGAGAACTTTTTTGCATCTTCGTGCATGAAGTGAACATCGAACATATAGAAATTCTGAATGACCTCTTCGGTCATATCGATGATCTCGTCGAGGCTTTCCGTCATGGCAATGATATCTTCGCGGTCGAGCGGCGTCACGAAATCGGGAAGCAGCGCTTCGAATACGCTATGGCATACGCCGTCAGCTTCGCGTTCGATAGCATGAGCGCGAGGTAGCTCCTTTTCGAGTTCTGCCGCAGACTCGAAGTCATGCACGATTTCCTTTAGCAGCTTCGCTTCTTTAACGCATAAAGCCGCCTGGGCCTCAAATGCATCGTAATAATCGAACTTCTTCTTTTTCTTCTTACCGATTCCGGCCATGACCCCTCCAAGGTCCAATGCCGCGGATTGCCGCGGCAGTCCCGTCCGCTCTATGCGTATGCACTTACAAAGCACAGCGCAAGTTTAACAGTAGTAGGCAAACACGCGCCTCTGCTCGTCGCCAATTGTTGTCAAAGAGTTATGACCCGTCAGAACCAGCGTTTCATCAGGCAGCTGAGAAAGCTTGCGCAACGATGCGCGCATCTGCTTAGCATTACCGCCCGGGAAATCGGTTCGACCGATAGAAGCGCAGAACAACGTGTCTCCCGCAATAAGAACATTAGCGTCATCAAGATACTTGCCCGAATCTGATCCAAGGAAGAGGCAGATTCCGCCCGGCGTATGGCCAGGCGTGGCAATAACACGCCATACCATATTGCCCAGGCGCAGCTTATCGCCGTCCTTCAAAAGATGATCAACCTTACATGACTTGGTGGGAGGGAACTCCCCTGCTGGCTGATTCTCGATAACGGGAGCGTCGATTGCCGAAGCGTATACAGGAGCGTTCGTCATAGCCTTCAAATCGGCAAGGGCGCTGGTATGGTCGGCGTGATGGTGCGTTACCACGATGGCGTCAAGCTTTTTACCGCCCAATGCCTTAACTATGGCAGAAGCGTTGTCGGACGGATCTACCACGAAGGTGGTTGTGTCGTCGGAAATAATGAAAGTGTTGTTTTCAATGGGGCCCAGCACCAAATACTTGATATCAACGGCGGCGCCCGTTACACGGAACGTACGTCCGTCCCTTTTTACTGAAAGCTTCATTGTCAAAACCTTTCTAGAACAGTTATTACTTGGAAGAGGCTGTGCCAGGCATCATGCGATGGGCATCAAACACGCCATCCACCGAACGAAGCTTCGAAAGGATGCGCTCGATAACCGCCGTATCGGAAACCTGGAACAAGAAACGCATTTCAACCATACCGTCGCGATGCGTATTCGTATTGACAGAAAGAACGTTGGCACCGTGTTCGGACAGCACTGAGGCAACGTCCATAAGGAGATTCAAGCGATCAAGCGCTTCGACGAAAATCTGCACATTGAACGAAGTGTCGCCCGAGGGGCCGTCTTCCTCCCAGAACACTTCGATGATGCGCTCGGGATGCTGTTTGAGTGCAGCAGCGTTGGGGCAATCGTCACGATGAACCGAAACACCGCGACCGCGGGTAACAAAGCCCACGATCTTATCGCCGGGAACAGGGTTGCAGCAACGGGAAAGACGCACCAGAACATCGTCGATGCCACGAACCACCACACCGTTCGAAGAGTGGGTTTCGTGTTTCTTCGGACGCCTAACGCTCGTAAGCATAGGCGGCATCTTGCCCGTAGACGAAGCCGATGCCCCCATAAGGGGCTTTGAAGCATCTTCGGTGCCGTTGTCTACCAGCAGCTTCAGCATGCGGTTGGCCACATGCATCGGCGCTTCCTTACCAGTACCGATGTTCACCAGCATGTCGTCGGCACCTTTGTAGCCCATAGCTTCGGCGACTTCGCGCATTGCGCGCATGCTTTGAGCGCTTGAAATGCCGAAGCCATGCTTGCGCATTTCACGCATAAGGATGTCGCGGCCTTCTTGCGAGTCATCGGAACGACTGATCTTGGCAAAGAAGGAACGGATCTTCGAACGCGCAGAAGGCGTTTTCACGATGTTCAGCCAGTCGCGAGAAGGCGTAGCGCTTTTCTGAGTGAGGATTTCCACGCGGTCGCCCATCTGCAGCTTATAGGAAAGCGGCACGATGGAGCCGTTGACCTTTGCGCCAACGCAGTGGTAACCCACTTCCGTATGAATGGCGAAAGCGAAATCGACCGGAGTTGAACCAAAGCGCAAACCCATAGCCTTGCCCTTTGGCGTGAAGACGTACACCTCTTTCGGGTCGAGGTCGGTCTTGAGCGACTTCAGGAATTCGCGCGAGTCTTTGGTTTCGTCTTGCCAGTCAACCATTTCACGCAACCAGGCAATCTGCTTATCGAACGCCGATTCAGCACCCTTGCCGCCCTTTTCCTTGTAGCGCCAGTGCGCGGCAACACCGTATTCACTCATGCGGTGCATTTCCTCGGTGCGAATCTGCACTTCAAGGGGCCTACCAGCCGGACCGATAACCGTGGTGTGCAAACTCTGGTACATGTTGAACTTCGGCATGGCAATGTAGTCTTTGAAGCGCCCTGGCATCGGGTGCCACAAACTGTGCACCGCGCCCAACGCCGAATAACAGTCTTTCACCGATGTGGTGATGATGCGCACGGCAATAAGGTCGTAGATCTCGGAAAAGCCCTTGCCCTTCTTCGACATCTTTTGATAGATGGAATACAGGTGCTTTGGGCGTCCCATGATCTGAGACCCCACGCCGATCTTGTCCATTTCGCCATGAAGAATGGAAATAACCTTTTCCAGATACTCCTCGCGTTCGCGGCGCGTTTCGGCGACCATGCGAGAAACCTGCTTGAACTTAGCGGGCTCCAAATAGAAGAATGCCAGGTCTTCCAATTCCCATTTGATGGAGCTGATACCCAAACGATGCGCAATGGGGGCATAGATTTCCAGCGTTTCGCGCGCCTTGAAAATACGCCTGTCTTCGCGAAGGGCTGAAAGCGTGCGCATATTATGCAAGCGGTCGGCGAGCTTGATAACGATGACGCGGATGTCTTTGCTCATGGCAACGAGCATCTTGCGGAACGTTTCAGCCTGCTCGTCGGAAAGCGTTTCCACCTCGATCTTGGTGATCTTGGTTACGCCATCGACCAATTCGGCAACCGAATCGCCGAACATATCCGCCACCTGCTGCTTGGTGGCAACGGTGTCTTCCACCGTGTCGTGCAGCAGAGCAGCAATAAGCGTTTCAACATCCATGTGAAGGTCGGCCAAAATAATGGCAACCTCTACGGGATGGATTACGAATGCTTCGCCCGATTTACGCTTCTGGCCAGCATGCATTTCCTCGGCAAAGCGGAAGGCCTTTTCCAGCAGCGCCAGTTCGTCTTTGTCCAAATACGTAGAGGCCAAGCCCTCGAGCGCCTTGAAGCGTTCGTTCGGGTCGGAGCCAACTGGCGCCGAGGTAGCAGATTTGATGGTTGGGTCAACAGACGAAGCCACTAATCCAACCGGATGAAGTTCGTTGGCATCTGACATGGCTATCGTTCCTCCTGGGGGTTCGTAGTGGGAAGCAAAGGGCGCCTTATGCGGCTCTGCAGTTCTTCCGCAGAGCTGGAAAGCACCCAATCCTTGAAGGTCGCAAACGATTCGCGCTCGTCCATGCCTTCGCGATAGCGCACGCTATCGTCCAGTTCAACCTTACCTTTATAGTCTACGACATTGATGGTTCGTTCTTTACCCGAAACCCCTGCGCAACCTTGAGTTTTGACAAGTCCCAATTCTTCGAACACCGAAATGCCGCATTCTACCTGAGAAGCGGTAATAACGGCGCCCAGCAAACGGGAGGAACTCTTCGCCGCACCTTCCGCGTCGAGGGCAAAAAAGCCTTGCCCGTGCTGACGCTGGAGAGTGCGAAGCCCTCGATATATTTGCGCCATTCCGTCATGGGTAGGAGCAGCATCGTCCAAGATACCAGCGTTGAGCTGCGCATCGCCCCTACCGAACAGCAAATGGATCTGCGCTGGTTGGCCGTCGCGACCCGCACGACCCGCCATCTGGTTGAACTCGACCTCGCTAAAAGGCAGATGGTACAGCACCACGTGACGAACGCCCGGGATATCAACTCCTTCGCCAAAGGCAGAAGTTGCCACCAGCACCTGCAAGCCACCTTCACGGAACAACGATTCAACACGTTCGCGCTCGGAGCGAGAAAGACCAGCGTTATAAAAGCCGATCAACGAGGCGATATGGGGCTCCTGCTTGCGAAGGCTTCGGGTTAGCGCAATGGTTTCCATGCGTGAATTAACGTAGATCAGAGTTTTTTCGCCCTGCGCTACCAGGTTAACCAAATAGCGCTCACGCTTCTTCATATTGCGCTGATCGACCACTTCGAGGTTGGCACGCTCGTGCTTATCCACCACCACGCATTCGGGCGATATACGGAATGCTTCGCAAATGCACTGTTCCACTTCGCTGTTTGCTGTTGCGGTAACTGCAAGCACCTGGGGTGATCCCAATGCTGCAATAGATTCGCCCAAACGAGCATAGAAGGGACGGAAGCCCGCCTTCGAGGTTCCCACATGATGAGCTTCGTCGATTACCGCAAAGCAAATAGACCCAGTAGCGGCAAAATCAGCCGCATGGAACGCCAGGTATTCGGGCGTGGTGAGCACGATGTCGACTTCACGAGCAGCGAGACCTGCCATAACTGCGGCACGCTCTTCCGGCGTAGAAGCGCCCGTAAGTACTTCAGACCGGATGCCAAACGAACCGAGCGTTCTGTCCAGATGGAACGACTGGTCGGCAACAAGAGCACGCAGAGGGTACACAAACAAGCTTGCTTTACCATGAGCAAGGGCCTGCTCAACGGCATGGATATGGAAAATGAGCGATTTGCCGCGCCCCGTTCCCATGATGGCTAAAGCAGAATTGCCTGCATCAAGAACATCCAAGGTGCGCTGCTGGGAATCGTGCAGCTGGGCTTCGCCCAAGAACGCACCTACCAATGCGGCGCGAAAACCCGCAGGGTCGGCCTTGGCGTATTCCTGCCACATAAGACGATCGGATTCCGGAGCGATAAGGCTAGTTGCATCTTCGCCTTGGTCTTCATCTTCTTCAGCGGCAACCAAACCTGAAACGAATTCCTTGTCTTCGCCCAAGCACGTTTCAAGCGCGCTGCAGGGCGTAAGGGGTTTGAGCGAAGAAATAACGGCCTTGACCGAACGGCGCCCGCGCCAGCTGTCTATCTGCAACTCAAACACCGCGTCGAGCGCACATCCGCACCCCAGCAGCCCCGAGATGTCGGGGCAATGGAACATGATGCTGGAAAGAGAGTTCACCCCGTCGGTAAGCGTGCAGGAAAGATGCGTTTTATCGGCACCCACTGCCCTACCCCCGGAAATAACCACGCCATGCGCCAGGAAATGAGGGCTGGGGTTTTCCTGCCCAAACGGAGCGAGCAAATCGAGCTTTGCCACGTTTTCCAGCGTAAGCTCGGAAAGATCCAAGCTGGCGTCCACTTCAATGCGGGGAATGAATTCTTCGGGCGGAAGCTTGTCCATGTAGGCACACAAGCGCTCCGAGAACTCGGGGAGCTTAGAAGCGGGCAACGTAACACCCACAGCAGCGTGGTGTCCGCCGAAGCGTGTAAGGATGTCCTGACACGAGGAAACCGCCTCGAACAGGTTAACGTCACCAACGCTACGGCCAGAACCGTGGGCTTCGTCCCCTTCGATGGTGAACAAAATGGAGGGAGCACCATAACGGTTGGTAAGGCGCGAGGCAACAATGCCTTTAACGCCCTCATGCCAGCCCTCGCCAGCAACCACCAAGGCACGCTGGCCTTTGAAGATGCGTTCTGCCTGCTCGGAAGCAACTTCAGCAAGCTCCGCCTCGATGGTGCGACGCTGGGTGTTCACGTTTTCCAACTCGGCAGAAAGGTGACACGCTTCAGCGAAATCGTCGCACATCAGCAAATCGAGCGCCAACTGGGCATTGCCCATGCGCCCAGCCGCATTCAAGCGAGGAATGATAGTAAAGCTCAAGCTTGAAGAAGAAACGGGGTTATCGGCGAAACCCGATTCCCCCAAAAGCGCCGCAATGCAAGGGCGCGGGTTTTCGTTGATCATGCGCACGCCGGCACCCACCATGGCGCGATTCTGGCTGCGCATAGGCATGAGGTCGGCCACGGTGCCCAACGTTGCCAGGTCGATAAGCTCACGCCAAAGGTTGGGCTTGCCAAAACGCGAACCAACCGCCTGCACTACCTTCAACGCCACACCAGCGCCCGCAAGAATGGAACTGGGATTGTCGTCGCATTTAGGATCGACCACCGGCACGCCTTCGGGAACCAAATCGGCAGGCTCGTGATGGTCGGTAATGATCACATCGATACCACGCTCTTTGAGGATTTCCACTTCATTCTTGGCAGCTATGCCATTATCTACCGTAACTACCAGGTTCGGATTGCAAGCAGACGCCCTGTCGATGGCGGCTTTCGAGAGGCCATAGCCCTCTTCGAAACGCAACGGGATGAACGGGGTAACGCGCGCGCCGCATTCACGCAGACCACGCGTCATGATGGTGGTGGCAGAAACGCCGTCAAGGTCGAAATCGCCAAACACCAAGATGTGCTCTTCATTTTTGATGGCAGCCTCGATGCGATTCACCGCTGCTTCCATGTTTTCTATTTCATAAGGATTCGCCCAATCCCTTTCAAGCGAGGGATTCAGGAACTCCTGAGCCTTTTCAACCGTGTCGAACCCACGCGCCACCAACGTGGCGGCAATAAACTGCGGCAGATCCAATTCGGCTGCAAGGCGCGATGCCGCAGCCGAATTGGCCGCAGCAAGATTGATGCGCGCACTCATAACAATACCTACTAACTTTTTTCTTTCTCGAAAGGCATTGTATAAGAAAGGCGCGCCACCCATACAGGTAACGCGCCGATGGTTCCAAGGCGTTGACGAAAGGGCGCCTTCACTGAGCGGTTTAGCTAAAGTAGCAACTACAACACCCACAGCAACCAACAAATCACTGCAGAAACGCAGCTGCATCAGCGCTTACCAAACGCTTGCGCCGCCTTCAAAAGTTTTGGTCAAAAACGGAAGCTAGAAAGCCGATTCGTAGATAGCACGCGCGTCTTCCAAGGTGATTTTCTTGAATCCCCCGAATGCTTCGCCCTTGTTGGCCTTAAGAGTGACAAGGAAGGCGTCAACGTTTTCGAGCTTCAGACCAAACTCGCCCAGTTTGGTGGGCATGCCCAATTCGGCAAAAAATGCCTGCAGTTTATCGATAGCAGCCGTAACTGCATCTACCACGGCTTCTTCTGTTTCGTCTACCGGCTCAATGCCAAATACCAAATCGGCAAACGCAAGGAAGCGGCTGGGGTCTTCGCGCCACACGAAACGCATCCACGCGGGCATCATAACGGCCAAACCAGCACCATGGGTAATTGAAGTGTCAAATGCAGACAGCTGATGTTCCAGGGCATGGCTTTCCCACCCGCCGGCACGGCTC
>OGQV01000645.1_pt1 | contig 31480 bp, 23 predicted proteins | sample 1553311 | NCBI WGS metagenome assembly OGQV01 (sample SAMEA2579976, study PRJEB22360) | human gut metagenome
TGTCGATGCCGCGGGCGCCGACAGACATTCTCAAACCGATTTCCTTGGTGCGCTCTTGGACGGAGATCAGCGTAATGACACCGATCATGATGGAGGAGACGATCAGCGAAATGGCAACGAATGCAATCAGCACATAGGTGATGGTGTTGATGATCTTGGTGACGGAGGACATCATCAGTCCCACATAATCCGTGTACTGGATCTGGGACATCTCGTCCTTGCCCTCGTTGTAATCGGAAATCGCATCTTCAATGACGTCCTTGTCCTCAAAGGTTGCCGCATACAGATTGATGGATGCCGGGTCGTCCAGATCGACATCGCCCATGATGCCAAAGTCGTGGTCGCCATCCTCGTCGGCAAAAATCTGGTGCACGTGCCATACGTGCGCGGTTTTCTCGTCGGACTCATCGATGGAAAACATTGCCGAGCTGCGGGCATCTCCGTCGGTGAGGATCTCCTCATGCTGCTCGTGGTAAGCGTCGAGCGCTTTTTGCCAGCGGATCTCGCCCATGCCCCAGTCGTCGTCGAGCTCGCCCAGGTCGCGAACGTGCTCGCGGGCGGCAAGGGTCACGCGGCGGAAGAGTGCGTTGCGCACCAACAGCGTGCAGCCGCGACGGTCCGCAACGACCTCGTCGATGCCCTGTGGCGGCGCGGCATCGAGGGCTGCCGGGTTGCCGGCGTTCTCCCACTCGTCCACCAGGCTCGAGTCGACCGAGCGCACCACAAAGCCCAGCCACGAGATAATGTCGCGCAGGCGCTCGTCGCGCTTCTCGATGGGTACGGTGCGGTCGAGAGAACGGTAAGCCTCTGCCAGGTAGCGCAGCAAAATGCCCTCGGAGCGAGCGATGCCGAGCTTTTGAATGTAACCCTTAAAATCGCTCGCGCTTTCCAGCATATCGCGCAGAACGCTCTTGGGAGAGAGCTGGTAGTCGTTTGCCCAGGGCACTTCCTGGCAGTACTTGTCAAAGGCGGCGTCGAGCAAATCCTCGAGCGGCTTTTCGTACGTGACGTCCTGAATGCGCTCCAGACGCTCCTCATAGTCGACGCCATCGGCTTTCATCTCGGCCATGGCGCGGTCGCGCGCGGCACGCTCCTGGGCGCGGAGCACCTGCTTGGGGTCCTCGAGCGTGGCCTCGACCATGCTGATGAGGTCCATGGTATAGGTCTCGCTCTCGGGGTCGAGCAGCTCCAGCGCGGCAAGCAAAAAGGGCGAGAGCGGCTGGTCGAGCGCAAAGTCCTCGGGCAAGTCGACCGTCAGTGCGTAGTCGATGTCCGGCGCGGCGTCAGCCGGAGCGTCGGGTGCGGGCAGCACCTCGGTGCGTACGACGACGCCGGAGTCGATGAGCGTGGCGAAGATCTCGTCGGCACGAACCTCGAGCTTGGCCTTTTCCTCGGGCGTTTGCAGGCTTGTCTCGATAAGGTCGTGCACGCGGGCGCGGGCGTCGCCGCCCTGCTCGACCACGCTAATCACCATGGAGTGTGTGATGCGCAGGCGCGGCTTGAGCGTTTCGGGCTGCGTCTCGATCAGGCGCTCAAAGGTCTGCTTGTTCCAGGTGACAAAGCCCTCGGGGGCCTTCTTCTTTTTAATCTTGCGGAGCTTCTTGGGGTCGTCGCCCGCCTTGGCCATGAGCTTGGCGTTCTCGATCTCGTGCTCGGGTGCCTCGGCAATCACCATGCCCTCGGTATCGAAGCCCGAGCGGCCGGCGCGACCGGCAATCTGATGGAACTCGCGGGCGCGCAGACGACGCATCTTATAGCCGTCGAACTTGGTGAGTGCGGTGAGCACCACGGTGTGGATGGGTACGTTGATGCCGACGCCGAGCGTATCGGTGCCACAGATGACGGGCAGCAGGCCCTGCTGTGCCAAGCGCTCGACCAGCAGGCGATAGCGCGGCAACATGCCAGCATGGTGCACGCCGACGCCGCATCCAAGCAGGCGTTTGAGAATCTTGCCAAAGGCCGTCGAGAAGCTCGTCCCCTTTGCCGCTTCTTTGATGGCCTCGCGCTGCTCCTTGCTGGCGATGCCAAAATTGGCGAGTGATTGTGCCGTCGCAAGGGCGGCATCCTGGCTAAAGTGCACGATATAGAGCGGGGCCTCGCCACGGCGCATGGCGAGCTCGACGGTGCCCTCGAGGGAGGTCGTCACATAGTCGTAGCTCAGCGGAACAGGACGCAGGGCGTCGACAACCAAGTCGCAAGCAGCGCCGGTGTGCTCCTCGAGTGAGGCGGCGATGGCAGTGACATCGCCGAGCGTGGCGCTCATGAGCATAAACTGCGTGTGGGGCAGGGTGAGCAGCGGCACCTGCCAGGCCCAACCGCGATCGGGGTCGGCAAAGTAGTGAAACTCGTCCATGGCCACGCAGCCCACATCGGCGTCCTCGCCCTCGCGCAGTGCGTCGTTGGCAAGGATCTCTGCCGTGCAGCAGATGACGGGCGCTTTGGTGTTGATATGCGTATCACCGGTGATCATACCGACGTTATCGCGGCCGAGCACCTGTACCAGATCGAAGAACTTTTCGCTGACCAGGGCCTTGATAGGGGCTGTGTAATAGCAACGTTTGCCCTGCGCCATGCCCATAAAGAGCATGCCCAGTGCGACGAGCGATTTACCCGATCCGGTCGGTGTGCCCAAAATGACGTGATCGCCGGCGGCTAGGTCCATGAGGGCCTCTTCTTGGTGATCCCACAGCTCAATGCCGCGATCGCTCGTCCATTCAAAGAAGCGTTCGAAGGCCTGATCGGGCGTGAGCCACGGTTCGGGCTCACTGCCATCCTCGGGCTCCCACCAGGTGGGGGAGAGCGCGCCGAGCGAGCCGAACTCGGCTTCGGTTCCCGTGCCGCCCGAGAATGAGCTGGCGGCGCCGGCACCGGAGACGGTGCCGGCGGCGGTATCTGTCGTGGTATGTGCCATGTGGTTGCTTTCTCTCGCCGTTTGTTCGCCAACTATTATGGCGTAGCGACGGCGCGGGGTGCCAGCGCGCGAGAAAATGCAGGAAATGGGCGTTCTGCCCAGCTGTTTGGGGCGGCCGCAGACTAAGTGAGTAGACTTTTTGCGATATCGCGAGCACGCGACTTTTGCGCAAGCGATCTACCTGCGGTTTTAGTTTTCGCTATGCGGGTTGTGCTTGGCTATTGCCAAAAAGTCTACTCACTTAGGTTTGAGGGCCGTTCGTCGGCACCTATTTGCGTTTGGTTACCGGCGCAGCGACTGTCAAAAGCCCCTAGGACTCTTGCGGCAGGCGCTTCTTGCCCTTGCGGGCGCGGTTTTTAAAGTTCTCGACGGCCTCTTCCATGCCCAGGGGCACGTACGTGAGCTCATTAAGGTCGTCGGGCAGGTAGCAGGCAAGACTTTGCTCCTGCATGCGACCCGCCGTGAGTTCATCGTCACTGGGCTGTGCGCCGGGTGTGGCGCAAATGCCGTAGACAACGGCACCCATCTCGCGCGTGCGGCACTCATATTCGGTCTCGGGATGCTCGGGATGGTCGCGGCGGACGTCGTCGCTTACCCAGCGCGTGTCGTAGCCTGCCGCGGCAAACTGTCCCAGGGCGTAGTCGCGCAGCGGCTTGCTGTCGGTGCGCAGCGTGACGGTGGCGCCGGCTGCAAAGAGCGGGCGGTAGAGCATCAAATGGTCGACGTGGACGAGTCGTTTTTTGGCGTACTTGGCCTTGGGCTGCGGCGTGGGAAAGTTGATGGTGATGGCATCGAGCTCGCCTGCGGCAAATAGCTGCGGCAGTGATGCGGCGCCTCGGGGCAGGACGAGTGCGTTGGTCAGTTTCTGCTCGCAGATTTTCTGTGCGGCATAGGCGATGCAGATGGGTTCCTGGTCCATGCCGATAAAGAGCGTGTTGGGCTCACGGCGAGCGCGCTCTACAAGGTACGTTCCCTTGCCACAGCCCAGATCCAGGTGAAGGTGTTCGAAGGGCTTGCTGCCTGCGGGCGCACAGGCCTCGCGCCAATCTCCGGCATATGCCTCGGGGTTCGTCTCAATCGCATCGGTGTAGCGCTCCAGGCGCTCCTCGAGCACAAAGTTCTTAGGCGTGCGAACGTGGACGGCTCCCATGAGGCTCCTTGGTCATAAGTATGGAACGTATTGCTGCGCGTTCCGTCAATGGGTTGAAAAAGGGGTGGGCATAGTTTGCCCGAAAGACGCGGTGCGGCTCGACGGCGAGTCGTCGGTGCCTACAGGCGCTTGAGAATCACATAGCGGTTGAGATCGCCGCTGCGACCGTCAGCATGGAAGCGCTCAAGCTCGCGCACGGGGACCTCGCCGCTCTTGTAGAACGTACGCACGCCGCGCACCAGGTCGGTGATCTGCTGATCGTCAAAGTGATGGCAATAGCGGTAGGCGTGGCGGTCGTTTTGCCAGCCAATGAGGTGGTCGCCGGCTTCAAACTGCGCGGAATCGTAACTTTCAAACGGCGGGGTGAGCTCGGCGCGGGCTTCGGCGCGAACGGCCTTGCGCGCCATGCGCTCGTCGTTCATAAACTCCCAAAAGCTGATGGCGATGATGCCGCCTGGGCGCGTCTGGCGCACCAGGGCGTCGAGCACGCGTACGCGGTACTCGCACGATGGTACGTGGTGCATAAAGCCAAAGCAGACCGAGATGTCGGCGAGCGGGGCGTCAAAGAGCACATCGGGCGTCTCGGCGGGGTTGAACTTCATGAGGGCGTCGAGCGCATCGAGTTCCTGGAAGTGCAGGTTGGGAATGCGCAGGGCGTGGCCGTGGGCGTCTATTGCCAGATCTTGGCACGAGTCGACACCATAGAACTCAAACGGGCAGCTAGCATCTGCCGAGGGGTTTGCGCCGTCGACGCCCTTGGCGGCAAGTGCCCCGCCGGCGGCAAAGTTCTCGAATCGCATATTGCCGCAGGCAAGGTCGAAGACGCGGACGGGATGCTCGATCGTGGCCACATCGAGCTGCTCGAGCGCGATGTCCATGGTGCGCACCCAGCCGGGCCACGGGGCTTGGCGCGTATCGGAAAAGGAGGCGGAGTGCTCGCGATAGAACGTATTGTTGAGCTGGATGAGCGATGATGCGAAATCGCGGTTCACGGCGCGGAACTCCCTCCGATGGCGGTGCGGAATAAACAGTACGACCATACTACCGTTAACGCCGCAACGGGGACAACCGAGCTGTGGGTCATTGCTTTGTTTGGACACATTTCCGCAGCTCATATGTGCCCGCAACCGCCGGTTGTCAAAAATCTCACTAGAATAGGTGGCATGCTTTTGGCGGTGGCGGATAGATTTTTAACTGTGCAAGGCGCCTTAAGAACAAAAACGGTCCGGCGGCACGGCTGGCATCGCATAGGAGGAACCATGAATGTAGAAACTGCTCAGCGGCTCGCCGACCTTCGCCGCAGCAAGGGCTTTAGCCAAGAAGGATTGGCGCGAAAGCTGGGACTGTCACGCCAAGCGGTCAGTAAATGGGAACGCGCGGAGAGCTCGCCCGATACCGAGAACCTGATTTCGCTCGCCAAGCTCTATGGTGTGAGTCTGGATGAGCTGCTCAATCCGAGCGATGAGATCGAGGACGATATCGAGTTTGAGAACGAGGACCGCGCCCGTCAGCGCGAGGCCGAGGCGGCGGAGCGTGCCCGTACCCACGAGGCGGCGGCACGCGCTACCGAGGCGGCAACGCAGGCGAGTGATGCTGCGGCCAAGGCGGCGCAAGCGGCAAGCTGGAGTGCACAGGCCGCCAATGCCGCTACGGCGCAGGCGACGAGTGGCGGTGCGGTTGGCTCGACTCCGGTGAAGGGCCCGTTCCAGTCGTTCCCGTATTGGGCTGTGTGTTGGCTGCTGTTCTTTTTGCTGATGTTCCCGTTTGGTGCCGGCCCCTTTGCCGCGCTGATCTTCTTTACGATTCCCATCTATCACTGGGTGGCGCGTGCACTCGATGGCGATTGGGCACGCGGGGATATTCAGGTTGGTTCGGCACCGGTGACGGCTAGGACTCAGGTGCAGGATGCTTCCGCTGCGGTTGATGCTGGCGTGGCTACCGCGACTACCGCTGGCCCGATCGCCAAAGAGGGTGATGAATGATGAAGCTTTCGCATGAATCCAAGGTACGCTTGGGCGTTGGCATCGGAGCGTTTGTGCTCATTGTTGGGCTTGTATTTGGCGTTTCGCGGACATTGATTCATTTTGATGGCCCGTGGGATCTCGGCACTATTGCATCCGGCTTGTCCGGTAGGGACGATGTGGTTGACGATGACGATTTTATGAACGATGGCGGCGGCTATTCCGCTCAGCCTCAGCAGCTTTCGAGCACGACTTTTGATGCCGATATGTTCCGCTACCTCGATTTCGATATCAATGCGGCTTCGGTGGACGTCAAGGTTGTTGATGGCAACAAGGCTCGCGTTATCGAGCGGGGGCGCGTTGCCAAGGGTATGGATGCCTCCAAGGCCGCGGCGCAACACATCGCATCCGTCGAGGACTCGACGCTCAAGGTTTCCCAGTTTGGCAGTGATGACGGCAAGGCAATCGATCGCTCGGTTACGGTTGAGCTGCCGCGCCGTGTTGCCGAACATCTGAAGGGGATCAACGCGCACGTGGGCTCGGGTGATTTGCAGATTGCCGGTGTCATCTGTGATGGTTTTGACCTTTTCCTGGGTGCGGGAGATGTAGAGTTTACGGGCAGCGTGACTGATGCGCTCAGTGCAGAGGTCGGTTCGGGCGATGTGACGTTCGAGCTCTACCAGGCCCCCGCGAAGTCGATGAACGTAAGCGTGGACTCGGGCGATGTGGAGGTAACGGTTCCGAACTCTACGGGCTTTACGGCGAGCCTTACTCTGGGTAGCGGTGACTTCGAGAGCGATTTCCTTCCGGATAGCTACGACGATGAGGCGATTTCGAGCCTCGAGTTCGAGAATGGTGATAAGTCCGCCACCTATCGCTTTACGGTTGGTTCGGGCGACATGTCGTTCAATCCGGAATGACGACGGCGGGCTAAGTCCGCAAACATAGATGCTTATACGCGCTGTTTGATGCAGGCGCCGGAGCCGTGACGGACTCCGGCGCCTTTGCCTTTACAATGGGGTCATGGAACAGATTATTTTGAACATACTCGATGCCCTGCGTCGCGGTGAGACCGTGGACGACAAGGCACTCGTCAAACTGATACATGCCGAGGCGCGCCGTGAGGGTGCCGACAAGCGTGATCTGGCCAAGCGCCGTCTGCTGCCGTTTTACCAGCGGGTGAAGCGCGAGGAGCCGGCTCGTTGGGCTGCGTGGAATGTCGATGCCGATCTGGAACGCCAGTTGCTGCGAGTGCTGAGGATGAAGCCGCGTCGCACGGCTTCGGGCGTGGCGACCATTACCGTCATCACCAAGCCGTGGCCGTGCTCGGGCGATTGCCTGTTTTGCCCCAGCGATCTGCGCATGCCCAAAAGCTATCTGCACGACGAGCCGGCGTGCGCCCGTGCGGAGCAAAACTGCTTCGACCCGTATCTGCAGGTGAGTGCTCGTCTGACCGCACTTTCGCAGATGGGGCATGCGACCGATAAGATCGAGCTCATCGTGCTCGGTGGCACCTGGAGCGACTATCCGGAAGGCTATCAGACATGGTTTATGTCGGAGCTTTTCCGTGCGCTCAATGACGATGCCGTGGCCGGCGTGGCGGCCAATCCCATGCTGGCGCGTCCGGGTATCAGTCGTGCCGAGGCGGGGCGCCTGCTCGACGACGCTCCCGCCGATGCTCTTCCGTCGGTAGTGGCGGAGCGTCGCGAGCGCTATCGGGCCGCCGGCATTGCGACAGACGAGGCCGAGCTTGCTGCCGGCGTTGCCGACGAGCAGGAGCGTGTGGATGCCGCCGTGGGCGGCTACAACCGCGCGGTGCGTCGTCTGTACGGCCCCGGTACGCCGTGGGGCGAGGTTGCCGAGTGGCAGACGGCGACGATGGAGGAGCTTGAGCGGCAACAGCGCATCAACGAGACGGCGAAGCATCGCGTGGTGGGACTCGTTATCGAGACGCGCCCCGATGCCGTGACGCCGCAAGCGCTTACGCTCGTTCGCCGCCTGGGCTGCACCAAGATTCAGATGGGCATCCAGAGTCTCGACCAGCACCTGCTCGACATCAACGAACGCCGTATTTCGGTGGCACAGATCGAGCGGGCGTTTTCGCTTGCACGCCTGTTTGGCTTTAAGATCCATGCGCATTTTATGCTCAACTTGCTGGGCGCCACGCCCGAGGGGGACAAACGCGACTACGAGCGCTTTATGACCGAGGGCGCTTTTATGCCCGACGAGGTCAAGGTCTACCCGTGCGCGCTCATCGAGGGCTCGCGTTTGGTGGGCTGTTACGAGCGTGGCAAGTGGCGCCCCTATACCGAGGAGGAGCTGCTCGACGTGCTGGCCGATGACATCGTGGTGACGCCATCGTTCTGCCGTATCAGCCGCATGATTCGCGACTTTAGTTCCGACGACATCATGGTGGGCAACAAGAAGCCCAACCTGCGTCAGCTCGTTGAGAACCGCCTGGCTGCTCGGGGTGACGGTGTGACGGTGCTTGAGATTCGCTATCGCGAGATCAGCACGGCGGGTGCCGACCTGGATGAACTGTTTCTTGATGAAGTCGCTTACGAGACGCCGGTGACGCGTGAACGCTTTTTGCAGTGGGTGACGCCCGAAGGCAAGATCGCCGGCTTTTTGCGCCTGTCGCTGCCCGACCGTTCGTTTGTTGCCGCGCACGCGGACGAGCTGCCGACGGGGCCGGAGGAGGCGATGATTCGCGAGGTGCACGTTTATGGTATGGCGGCACGTGTGGGCGACCAGGGACAGGCGGCGCAGCATCACGGGTTGGGGCGTTTGCTCGTAGAGCGTGCATGCGAGATTGCCCGGGATGCGGGTTATGCGCGCATCAACGTGATTAGCGCGATTGGCACACGCGAGTACTATCGCCATCTTGGATTTTATGACCATGGCCTTTATCTGCAAAAGGAGCTCTAGATGAACAAGCCGAGTGTTTCTGCCGGCGTCGTTGCCGGCGTTGCTCTGGGAGCCGCGGCGCTTGGTGCGGCCGCTGTCGCTGTTCGTGCTGCCTGTCTGCAGGTTGCGCGAACCCGCAATGGGTTGGCGCGTGTGAAACGCGTGCACGATGAGGGCGGCGATGAGATTCGCGTGTTGGTGCAAGGCGGAGTCTACCAAAGCGCAAGCTACGTTGGCGAGCGTTGGGCAGAGCCCGTCTTTGCGTACTATCGTGCGTTTGACGACGTGTTTGAGCCCGAGCGCGCAATGCATGACGCCTATGGTCACGGTATCGACCGCATGCTCATGCTGGGCGGCGGCGGGTTTGCCTATCCCAAGTTTGCGCTGATGTCGCACGAGAGCTTGCGCATGGACGTCATTGAGTACGATGCCGAGATTACGCGCCTGGCGCGCCGTTGGTTCTACTTGGACGAGCTGGAGCGCACGGTGGGCGATCGCCTGCGAGTGATTACCGCTGAGGCTCGCTCGTATCTGGGCGTGACGAGCGTGGGCCATCGTCGCTACGACGTGGTCGTGAGCGATTGCTTTGGCGGTGCCGAGCCCGTACGTGAGCTGGCGACGATTGGGGCGTTGCGTTTAGTGCGGGGCAGCCTGAACCCCGGGGGTATCTACGTGGCCAATATCGTGAGCGCGAACGAGGGGAGCGATGTGACGTTCCTGCGCGACTGCGCTGCCACGGCACTCGAGGTATTCGCCCACGCCTGGGTGGTCCCATGTGGCGATGCGGAGTTCGGCGGCGAAGAGAATTACCTGCTCATCGCCAGCGACGGCGACTACGCCTTTGCCGAAGCCGTGCCTTTCAATGCCGACTTCCTCGGCACCGCTCTCCACGACTAGCGCGTCTCCCTGCGACCAATCTGTTTATGAAGGGGCTTCTTTAGCTACTTCTTGGTTATGCCAAAGTAGCTCAACAAGCCCCGTCCCAAAAAGACTGGTCTTATGCGTGGTCGCGCCAGCTGAGGACGCGCTGCTTCATACCCTCGATGTCGAGCACGCCTTCGGCGAAGCCTTTGCGCACAAGCTCCTCGGGAACGTACTCGTCGTAGCGATCAAAATAAGGCACCTCGCCGGGATAGACGAGCTCGATGGGGTCGAAGTCCTTCTCAGCCTCGGCGGCGAGCACCTCAAAGAACGTCTCCTCATCGGCCTTCATCTTAAACTGCATAAAGTATGGACGCGACGAATCGAGCCCGCGAAGGCCCAGCTCCGCGGCGCATTTAATCTTGAGCATGCGCTCGAGCGCCAAAAAGGCGTAGCTTCCCAACCAGGGGAAGAGCACCCAGGTGTCGCCGCCCAGGTTAATGAGCGGTTTAGTTCCCGCGCCCGAAATCTCGGCGGTATGACGAGCCTGTGCAAGGCGTGCCCGTGCGTTGCCCATGAGGTACGGATATGCCGCGTGCTCAGTGAGCGCTTGGCGCATGCGCTCGAGCACATGCGTGTTAATGTCGCCGGGGCAGTCGCCAAAGTAGGCCGGCACCCGGCCCTTGACCTGCGTGGCAAAGACAGTGTGGCGCTTCCAGTCCACTTCCTCGACAATCCAGCAGTGTCCGGCGATGGCGATGCGCTCACCGGGCGGGGGCGGATTAACGATCGTGCCCAGCTCGGCCGATTCGCTCCGGACGGTAAACTCCTCGTTTTCCTGGAACACGGCGTAGAACTTAAAGTTGTTGATGATGCGCTCGCCCGCGAGACCCACGATGAGCCCGCCACCTTCGGTGACCTGGATATGGTCGATCTTAATGAGGTGACGTAGCAGCACACGGTAATCGTCTGCCGAGACACGGTGGAAATAGCTGAGCGTGAGCACGCGCTGGGCAAGTTCGGCCGGCGTGAGCTCGCCGGTGCTGGCGAGGGTCGACATAGTCTGGTGATAGAGCAGGCTGTAGGGGAGACGATCGAGCTCGGGTGGCTCGACCCACTTTTCCTCGCGATAGAGTTGTACGAGCGCGATACCCTGCAGGAGCTTCCAGGGAATGGTTTCGGGCATCATCGTGCGCGGCTCGGGCTCTTCCTCGCGCATGACAAACCACATCTCGGGCGGAAGATCGCGACGGCCTGTGCGCCCCATGCGCTGCAAAAAGGAGCTAACGGTAAACGGCGCGTCAATCTGGAAGGCGCGCTCCAGGCGGCCGATATCGATACCGAGCTCCAACGTAGAGGTGGTGACGGTTGTCTGCGTCTGCTCCTCGTCGCGCATGAGCTCCTCGGCCGTCTCGCGTAGCGATGCCGAAAGATTGCCGTGATGGATGAGAAAACGGTCGGGCTCGTGCCGGCTCTCGCAGTAGCTGCGCAGCATGGAGCACACGGCCTCTGCCTCCTCGCGCGAGTTGGCAAAGACCAGGCATTTGCGGCCGCGCGTATGCTCAAAGATATAGCCCATGCCGGGGTCGGCGTTGTCGGGCGCCGTGTCGGTGGGGTTGAGAAGTGCCTGTTCGGTCGCTCGTGGGATGTCGACTTCGCCCTCGGGGGCCGAGGAAGTGCGACGGTCTTTGGGAGCGGCCTTGCCCCGCGCCTGCTCACGACGTTGACGGTGTTCTTCCTGTGTAAGCTGTCCGCTGTGGCACATGTCTTGTCCGGATGCGGGCAGCGCCGTGGGCGCCGCCGTCTCAATACGCTCGCAAGCAAGCACCTCGGCTTCTTGTGGACCTGTGCCTACGAATCCTCGTTGCTGAGCCTGGGGGCCCGAGTTGTAGAAGTGCTCCATGGAGATGCGCCACACGCGGCGCGGTTCCTCAAAGCGGGGGATAACGCAGTCGCGCCCCGTTCCCTGCGAGAGAAAGGCGCCCGTGCGCTCGGGGTCGCCGATGGTGGCCGAAAGGCCAATGCGGCGGGGCTGCACGCCTGCCATGCGCGAGAGGCGCTCGATAAGACAGAGCGTCTGCCCGCCGCGGTCGCCGCGCATGAGCGAATGGACTTCGTCGATGACCACATAGCGCAGGTCGCAAAACATGCGCGGGATCGCCGTGTGCTTATGGATCAGGAGCGCCTCGAGGGACTCGGGCGTAATCTGCAAAATACCGCTCGGCTTTTTGATGAGCTTGGCTTTGTGCGACTGCGAGACATCACCATGCCAGTGCCAGACGGGGATATCGGCCTCTTCGCACAGGTCATTGAGACGAACGAACTGGTCATTGATGAGTGCCTTGAGGGGGCCGATGTAGAGGGCACCCACGCTTGCGGGCGGGTTCTCCCAAAACTCGGTCAGGATGGGAAAGAAGGCCGCTTCGGTTTTGCCAGAAGCCGTTGATGCCGTCAGGAGCACATTGTCCTGCGTGTTAAAGATGGCATCTGCTGCCGCAACCTGGATAGAGCGCAAGCTCTCCCAATCGTGGGAGTAGATGAAGTCTTGGATAAACGGGGCGTAGCGGTCAAAGGCGTTCACGGGTCCTCCTTTCAACAACGAATCTCTCAACGCGGTGGGCAGTGGCTTGCTGTATGACTGCTTCAACGTTTGCCCAGATAAAACCTGTCAAAATAAACCTGTCCCTTTTTGGTAGGTTAGATGGTGAACTCGGCGAAGTTGCGGTCGCCGCCTGCGGTGCCGGTGTCGCCTGTTGCTGCTGTCGGCGCCAGCGCGTCGCCGCCGACGCTTTGCAGCAACTCGGCCACGTTGGCATCGGGGTTTTGACATAGGATGTCGAGCAGCTCGATAAAGTCGCGGATGACCTCGCGGGGCGTCAGATGCGTGTCGGCCCCCACGCGGCCAAACTCAATCTTGAGGAAGTCCACCAAGTCGTTCTCAGTAAGCGTGGGCGTCCAGCCAAAGTAGCCGGCGTGAATTTGCATGAGCTTTTCGATGAGCACCAGCAGCTCCTCGTAGGTGAGCGGCTGCAGGCGGATGATAGGCGCGAGCATGTCTTTGAGATCATCGCGCGCAAAACGGCCCTGAGCGAGACGGCTCCGAAGGGCCTCGTAGGAAAAGACGCCGCGGCGGCGGTCCTCGATAGAGGTCGGCGTGCCGCCCATGATCACGCCCAGGTACTGCGCTTTGCCCTGGAGCGTGTCGTTGTACATCGTTAAGATTTTCTCGTAGTTGTACTGTCGCGTGATCGCGTTGGGAATCTTGTACAGATTCACGAGCTCGTCGATGAGCACCAGCATGCCCTTGTAGCCGCTGCAGACCAAAAAGCGCGCGATGAGCTTAACGTAGTCGTACCAGTCGTCATCGCTGATGATGGTCGAGGAGCCCAGCTCGGCGCGTGCCTCACTTTTGGTGCGGTACTCGCCGCGAATCCATTTGGTCACGCGGCTCATGGCCTCTTCGTCGCCCTCGGATACGGCCGTGCGATAACGGCGGAGCATGCGGACAAAGTCAAAGCCGTGGACCATCTCCTCGAGCGGGGCCAGTTGGGCATTGACGGCAGACTCGTCGGCGTCGGCGCACGAGGCGACCCAGCGATCCAGGATAAGGTTGAGCGCGCCGCCCTCGGGGCGCGTCTTGGTCGATATGTTGCGGATGAGCTCGCGATAGGTGGCGAGGCCCTGGCCCTGGCCGCCCTGTAGACGGCGTTCGGGGGAAAGATCGGCATCGGCGACCACAAAGCCCTCGCCCATGGCGTGCGTGCGGATAGTTTGGAGCAAAAAGCTCTTGCCGGCGCCGTAGCGACCGACTAGGAAACGGAAGCTTGCGCCGCCATCGGCGATGAGACTCAGGTCGGTGAGCAGGGCGCGGATCTCGACCTCGCGTCCTACGGTGATGTAGGGAAGGCCAATGCGCGGAACCACGCCGCCCTTGAGCGAGTTGAGAATGACGGCGGCGACGCGCTTGGGCACACGGGGTGCTGCGGATGCGGTATCACTCATGGTCTAGGTATCCTCTCACGTCTGCTTCGTAGTCCTCGATAATCTTCGGCCCTGCCGCACTAAACTCAATGACGGTGTCGCCCACCAGGTCAAAGAGCGCCTCGTTGATGGTATCGACAAGCATGTCCTCGCTCTGCCCCGATTGCACTACCGCCGATTCCGCCTGTACTGCGTTGTGCTCGAGCAGTGCGCGGAGATAGGCGTCTGCGGCGGGCGCGAGTTCGTTCGTGGCGTCAGCGGGCGCAGCAGCTGCGAACGCGGGCGTCGGCGCGAGAAGCGGTGCCACGACACCAAACTGTTCGGTGGATATGGTCGGTTCGTCGGCCTCGTCCTGCCCTGCGGCCGCCACGACCGCCTCGACCGTCGCGGCGGCTACGGGCTCGGCTTCCGGTCGCCCTGAGTCCGCTGCCTCGGCATCCGCAAACGTGCCGTCTTCGCGCTCCTCGTCAATCAAAAGCGCCTCGCGCGTTTGTGCGGCGGCGCTCCGAATATGCCCCAGCTGACTCAGATCGATATCGATCTTGACGGGCTGGTGTGCGGCGTCCCACGAAAGCCATGCCACAATCTCGTCATCGATAATCTTGGCCAGATATTTGGGGACCTTTTCTTCCTTAAGGGGATGAGCGGGGTCCAGCGCCAGGCGCAGGCGTTGGTCACAGGCGCGCATCATTTCACCGAGCTTGCTGCTCTTTTGCCTACTACCGTGGATACGCATGCATTCCCAAAAGCCGTTTTGGCAACGGTAGATATGGATAGGATCTAGGCGGTATTCGCAGTCCTCGTGGCGTTCGGGCGCAAAGAATACGGCCGAGGCAAACATGGTGTAGGGCATGGCCGTCTCCTCCCCAAATAAACTCGCCACGATGCCGGTCTTTCGGTGCGTGTCATAGTAGCGCGCCATGCGGACATACACGGCGCACGCCACGTGGCGCAGATCGCGGTGGTGGCTGCGGTCGAGCCGCGAGTTACTTAGGTTGCACGTGGAGAGGGCGTTGATGGCGGCCATGAGTCGCTCCTCGCGCACCTCATCGGGCGGAAGGGGGAGCGTGGGCTCGGAGGTCTTGCGACGCTTAGGGGTCTGGCCGGACGGTGCCGGTGCCGGTACAAGGTCTCGTGCCGCGCGCCGCAGTTCGATAAGGGCGTTATCGAACATGACGGTTTTAGAGTCACGAAGCAGCTTGGGGTCGAGCCCGTGGAACACGGCGTAATCTTGCAGCCACACGCGCGCAAACCGGTCGATGCCGGGCTCGAAGGCGCGATAGACATCCCAAAAAGCCTTGATCTTGTTAAAACCATCGAGTGGATTATCTACGCCAATGCCGCAAATCAGCTCGTAGAGATACAGAAAGGCAAAGGACGTAGACGTTTCCTCGACGGTTCCACGGCGCACTTGGGCACGCCAGGTAAAGTAGCCGCGCAGCTGCCGGTCGCTCATGGCGTTGTAGGTGGGAAAGTACGACTTAAAGGTGCCGTTGTAGGGACAGTCGTCCTCAAAGTCGGCCATCAGCAGGCCTTGGCGGTAGAAAAGTTCGGCTTCCGAAAGCCAACGGCCCGCGCCGCCCTTTGGGTCTTCTTGCCAACGCGATATCTCACGCATCTTGCGGTATTGGTCGGGGAGGAAGTTCTGCATCTGTCGGCCGGTCTTGAGAATCGGCTCGTCTGCGTAGATTTCGTTTGAGAAGCGGGCGGACTGATGGGTCCGAGCCTCGGCCATAATGCGCTCGATGAGCATCTTGATGTCCTGGTCGGCCACCGCTCCTCCTCTCGAACGCAGCTACGGTGACCTCATATCATAGCACAGCATCAAACAGATGTTCGAGATACCGCTACGTAGATAGATTTAGAACAGGAGGGCGTAGATGACGGCGATGATGACGGAGGGAAGCATATTGGCAGTGCGGAAGGTCTGAGGACGGATAAGGTTGACGCCGACGCAGAAGATGAGCATGGAGCCTACGAGCGAAAGGCTGTCGAGGGCTGCCGTGGTCATGATGGGGGAGAGTGCACCGGCAAACAGCGTGATCGTCCCCTGGAACACGGCGACGGGCAGGGCGGAAAAGATGCAGCCGCGGCCAAGTGAGGCCGTCATGGTGCAGACGATGATGCAGTCCAGTGCGCCCTTGAGGGCAAGCGTTGACCAGTCGCCGAGCAGGCCGTCCTGAATCGATCCCACAATGGCCATGGCGCCGATACACACGGTGAGCGAAGTCGAGACAAAAGCGTTGGTGAACTCGTTATCGCCCTCGCTGCCGGTTTTGCGCTTGAGCCATTCGCCAAGGTTCTCAATGGCGGCTTCCAAGTCGACGGCCTCGCCGATGAGCGAACCGAGCGCAAATGAGACGATGAGCATGGTGGTACCGGTGGTCGACAGCGCCTTTCCATCGATAAGGAGCATCTTTTGCATGGTGCCGCCAAGGCCGATAAACAGGACGCACAGCCCCGACGCTTTCATGAGCGTGTCTTGGATACGCGGTGTGATAAAGCGACCGCCCGCTAATCCCAAAAGACCGCCCGCAACTAAAAGGACAACGTTGATGATTGTTCCCAAGCCCGGCATGAGCCCTCCTGTATTGATGCCAACGTGGCAATCGTAGCAGAATGGAATGCGAGACACATCGCGACTCATCTAATACGTTATATAAGTGGTATTAGCAACGACGCGCAGTATTTAAGCCTCAGGTGGTTGTCGGGACATAGGGATAGTAGTCAAAGCGCAGTGTCATAAGCCGCTGTGGGGATTCAATAGCCGCGGCGATGATATTGGCATCGCGGGTACGATCAAACCCTTCGAGTTCGATCTGATACGAGACGTCTTGCATAATGTCCAGACGTCGCCAGGCTAGGAGTGTGTCGCCATCGAATTCCAAGGTCTTGCCTCCGTCTGGGGCAACGGCGTATAGGCGCAATTTAGCGGTGGTTGCAGGGTCGACAACCGTGACCTTTTTAATTTCGTTTCGAGTATTCTTGGCGCCCAACAAGGTGAGCAGTGTTGGGGCCACGACCTCGCCCGATGGCAAAAAGACGACTTCGATGGATTCAGGAAATGCGATGATGGCCGACTTGCGGACGGGCTGATTGGCGGCGGCAACTTCGATGCTTGCAGCGTCGATGACCTCCGTGTGGTCGAGCGCGGCAAACACGCAGCAGTTACCTTCATCGATTTCTTGAGGATCAGCAAGCCCCAGACTGTCCGCGAGCTCGGGATCGTTTTGATCGGTAGCGGGCTCATTCGGTGCTTCGAAAGAAGCTGGGACGCTGTTTGTCGGCGATGACGTGTCGCCCGCACCCGCTTCCTTGTCCGCGCTCTCTTCTTGTATGGTTGCGTTGATGGGTTCGTCGTTTGAGGGGAGCGTCTTGGCGTCAAGCGCGGAGGGGAGAATTCCGATGGCTCCGGATCCGTTCCACTCCATTTCGAGAAGCGCCGGGTCGGCAAGAATGCGTTGCCTGCTTTGCGCGTGGGCATCGATTTCAATAGGGCCTGCCTCTATCCCTCGTGTAAGGCTGAGTGATCCGGCTGGCTTCTCGAAATGAGCGTCCGTGTCTTTGGTGCTGGCGGCGTAGAACAGCAGGGACGTTTCTCCCGCCGCGATGGCATCGGTGCCGGCTTTGGCCAGCCGCAACGATGCCGTGAATGAGAGGGTGGGCTGCGTGTCGTCTGCATTCGCGGCGGCGCAGCCCAGACATATACCGCCTCCTTTCTCGAAAAACGCACCGTCAAAGGCGACCTTCGCTCCGTTCGCCGAGTCATCGACCGAAGCGATGTCGATGCGCAGCTCTAAATTGCATGGATCGCCATCTGCATCGAGCACAACCGAGCGCCACGTGCAGACGGCGCACCCCGCCTGGGAGCCGTTTACCTTGTTCGAACGATTGATATCCACGACTATCGAGCCGTCCGTATTACGACGAAGGCATCCCGAGGTTGAGATTGCGGCCTGTGCAATCGGAAAACGCTTACACGCAATGGCGCTCGACGGATTTGGTGCGGAGCTTAGGGCTGCTGGTAAGGAGTCTGCCATGACGGGAGTCGCCCAAGCGGCGACAGGCGTTCCGGTTGCGAGCGCGCCGCAGAGTGCGACGACGGGCAAAAGGTTCTTCGATGCCATGGGGTCTCCTTAGCTAATTTAGTGCGGCCTATCCGTGTTTTGTTTCTGGCTGTGTTTGATGTGCAGACCGAGGCCGGCGGTCCCCGCGCCTGCTGCTGTGGCACCTACTGCCAAGAGCCATCGTCTGTCGCCTGTCTGCGCCAACGGTTCCTCGCGGTCGCCGCGGTCGAGTTCCGAGAGATCGACCGTCACTTGCGTGGCGGCCTGTACCTGTTCTTGCTGGGCAAAGGCCATGGCTGGCCCAAACGCTAGGATGCTGACGGTGGCGGCCAGGGCGATAGCCTTATGCCGTGTGCGCACCGGGCTCGACCGTCCAGGTGATCGTTGCAACCTGATCGCCTTCGCCGGTTACGCGGAAGATGTCGCGCGTGACGCGGGCGACGTTTCCGCTTGTCTTGAGCTTAATTTTGTCCGTGCCGCCGGCAATGCCCTGGTAGCCCATGTCGAAGGCTGCATTCTTGGAAAGATCGAGGCCCGTCTCCTGCATTGCGGCGCTGGCGTTCTGGAGTGCGCCGTCGGGGCCGACCTTAAAGTCGATGGAATTCTGCGCGGTTCCGGCCTTGGCGTCGGCGGCAATGGTCCAGGTGTTCATGGCGTCGATCTTCATGTTGGTGACATGGATGCCGTAGGCCGAATGATTGTCGATGGTGGTCGCGTCTTCTGAGGGGCCCTGAAGCGTGCCGTCGGCCTTGGCGACGAAGGGAATAACCGTCGGAACTTTGAACTCTACGTTGTCGATCTCGGTCCTGACCATTACTTTCGTGGTTCCAACGCGCCCGGCTGCCAGAGCTGGCGTCGGGGCGGCGCCCATTGCGAGCGCGAGCGCGAGCCCTGCGCCCACGACGAGCGCTCTGGCTCCGTTCATGTTCCTGGTGATGTCCATGGTCGTTCCTTTCTATTCGCCGCGGGCCGCCCCCGCGATGATTGGACGAATGCTGGTGAATTGCGTGCGGTGCCGCGTCGGCCGAAAAAGCTAGTTCTCGGCTTGCTCAACCCGTACCCTGACACGTGTCGGATTGCCGTGGCTGTCGAGGGTCTTGGCATCGAGTGCCTGGATCTCGATGTATGCCTCGCCTTCTTTGATGTCGCCGGCGGGGCACGTCTCGATTGTCTTGCCGGTCTCGACCACACCGGATTCGTACATGGTCTCGTCGTTTTGGATGACGCGGAATCGCTGGGGAAATTTATTGTCTTGGACGTTTTGCACGTTGACGCGCAGCTTGCCGTCCTCCTGCAGCTGAGCGATCGGTGCGACCGAAATCGTCATCATATTGTCGCGGACGATGGCATCGAGCTCATCTTGGATTTCTTGGCGCGATTTACCCTCTGCCGTCGTGACTGAGGCACCCGCTTCGGGCACGGGCTGCGACTGCCAGGCGTATAGCCCTACGGCGACAAGGGCGCAGACGATAGCCAGGCAGACAACGACGAGTTTCTTGCGACGCCCCAGTCCTGCGAGGCGGGGCGGCTTCTTCGCACTCATGCGGCGTCCTTGGTGGTGTAGACACGTGCGAACGTGGACGGCTCCGCTCCAAAGAGCATGTGAAGCATCAGGCGGCGCGAGTAGATGAGCTCGTCAAAGTCGTGGGGGAGCTCGATGTCGTGGATACGCGCGATGTGGTGGGCGAGCGCCGAGAACGACTCGGGGTCGCAGATAACATCGGTGGTGACGTGGTAGACCGCCGTATCGGGGAGCGCCTCTTCGTCGAAAGGCAGGAGATAGGGATCGTCGTCGACCTCGATGGCGACGCCGTACTGGGGCCAGTAATATGCCATGGGAACCTCCCTGCTTCTGGGACCAAAACTTCTATCGGTTTTGGCTGTCGACGCCGACCGTATCAGCCGCTACTTGACCAATTTCTGACCAAATGCTTGACGGATTGACATCTCCGCAGGTAAAAGGTGAAAAAAATTACTTCAACTTTTTTCGAGCGACAATCGAGCGGCCGGCGACGGCGGGGCGATATGTGTCAAAAGCATCGTCTGCCGAGGAAGCCTTGCCGTTCGCCGAATTGCACAAACGTAAAAATCGCCAATTATGGAGACGGTCTCGAACACGTCGACGAAACGATGCGGTAACATCTCCCTGCAAACACTGTAGTTAGCTAAAGGGGGAGTTCGCGTGTCTGCAACCATTAAACCCTTCACCGATGAGTTCGAAGAGTATGGCCGCGATGAATCTCGTGCATCGGGCGAAGCATCGAGCATCTCGTTTCCGACAACGGAAGACGAGGTCCGTGCCATTTTGGAAACGCTCCATGCCGAGCGTGTCCCGGTAACGGTTCAGGGCGCCCGAACCGGCCTTGCCGCCGGTGCCGTGCCCCACGGTGGGCATATCCTCAATACTTCCCGTATGAATCGCTACTTGGGCCTTCGCCGCGATGAACAAGGCCAATTTCTGCTGCGCGTGGAGCCGGGCGTTGTGCTCTCGGAGCTGCGTAAGCAGCTGAGCAAGAAGGTACTGCCGACCGCTGGTTGGGACCAGGCATCGCTTGAGGCCTACGAGGAGTTCCAAGAGTCCCCCGAGCAGTTCTTTCCCACCGATCCCACCGAGGCATCTGCCTGTCTGGGCGGCATGGCGGCATGCAACGCCTCCGGCGCCCGCAGCTACGCTTACGGCCCCATGCGCCCTCACGTCACGGGCCTTCATGTCGTGCTGACCGATGGCGACCTGCTCGAGCTTCACCGTGGCGAGGTTTTTGCACGGGGTCGTCGCCTTTCGCTCGTGACGGCAGAGGGCCGCACGCTCGAGCTTGATCTTCCTGACTACACCATGCCCAAGACCAAAAATGCTTCGGGCTATTTCGTTGCTGACGATATGGATGCCATCGATCTGTTTATCGGTGCGTGTGGCACACTCGGCGTCATCACCGAGCTCGAGATTGCCCTGCAGGCGGCGCCTGCGGTCGTTTGGGGTGTGAGCTGCTTCTTTGACAGCGAAGACAAGGCCGTGTCCTTCACCGATTCTGTGCGTCCCGTCCTGTCCCACGCGACTGCCATCGAATATTTCGATGCGGGCGCCCTGGATATCCTGCGTCGTCAGCGTGAGCAGTCGACCGCGTTCGCCTCGCTGCCGGCGCTCGACAAAGACGCCAAGGTCTGTGTCTACGTGGAGCTCGACTGCGACGACGAAGCCCAGGCGACTGAGGAGCTGTATCACTTGGGGTGGGTACTGGAGCTTGCGGGCGGCAGCGACGATGCGACATGGGTCGCGCGCACCGAGGTCGATCGCGAGTGCCAGCGGTTCTTCCGCCACGCGGTTCCCGAGAGTGTCAATATGCTCATTGACGAGCGTCGCCGCATCGACCCCACCATTACCAAGCTGGGATCGGATATGTCGGTGCCCAATGCGCGCCTTGCCGATGTCATGGCCCTCTATCGCCGCACGCTGGCCGAAAGCGGGCTTGAGTCTGCTGCCTGGGGACACATCGGGAACAACCATCTGCATGTGAACATCCTGCCGCGCGATGCGCAAGACTACCGCCGTGGTGGAGAACTCTTTGCCCAGTGGGCTTCCGAGGTCACGGCCATGGGCGGTGCCGTTTCTGCCGAGCACGGCGTCGGCAAGATCAAGGCGGGCTTCTTGGAGACGATGTACGGCCACGAGGCCATGGTCGAGTCGGCGCGTCTCAAACTCCAGCTCGATCCTGCCGGCCAGCTGGGTCGCGGCAACCTGTTTACGGAGAAGCTCTTGGATGAACTCGTCCAGAAAGGGGGCGCGTGAAGATGAGTGATTTCCATATGGTGGTGTGCGTCAAGGCGGTGCCCGGAAGCACCGAGGTCAAGATGGACCCCAAGACCAATACTATCGTGCGTGATGGCAGACAGGCGGTCATTAATCCCTTCGATGCAAGTGCCCTCGAATGTGCGCTAGCGCTGAAGGACGACTTTATCGGCTTTGGCATGGACGTGCGTGTGACGGTGGTGTCGATGGGCATCCCCGCGACCGAATCGCTACTGCGCGACTGCATCGCCCGAGGTGCCGACGACGCGCTGCTGCTGACCGACCGAGCCTTTGCGGGCGCCGATACCCTAGCCACCACCTATGCCCTCAAATGCGGCATCGAGGCACTCGATGAGGACTTTGACCTGCTCATCTGCGGCAAGATGGCAGTGGACGGCGATACGGCCCAGATCGGCCCCGAGCTGGCCGGCGCCTTTGGGATCCCCTGCGTGACCGACGTGAGCTGTGTGCAGAGCGCGGGATTTACGACGTGTGGCTCGCTGGCGCTCGTCCACGGCTGCGATGCCGGCGAGGAGACGGTGTACCTGGAGATGCCGTGTGCGATGACGACCGCCAAGGAGATTGGCCAGCTGCGCATGCCGAGTATTGCCGGTATTCGCGCGGCCGAGGATGCAGACGTGCGCGTGGCCAGCGCTGCCGACGTAAACGCCGATCCCTCGCGTTGCGGCCTTGCCGGATCACCGACGCAGGTCGTGCGCTCGTTTGTGCCCGACCGTGACCAAACGTGCGAGGCCGTTGAGGGAACGGCGTCCGAGCAGGCGGTAAAACTTGCCAAGATTATCGAGGGGATGGCATAGATGAGCGGGCTGATTATCGATAGCGAAGCCTGTATCGGCTGCGGTCGCTGCGTTCGCGCCTGCGCCTCGGGCGGCATTGTGGTGGAGGGCGAGCGCCCCAATCGCTGTGCCCGCGTAACCGACGGCTGTATCCTGTGCGGCGGGTGCGTCGACGCCTGCCCCGTCAACGCCATCTCGATCGAGCGCGACGAGGCTGCCGGCGCGGCAGACCTTGACGCATATCGAGACATTTGGGTCTTCGTGCAAACTGACGAGCACGATGCTGTGGCATCCGTGGCCTTCGAGCTCATGGGCAAGGGGCGCGAGCTTGCCGATGCACGCGGCTGTCGCCTGGTGGCGCTGATCGGCATGGGTTCCGAGGGCTCGCTCGGGGACCTCGAACACCTGGTTTGTGCCGGCGCGGACGAAGTTCTGGTCTGTCGTGACGAGCGCCTGTGCCAGAACGATGCGGAGGTCTACGCCCGGCTGATCTGCGATTTGGTGGCCGAGCGCAAGCCCGAGGCAATTCTGTACGGCGCGACCGCCTTTGGTCGCGAGCTGGCGCCTGGCGTTGCCGTGCGCCTGCAGACGGGCCTCACGGCCGACTGCACCGTGCTTTCGATGGATGCGGAGACGGGCTTGCTGCAGCAGACGCGCCCGGCGTTTGGCGGCAACCTGATGGCCACCATTATCTGCCCCAACCACCGTCCTCAGATGGCAACGGTGCGCCCCGGCATCTTTAAGGCGCCCGAGTTTGACTATAGCCGCTCCGGCACGATTACCCAGGTAGTGCTTGCGGATGACGTTAAGGCCCGTGTCGAGATCTCGATTCCCGCCGAGGAGTGGGGACAACAGGCCTCAATTGCCGACGCCGATCGCCTGGTTGTGGTGGGCCGCGGCATCGACTCCAAGAAGAATCTGCCCCTGATGCGAAAACTCGCCGATGCCCTAGGCGCCGAGCTTGGTTGCACGCGCCCCGTCGTGGAGGCGGGCTGGCTGGAGTATCGCCACCAGATTGGCCAGACAGGCGTGTCGGTCTCGCCCAAGCTCCTCGTGAGTATCGGCGTCTCGGGTGCTATCCAGCATCTCGCCGGCATCGGTGGGGCGGAGTGCATTGTCGCCATCAATGAGGACCCGGATGCCCCCATCTTCGGCGCCGCCCAGTACAAGGTCGTCGGCGATGCCGTTGAGATCGTTGAGGAGCTCCTAGCTCAGCTTGAGCACTAGGCGCGCGCCAGCCAGGTGCGCATCTCGTTCTTTAGGCGCTCCCAGGTCGCTTGCGTAGCGGGATCGGTAAAGGGGCGCGTAATGCCAAAGGGCGCGTCGAGCAGGCGGTAGATATCGCCCTGTTCGCGCGCCGACGCGCGGCTTGCCGGATAGACAAGCTCAAACATAAAGCAGATGAGTCCCACCAGGTAGTCTGCGGGCTCGTCGCGTTCATCGCGTGCGACGCAGCGGTGCTCGTCAAAGGCGGCAAGTGTCGGCGACGAGAAACGGCTGCCGAGAAACGTCTGCTCGTTCACCTTGAGGATGGTGTCGACGGTGCTGTCGGCGATGGTGCGCATAATGTCGATTTTGTCGCCATCACGCACGATATCGCAGAAGCGTCGTGTACGCTCGTCGAGTTGTGCCGGCAGGCGAAAGTCGCTGTGATAGGCAATGCTCGCTCGGATGAGTTCATCTTCTGCCGGGTCATCGATAAAATCGCGAATGTTTGTCGTGGCGGGTGCATCGGCGGGATTCTCGCCAAAAAGCACCTCGACGCCCAACGCCGCATGGCTCATGCTCTCGGCATCCTTAAACGTGTCCCAGCGCCGCAGCTGCTCAAAGCGGCCCATATCGTGTAACAGGCCGCAAAGCCATGCCAGGTCAATATCTTCTGACGACCAGCTCTGCTCGCGCGCTACGGCATCGCATGCCTCGGCCACGTGGTACGTATGCTCGATTTTAAGCGCGATGCGTGGGTTGGTTGCGTCGTAGGCATCGGTGTAGCTTTTGAAGGCCGCGCGCGCCTGGTCTCGATCGATAGCTGTCATAATGACTTCCTAAAAAGTTGTGTCTTTCGATCCGGTGGCAATTGTAGGCGAACTTTATTGCCGCCGGTTGATATTTCTGCTGCGTTGCGAGGCGCGCTGCAGACGACTTACCAGAATGGGAGTGGCATGGTCCTTAGGATCTTTAAAATCGTCTGGCCAGTGATGCTTACCTATGTTGCAATAGGCGCGCCGTGCGGAATGATCATGGGGCAGACGGGAATGGAGCCCTGGATGGTCTTTGCTCTGAGCAGCACGTTTGTGACGGGCAGCGGCCAGTTTATGATCTGCAATCTTTGGCTGGCGGGCGTACCGGCACCTTCGATTATCGCGAGCGTCGCTGCCATCTCCTCGCGCTTTGCACTTTATTCGGCATCGATCGCACCCCATCTGGCGGGCGCCTCGAAGCGTCAGACGCTGGCTATTGCCGCGACGCTCACCGAGGAGGCATACGGCATCTCGCTTGCCAAACTGGTAGAGGGGGAGGATTGGGGCCCGCGCGAATCCTTCGTGCTCAACGTGATCCTCATCGCGACATGGGGCGCTTCGTGCACGATGGGTGCCATCATCGGTGCCGTTGTCGATGTTCCCACCGCTATTGCGAGTTTCGTCTGCACGTCGCTTTTTATCTGTCTACTCTTTTCGCAGCGGCTGTCGCGCGGCAACGTTGTCGCGGCGGTTTCGGGCGCGGTGTCCGTCGCCGTATGCAAGTTCTTGGGCCTCACGAATATTGCCGTGCCGGCAAGCGTCGTGGTCGGCATTGCCATTGCGCTGGCGTGTGATGCTGTATTTGACGGAAGAGGTGCCCGCGATGCCCGTTAACGAGTTCTTGGTTCTGTGGCTGTCGTCGTGGGCTGCTATCGCGTTCTTTCGCATCGCGCCGGCGTTTGCCTTGCGCGGGAGAACGCTGTCGCCCCGCATTACCGAGGCCCTGGGTTATATCCCGCCCGCTGCCTTTGCCGCGCTGGTCGCCAACGACTTGGTGAGCCCCGGCGCGTTCGACGCGGGACCCCGGCCTGCCTTGGTTCCCTGGATTGCAGCTGCCGGCGTCGTGGCCGTGGCGGTCAAGACAAAATCGATGCTGTGGTGCTGTGTTTCGGGCATCGTGTTCTATATCGTTTTGAGCCTCATATAAGGGCGGGGCACGTTTAGCGCCCCTATCCAACGAATCGAATTTCTCACCGAGCTGGTCTATTTCTTCTGGTACCATGGTCAAACTTTACTGTAGCAAAGTGTGACGTGGGCTTTTGTGCCCCGTCAGCGGAAATGGGGGTTTCATGGCACAGGAAGCAACCGCCAACGAGCAAAAGAAATTCAAGGTCCCGCGCATCCCGGGCGACATCATGATCTACCCGATGGTCGTCGGTCTTTTGCTCAACACCTTCTGCCCGCAGGTTTTTGAGATCGGCGGATTCTTTACGGCTGCCTGCCGCGGCGGTTCCAACACCATCGTCGCCGCGATCCTGCTGTTTGTGGGTGCCGGCATCAGCTTTAAGTCCACGCCGGGCGCCATCAAGACCGGCATCGTCGTGCTGATCCCCAAGCTTGTGGTGGCAGCCGCGCTGGGACTGGGCGTCGCGTATTTCTTTAACGACAACTTTTTGGGCCTGAGCTCGGTTTCCATCATCGGCGGCATTACGTTTTGCAACATGGCGCTCTATACGGGCATCATGGGCGAGTTCGGCGATGAGTCCGAGCAGGGCGCCGTGGGCATCCTATTCTTTACGGCCGGCCCCGCCGTCACCATGATCATCCTGGGCGTTTCGGGTCTCGCCAACATCCCTGTCGGTACTATCATCGGCTCCATTTTGCCGCTCGTTATTGGCATGGTTCTGGGCAACCTCTTCCCGTTCATCAAGAACCTGCTGGTTCCTGGCACCAATCCCGCGATTGCCGTCATCGGATTTCAGCTCGGTGCGTCTATGAGCCTGTCGAGCTTTATTACCGGCGGAATTTCCGGCATCTTGCTGGGCCTTGTCACGTTGTTTGTCGTCGGTCCCATCACCTTTGCCTTCGAGCGCCTGTGCGGTGGTAACGGCAAGGCGGCCGTTGCCTGCTCTACCATCGCCGGCACGGCTATGACCACGCCGGTTGCCCTTGCCGAGGTCGCGCCGCGCTACGCCGAGCTTGCACCCACCGCGTACGCCCAGATCGCCACCGCCGTTATCATCACGGCAATCATGGCTCCGATTCTGACTGGTTGGGTCGACAAGAAGTTCTGTCAGGGCAAGGAAGACCTGTCGCTCGCCGGTGTCGAGGCCATCGAGGAGGCTGTCGCAACCGATATCGACGGTGAGTAACGGCCGTTACCGATAATAGATTCCGGCGTGCAATTCGCGCCGTTTCGGCGCCCGAACGAAAGCTGTCTTGCAGTGACGTTCGGGCGCTCTGCTATTATTCCCTATACCCCTGCGGAGTAGGGGTGTTTATTGCCCAGGCACGAATCGGGCGATTCTGACCACTTGGATATTGAAGGGATGGCGTCTAGTGGTTAAGGCACTCAAGATTGAGATATTCCTGCTATGCATGATTGTTCTTATCGGGCTTGCCGCGCGAAGTCGCCACTCCTTGTTCTCGAGTACCCAGCAGTTATTGTTTAGTACGCTCGGCTACACCTCTGCCGCGTACATGTTATTCGATATTATCTGGACGCTTTCGGACGGTGTGGGCGGCACGCTGGGCATTGCTGCCAACTGGATTTCCAACGCGGCTTCGTTTTCGCTCTTTGCCGCCGCGTGCCTTATTTGGTTTATCTATTCCGAGACGGTGCAGGGTTCTCGCCTTTTGACCGCGCGCTATAGGATGGCGTTTGTAACGCTGCCTGCGGCGCTGGTAGTCGTACTGGCGTTTACGAGCTACTGGACGCATGCCCTGTTCTATATCGATGCGCAGGGCGCGTATCGTCGCGGTTTTGTCTATATGATCCAGCCCATCGTCAGCTACTGCTACGTTATATATACGTCCCTGCATGCGTTTATACAATCTTGCAAGGTCGAGAGCCTACAAAAGAAGGCCATCTATCAAACCTTGGCATTTTTCGCCATTCCGGCCCTGGTGGGCGGTACCTTTCAGGTCGTATACTCGGTGCCCGGCCTTTGTGTCGGCATAATGATTAGCATGTTGCTGCTCTACATCATCTACCAGGAGCAGCTCATCTCGACCGACCCGTTGACTGGACTTAACAATCGCAACCGTTTTGAGACCTATATGCTGTCGCTCTTCTCAAATGTGGATCAGGCCGAAGATGTATATCTGCTTATGATGGACGCCGATGGCTTTAAGCAGATTAACGATCGCCATGGACATGTTGAGGGCGATCATGCTCTTCAGGTCATCTCCACGGTGCTCAAAGATGTCTGCTCGGCGTCTGGTGGCTTTATCGCACGTTATGGCGGCGATGAGTTCGTAGTGCTCCAAAAGGCGACGGCGGAGCAGGACATCATTGACCTGTGTTCGGCGATTAACGAAGAGCTCGCTCGTGCCGAGGTGCCGTATGCGTTGCGGATGTCCATCGGTTACGCGCGAGTCGGCGATAGTGTTGATACCTGGCAAGACTTACTTCGCGCTGCCGATGCGGAGCTCTACCGCGTCAAGGCCGAGAAAAAGAAAGCCGGCGTTCAGATACGCTAGAAAAAGGGGCGCCCGCGCGGACGTCCGTTGCAAGCGCGACATACGCAAAGACCTGGCTTGTTAGGCCCTTTGAGGTCTGTTGACAATGATGATGCCGCCGCAGACCAAGAGCAGGGCCACCATGACGATAACGGGGCTCGTGCCAGCACCCTCGCCGAGCAGCAGCGCGCTCAGAGCTACGCCAAAGACGGGGTTCATAAAGCCAAAGACCGAGACGCGGCTGACGGGGTTGACGGCAAGCAGGCGCGACCACAGCGAGTACGCGACGGCGGAAATGAGTGCCATATAAATGATGAGCGCGATGGCGGGGACGATTTTGGTGGGGGATAGCGCGCCGCCCATCAAAAGCCCGATGGCGGTAAGGACCACGCCGCCGACTAAAAACTGCCAGCCGGCTAGCAAGACGCCGTCATGCTCGCGCGAGAAGATGCCAATGAGACAGGTCGACAGGGCGCCCGCAACAGTGGAAGCCAAGATAAAGCCCTCGCCGTCGAGTGTAAAGCCAAAGGTACCATCCGCGCCCGAAAGGTTGACGAGTGCTACGCCGGCAAAGCCCAGCACACAGCCAAGCACCTTGGCCGTATTGAGCTTCTCGGTGCGAAACGCCAGGGCGGCAAAGAGGATTGCGAGGAAGTTGGCGCTGGCCTCGATGATGGAGCTCGACATGGCACTGGCGTGCGAGAGTCCCAGGTAGAAAAAGAAGTACTGCCCGATAGTCTGGAAGAGCGACAACGTGAGGATGGGCTTGATATCGCGCGCTTGCGGAACGAGCGGACGGCGCTGGGCCACGCTCATGCCAACAATGACCAGCATGCCGGCAAGGGTGAAGCGCAGACCCGCGAAGAGCAGCTGCGAGGCGCTGTCGTGCGCGGGGATGCCAAAGAGCCCGTAACCGATCTTGATGCAGGGGAAAGCCGAGCCCCAAAGCGCACAGCAGACGAGGCAGCCCAGGATGAGCCCGGGCGGGGTGGCGAGATACGGCTTGCGGCTTTCCATGATGTCCTTCCTATATGCGCGAAGCAAAAAAGAGCCCGCCACCGGACGTGCCGGTGGCGGGTGTTGTTACCCGAGGGGATTGTACCCGATGGGAAGTATTTAGGCGAAGTAGGCTACGCCGCCCTCAAAGATCGGCATGAACTTATCGCCGGGGACATGCTCGGGCACGTTGCGGTACAGGTTGTCGCCGCGACGCTCGGCATGGCCCATCTTGCCCAGGACGCGGCCGTCGGGGCTCGTGATGCCCTCGATGGCGAGTGCGGAGCCGTTGGGGTTGACGGAAAGGTCCATGCTGGGCTTGCCGTTCTCGCCCACGTACTGCGTGGCGACCTGGCCGTTGGCGATCAGCTGGGCGAGCACCTCGTCATTGGCGACAAAGCGGCCCTCGCCGTGGCTGATGGCGACGGTATAGGGGTCGTCCAGGCTGCACTGTGACAGCCATGGGGACAGGTTGGACGAGATGCGGGTGCGCACCAGACGGCTCTGGTGGCGGCCGATGGTGTTGAACGTCAGCGTGGGCGCGTCGGGCGTGGCGTCGACGATGTCGCCGTAGGGCACCAGACCGAGCTTGACCAGAGCCTGGAAGCCGTTGCAGATGCCCAGCATCAGGCCGTCGCGGGCTTGGAGCAGGTCGCGGACTGCCTCGGTGACCTCGGGAGCGCGGAAGAACGCCGTGATGAACTTGGCGGAGCCATCGGGCTCGTCGCCGCCCGAGAAGCCGCCGGGGATCATGACGATCTGGCTTTCGCGGATGCGACGGGCAAGCTCGTGGGTGCTCTCGGCGACGGCCTCGGGCGTGAGGTTGTTGATCACGAAGGTGTCGGCCTCAGCGCCGGCGGCGCGGAAAGCGCGGGCGCTGTCGTACTCGCAGTTGTTGCCGGGGAACACGGGGATGATCACGCGCGGACGGGCGATCTTGGCGCCGCCGTACACGTGGATATCCTTGGCGCGGAAGTCGATGGTCTCTACCTCGGGCTGCTCGCCGGTGCTGCGGTAGGCAAAGACGCCCTCGATACCGCTCTCCCAGGCCTCCTGAAGCTCGGAGAGCTCGATGACCTCGGAGCCGGTGTCGATGACATAGCCCTCGACGGTGGTGCCCAGGGGCTCGACGACAACGCCGTCGGCAACCTCGGGCAACTCGGCGTCCTCGGCGAGCTCGACGATAAAGCTGCCGTAGAGCGGGGTGAAGAGGCTCTCCACGTCCACATCCTCGGCAAGCTCGATGCCGATCTGGTTGCCGACGCACATTTTAAAGAGGCTCTCGGCGCCGCAGCCGTAGCCGGGCGTGGAGATGGCCAGGGCGTTGCCGTTGGCGGTGAGCGCCTCGACGGCGTCAAACGCGGCGAGCAGCTGCTGGGCGTCGGGGCGGTAGTCCTCGCCGTAGGTGGCGGGGGCGATGCGGACGACGCGGTGCGTGAGGCCCTTGAACTCAGGGGAGACGGCACGGGCGGCCTTACCCACGGCAACAGCGAAGCTGATCAGAGTCGGCGGAACGTTGAGCTCGCCGGCCTCGTCTTCAAACGAACCACTCATGGAGTCCTTGCCGCCGATGGCGCCGGCACCCAGGTCGACCTGAGCCATGAGGGCGCCCAGGACGGCTGCCGTGGGCTTGCCCCAGCGCTCGGCCTCGGTGCGCAGACGCTCGAAGTACTCCTGGAAGGAGAGGTAGGCGCGCTTGTGCTCAAAGCCGGCGGCAACGAGCTTGGCGATGGACTCGACCACGGACAGGTAGGCGCCGGCAAACTGGTCGGCTTCCATCAGGTAGGGGTTGAAGCCCCATGCCATGGCGCTTGCCGTGGTGGTCTCGCCGTCCACGGGGAACTTGGCGACCATGGCCGAGCTCGGGGTGAGCTGCGTCTTGCCGCCAAAGGGCATGAGCACGGTTGCGGCACCGATGGTGGAGTCGAAGCGCTCGGAAAGGCCCTTGTTAGAGGCGACGTTAAGATCGGTGACGAGCGAGGTCATGCGCTCGGCGAGCGTGGTGCCGGTCCAGCTGGGCTGCCACACGCTACGGGCGCACACGTGGGCGACCTGGTGCTTGGGCGCGCCGTTGGAGTTGAGGAACTCGCGGGACAGGTCGACGATGGCCACACCGTTCCAGGCCATGCGCATGCGCGGCTCGGCGGTGACCTCGGCGATAACGGTCGCCTCGAGGTTCTCCTCGGCGGCGTAGCCCATGAACTCCTCGACGTCACCGTCGGCGACGGCGCAGGCCATGCGCTCCTGGGACTCGGAGATGGCGAGCTCGGTGCCGTCCAGGCCGTCGTACTTCTTGGTCACGGTGTCCAGGTCGACATACAGGCCGTCGGCAAGCTCACCCACGGCGACCGAGACGCCGCCGGCGCCAAAGTCGTTGCAGCGCTTGATCAGGCGGCAGGCGTCCTCGCGGCGGAACAGGCGCT
>OGQV01000654.1_pt1 | contig 31284 bp, 9 predicted proteins | sample 1553311 | NCBI WGS metagenome assembly OGQV01 (sample SAMEA2579976, study PRJEB22360) | human gut metagenome
TCCGGATGAATATGATGATCTCATATCAGGAACTTGTTCGCACCTTCCTTAACAACGAAATCCAGGAAGGCTTATTTCAGTCGGGGCGCATTATGGTAGAAAGTTTGCAGCATATTCTTTCGGTGCAAACGGGGATTAACTGATTTTCACCCCGCCCGATGATGACAGCAGCCGGAGAGATTTTCGATAATCGGGCAGTCAGCGCTGTCATCACCGGGGCAGGCATTCGCCAGCGCCAGTAGCTGGTTGCGCATGGATTGCAGTTCTTCGATATGTCGCTCGATCTCCGCCACTTTCTCCAGGGTGCGCCGTTTTACATCGGCGCTGTGACGCTGCGGGTCGTTAAACAGATTCACCAGTTCGCCGCTCTCTTCCAGGTTAAAGCCCACCTGGCGCGCCTGGCGCAGTAAGGTCAGTTCGTTGAGATGCTGCTGCGTGTAGGTGCGATAACCGTTTTCGCTGCGCATCGGCGGCGTCACCAGCCCCTTCTCTTCATAGAAGCGGATTGCTTTGCTGGTCAGGCCGGTAATTTTTGCTACATCGCTAATGTTCATCGTTCGCGCAACGCCTCCTGTGCTTTATTAAAGGGTTTCAACAGATAATCCAGCACGCTTTTTTTGCCGGTGCGGATATCGACCGTCGCCACCATGCCGGGGAATATCGGAAATTGCTGTTTGCTTTTGTTTTCCAGATGGTTGCTGAAAGTGCGAATGTACACCCGATAGTAATAAACATCGCGCCGCACTTCATCCTGCACGGTGTCTGGTGATATCACCGTCACTTCTCCCGGCAGGCCGCCGTAGATGGAGTAGTCGTAAGCGGTTATTTTCACCAGCGATTTTTGCCCCGGATGGATAAACGCCACATCGCGCGGGGAGATTTTTGCCTCGATCAGCAGTTGCTCATCCAGCGGCACGATGGTCATCAGTTTACCACCGGGGGCAATGACGCCGCCAACCGTGGTGACATCAATATCCTGAACAATGCCACGTACCGGCGCGGTAAAGTTGAGCCGGGTGAGAGAATCTTCCCGCCCGCGGATCACCGAACGCTGGGTTTCTACTTCCGCATTGGCTTTCGCTAACTCTTCGCGCGCCTGAACGTAATATTGCGTGCGCACGTCGCTGAGTTTGTTTTCCAGTTCATTGGCCTGACGTTGCAGGCGCAGCACTTCGACGCTGCTCGCCGCCCCCTGTTTCACCAGTGGCTGGGTCATCGCCAGTTCACGGTTGACCAGGCTAATCCCCTGCGTCAGCCCGGTGGTGGCTTTGTTCAACCCGTCGCGGCGAGTGTTGTACAACGCCGTTTCTGACTCGATAAGTTCGGGGAATTTATTCAGTTCGTCAGGGAAGACCAGCGGTTTATTGCTCACTTCGGCCCGCAGCCGCGCCGAGGTTGCCAGTGCCGCATACAGCCGCGACATTGCTTCCTGGACGTCGGATTCCGTTTTGGTGCGGTTAAGCTGCGCCAGCGGCTGGCCCTGTTCAACAATATCGCCAACCTTGACGTCGAGATGATACAGAATTCCGCCTTCCAGCGACTGCACCACCTGTTCGCGCCCGGAAGGTTCTACCGTGCCGCTGCCGGTGGTGACTTCATCAAGCTGGAAGTACCACGCCCAGCCGAGAAAACAGAGCAGCATCACAGCGGTAACGCGTACCGCCAGCGCCGAACGCAGCAAGCGGGGTTCAGTCAGGCCACGGTTGTATTGCAGTTGTCCGTTCATGCGGCAGACCCCTTATTCTTCTCCTGCAACACCACCCGTCGCGCCGTGGGTTCGCTCTGTTCACGCAAAATGGCCTCTTTCGCGCCATCCATCACAATCCGCCCCTGATCCATCACGATGATCCTGTCCACTAGTTGCAGCATCGCCGTGCGGTGAGTAGCGATGACCAGCGTGCGATGCCCAATCCACTGTTTCAGTTGTTCGATTAAATACGCTTCCGCCATTTCGTCCAGCGAGGCGCTGGGTTCATCGAGCAGCACGATATTGGGTTGAGAGATGAGAAGCCGCGCCAGCAGCAGCGTTTGCCGCTGACCGCCAGAAAGACCAAATCCCCCTTCCTGAATCATGTAGTTGAGGCCGTTTTTCTGCTTCTGCACAAACGGCAGCGCCCCACTGAGGGTTAATGCGCGTTCGATATCTTCATCGCTGGCCTCCGGCATCCCCATGGTGAGGTTTTCCCGCAGCGAACCAAAAAACAGTCGCCCGGTCTGGCTCAGCAGCCCCATGTCGCGGCGCAGATCTGCCGGATCAAGTTGCCCGATGCTGATGTTATCCAGCAGCACCTGCCCCTGCTGGGCGATACGCATTCCGGCGAGCATTTGCAGTAGCGTTGATTTACCCGCGCCGTTGCGCCCGAGAATGGCGATTTTCTCACCAGCCTGAATGTTGAGTTTGCCGATCGCCACATCGGCAATCTTCTCTTCTTCGTCGTAATAAAACACCGCGTTGCTGAACTGATAATTACCGTGCAGCACCGCTTTATGCACCAGTTTGCCGTGTTCCGGCTGATCCACCGGGCGCTTCATCAGTTCATCGAGGCCGTTGCGTGCCACTTTCGCCTGCTGCCAGCGCGAGAGTACGCCGGAAATCTGCGACAGCGGCGCAATAGTGCGCGAAGCCAGGATCGTCGTTCCCACCAGTGCGCCGGTGGTCATGTCGCCATTCATCACCATAAAGCAGCCCACCAACAGCACCACGACGTAGACGATGGATTGCACTTCCTGGGTCCAGGTGAGCAGTAGCCCGGTGAGAAAACGTTGCTTCATGCTGATAGATGACGCCACGTCGTTGGTGTGGTTCCACTGATTCTGAAAACGCTGTTCGGCGCGCAGCAGTTTAATGTCTTCAATCGACTGCACGGCTTCCACCAGCGTAGCGTTGCGCACCGCCGACTCGCGCATCCCTTCGTTCGCCAGCCGCGCCAGCGGGCGTTGCACCAGCAGGCCGGGGATCACCAGCAACGGCAGCGCCAGCAAAACCACCAGCACCAGCCAGCCGCCAATCATCCACAGAATAAAGACAAACAGCAGGAAGAACGGCAGATCCGCCACCGCGCCGATGGTGGTGGAAGTAATCAGCTCCCGCACCGATTCCAGCTCGCGGATCTGCGAGATAAACGATCCGGTGGATTTCGATCGCACGTTGTTTTTCAGCCGTAATGCGTGACCAAAAACGCGATCCGAAATACGCAGATCCGCCCGCTTACCAATCACATCGGAAAGATGCGCACCATGCGCATACAGAATTCAAACAGGATCGCCATCATCACCCCAGCGAACAGCACCCACAGCGTCGGGTACGATTGCGCCGGAACCACCCGATCGTAAACCTGCATCGAGAAAATCATCGCCGCCAGCGCCAGCACGTTCGCCACCAGTGACGCCAGCATAATATCGCCATAGCGCCGCCAGTCTTTTAGCGAGAGATTCCAGAACCAGTTCGCCTGATACGGGCGAATATAGTCGTCTACCCGCGCATCGGGAATTGCGCTGAGCGGGCGCAGTAGCGCCAGTTCAACGATTTTGTCTTCTATATCCGTGACGTTTAATGTGGTTTCCAGCCCTTCGTCACCGCTGAACTGAACGCTGATATTGTCGTGATTGTCGCGGCGGGTGATCACGCCAATCTGTTGATTATCAAACACCGCGATCAGCGGCAGCCGCCACGGGTTAAGCGAGTCGGCGGAAAATTCCACCAGCCGCAGCCCCATCCCTAACTGCCGCGCCATATCAGTGAGTAACTCTTCCCGTTTGCTGTCGCGCTCCCAGTTGACGGTCGCGCGCACATTCTCCTGGGAAAAATCGAGGCGGTAATAGCGCGCCACGGCGATCATCGCCTCCAGCCAGGCTTCCACGGACTGGGCATTTTTTTTCATTCTCTACACCACCATCAACTGATGATTCGCCAGTAAAGTGGCGAGGTCGGTGTGCACGCCCGTCAGCGTGACCACGTTAGCTGTCGCAAAATTGCCGCCCGTGCCATCGCGGTCGATCTGCACGATAGTGTCGCTGCCGCTCTGGGTGACTTTGACAAAATCACCGATGTTTCCGGCCTGGGCATCCAGCGTTGCCACACCGTTGACATAGCTGGCTTTGCCGTTGCCGGTGTAGCCGCTGCCCTGTAACAACTCGCGGATATCAATGCGATCGGTGTCGGCGGTGCCTTCCCATGTCCCTACCGTAAAGCCATTCACCACGTCTGAGCCGTTGCCGCCGGTAGCGTCACTGGCGTTGAGCAGTTTATAGAGCAAGGTATCGTGACCGCCGTTTCCGATGTTAAGGGTGTCGTTGCCGCCGCGTCCTTCCAGTTGGTTATCGCCGCTGCTGCCGGTCAGAGTGTCGTTAAAATTCGAGCCGGAAATGCCTTCGATATTGGTAAATGTCGAGGTGTTAAAGCCGGTGGCCTGTGCGGCGGTACTGCTTAAGTTCGCGGTCACGCCCACCGTCGAGAGGCGGAAATCAACCACGTCCATGCCGCCGTTTGCCAGCCACGTTCCGGTGCCGGAGCTGTACATCCAGCCGCCGGAACCGTCGTAAGTGTCGGTGCCTGCGGTGGCAAAGAAGGTGTCGTTATAGCCCGTGCCGACGAACTTGCCGTTGTTGCTCGCGGTGCCTGCTTCGGCGCTGAGGTCGTAAGCGTGAGTGGCATCGGTGGCCTGTAAGCCGCCCCAGCTGGTGTTGACCGTCTGGTCGATATTGCTGGCGGTGGTGCCGGTGGATTTGAACAGCACCGCGTTGTAGGTTTCTCCGGCATTCAGCCCGTAGAAGTTGACCAGCGCCGAGGTGTCGTTAACCCCCATCCCCGACTGCGGGTTGATGATTTGCGTAGCGACCAGCACCCCCGCCGAGTTGTACAGTTTTACGGTATTGCCGTAATAGACGTTAATGCCGTTAGGATCGGTGATGCGCAGGTGCAGCGAGGTGCCGTAGCTCACCGTGTTGGTGTTGCGGATCAGGAACACGCTGCCCGACTGTTTGGTCACCAGCACATCCACCGCGCCGTCCCAGTCGTAGTCCATTGCCGCCACGCCGCTGGTAGTGCCGCTCTGACTGCCGCCGAGGGCCGATTGTGTCCAGTTGCTGGCACCACCAACGTTGGTGTAAAGATACGATTGTCCGGTCTGGGCGATACGGGCGATATCCATCAGGCCGTCGTGGTTCCAGTCCACCGCCACGCTAAACTGGCTGGCGTAGGTGGTTGCCGTAGCCCCCACCGCCACCGGACTGCCCAGCACGCCGTTGGTGTTGAATAACAGGGAGCCGTAGTTAGCTCTTCCCTGGCTGGCTGGCAGGAAGAGATCCATATCGCCATCACCATCGAAATCCGCCCAGGTCATGGAGACAGACGTCGAGTTACCACCGCTGCCCGCCGTGCTGAGGAAGGTGTTAATGGTGTTCTGCCCCCAGACAAACGTCCCATTCCCCTGGTTGATGAGCGAAGATAGCGTGTAATAGTTGTTCAGGTTGTAGGTGTGCTGAACCAGGTCGATCCTGCCGTCATTGTTCAGATCGACGCCAGAACCTTCGTTGAGCGAAAGATACCCCGTCACCGCCCCGCCCACCGTGGCGCTACCGCCGCTGTTCGACGTGGTGGAGTTACCTACCAGCGTACCTGCGTTGTTCCACAGGAAGGTGTTGGAGTCCGGCCCGCCCGCGTCGCCAATCCAGAAGTCGAGATAGCCGTCGCCCTCTTTATCAAATGCCACTACTGAGCCATACCACGTCAGGGTGCCGACGGTGACCTGAATAGCGCTGGAAAAGGTGCCGTCGCCGTTATTGGTAAAGCCGTTGATATAGCCTGTACCGTAGTCATCACGGGTGATAAACAGATCGCCCGTGCCGTTACGGTCGTAATCGGCGATAGAGCTGGTGGCGTAGTTGTTGCCGCTCTGATACAGCGTCAGCGCGGTCTTCGACCAGGTGAGTGGGTCAGTCGATTGCATTACCTGCTGGTTTGCCAGCACCGTCCACATTCCGTGCGAGTCGAGGCCGTAGGTCAATCCCCAGGCGGTAGATTTGCTGGCGGTGGTCCAGGTCGGAGTGTAATCAATCGCCGCGTTGACCGTTACCGTGCCAGTGCTGACGTTGGCAGTGTTGCCGTTGCCCGCCGAGCTTTTTACCTGCGCGGTGACGTTATAGGCGGTCGCAGACGCCGCCAGCGTGTCGGTATCCGGCAGTTGCACATACCAGGTGTTGTGCGCCGGATCGACCACCACCGCGCCGCCTGGCTGCGAAGTGTAAGTTTTGCCGTTGATCACCACTTCAACATACTGCCCGCTGGCGAGTGCCGCCGTGATCACCCCGCTGATAATCGGCGTGGTATCGCGCGTGGTCTGGCTGGTAATTTGCGCCAGCGTGGTTGGAATAGAGGTATCAACCGTCAGGACAAAATCACTGGAGGAGGTGATGTTCCCCGCCAGATCCACCACTCGCGCACTGTAGGTATAGGCACCGCTGACCAGCCCGCTGTCGCTGTAGGTCCAGTTCAGTGCGCCGACCATCGTCACCGCGCCTAACAGCAGGCCGTTACGGTAGAGGTAAACCACTTCACCGCTGGCAAGCGGGCCGGAGAGCACGCCGTTCAGCAACGGCGTAGTGTCGTCGGTGGCCTGCGAACTGCTTAATGTCCCCTGCCGCTGCCCGACGTCATCAGTGTACGACACAATGGTCGGCGTGGCGGTGGGGTTAATCGTATCGACCACCACCGTTTTCGACACCACCGGGCCAGTATTCCCCGCCAGATCCAGCACCCGCACCTGGTAAACGTAGCTGCCGTCGGTCAGCGTGCGGCTGTCGGTGTAAGTCCACTGCGTACCGTTGGTGGTGAGGGTGGTCCAGGTCGCGCCGCCGTCGAGGCTAATCTGCGCCACTTCGCCGCTGGTAAGCCCCGCCCCCAGCGAACCGGTCAGCGTGAGCGAGGTATCGCTGGTGATAAAGTCAGTTGCCGAACTCCCCGTGTCGGTGCTGATGCTGGCGATGGTCAACACCTGCGCCGGGTTCACGGTGTCGATCAGCGCCGACTGGCTGCCGGTTGCGCCAACGTTGCCCGCCAGATCGACCACCCGCACCTGCCAGGTGGTGGTGCCGTTGGTGAGCGTACGTCCGTCAACATAACTCCAGTTGAGGCCGTCTGCTGCCAGCGTCACGTTTACCCAGGTTGCGCCGTTGTCGGTACTGATTTGTGCGAACTCATTAGCCCCGAGTGCTGCGCCCAATACGCCGCGCACGGTAAGCGAGGTGTCGCTGGTAATAAAATCGCTGCTGCTGGCTCCGGTGTCATCGCTGATACCGGTAATGGTGATGCTTTTCGCCGCTTCCGGGCTGGTGGTATCGACCACCACGTTTTGCGTCGCCGTCTGCCCGACGTTCCCCGCCAGATCCACCACCCGCACCGTGTAGTTCCAGGTGCCGTCGGTCAGTGTGCGACCATCGGCATAGCTCCAGTTGGTGCCGATAACGGTTAAGGTGGTCCAGGTAACGCCGCCGTCGAGGCTGATTTGCGCCCGTTCATCGGCGGCAAGCGCCGCTCCGAGCGTACCGCGCACGGTAAGCGTGGTGTCGCGAGTAACGAAATCGCTGCTGCTTAACCCGGTGTCATCGCTGATGCCCGCAATGGTGATGGTTTTGCTCGCCAGCGGCGCGGTGGTGTCCACAGTGACTATCTGGCTGGCGGTCGCGCCGATATTTCCGGCGGTGTCGATCACCCGCACCTGATAATTGTAGTTGCCATCGGTCAGCGTCCGCCCGTCAAGCCAGGTCCAGGTTAAGCCGCTTACTGACAGGTTCTGCCAGGTGGTGCCGCCGTCGATACTGATTTGCGCGAACTCACCAGCAGAAAGCGCCGCGCCCAGCGTGCCGCTCACCGCAAGCGTCGTGTCGCTGGTGACAAAATCGTTAGTAATCAATCCAGTATCGGTGGTGATCGCGCTAATGGCGATGGTTTTCACCGCTGGGTCTGGCGCGGTAGTGTCGATCACCACATTCTGGCTGTCGGTGGCACCGACGTTGCCCGCAGTGTCAATCACCCGCACCTGATAGAGATAACTGCCATCGGTCAGCGTGCGGCTGTCGTTATAGCGCCAGGTCGTGCCGGTAACGGTGAGCGTGGTCCAGGTTACGCCGCCGTCGATACTGATTTGTGCCGTCTCGTTACTGGCAAGCGCGGCGGTGAGCGAGCCGTTGACCACCACCGGACTGACGCTGGTGATAAAGTCGCTGGCGCTAAGCCCAGTGTCGGCTTGCAGGGAATCGATATTAATGCCCATCGCCGGGGCGCTGAGATCGACAGTAATGGTGTGATTGCTGCTGCCGGTATTGCCAATGGCATTGCTGACCTGAGCGTTAATCACGTATGCGCCGCCATCAGCCAGTGCGCCGATATCGGCACTGCCAACAGTGTAGCTCCAGCTTCCGCCCGTCTGTACGGTGGTGGTGTAAGTCTTGCCGTTCAGCGTCAGAGTCACGGTCTGGCCTGCGGGCGCCGTGGTCGTGCCGCTGATTGTCAGCGGTATGGAATGTTCCGCAGCGTTAACAATATCATCGCCAGCGAAGGTATTAATGGTCACCGTCGGCACGTCGCCATTGAGGGTGACGTTATGAGTGGCGCTGCCCGGATTCCCCGCCAGATCGGTAACCGTAGCGCCGATGGTGTAGCTGCCGTTGCTCAGGCCGGAAAATTGTTGTCCGGGGATAAACACTGACCAGGCGCCACCGCTGCCCACCGTCGCCGTCCAGGTTTGTCCGTTAAACGTCACCGTAACAATTTGCCCGGCTTCTGCGGTCGTCGTGCCACTGATGGTTTGCCCTGCCGCCTGCTCGACGCTGTTGATAATATCGTCACCCGCCACGGTGGCGATGGTCACCGTGGGTGCAACAGTATCGACAGTCAGGGTGTGCGTGACCTGTCCAAGATTACCCGCGCGATCGTTCACGCTGGCGGTAATGGTCTGCGCCCCCTGCCCGAGCGCGGCCAGATCCGCCGCAGGCACGTTAAGCGCCCAGGTGCCATTGGCGGCCACCGTGGCAGTGTAAGTTTTGCCGCCAAAGGTGACAGTGACCGTCTGCCCTACTTCCGCGCTGGTCGAGCCGTTAAGGGTTAACGGCTGCTGTTGTTCGGCGGCGTTGAGTCGATCGTCCGTCGAAACGGTGTTGATGCTGATAACCGGCGCGGTGAGATCCACCGCCACGCTGCGTGAGGCCGTGGCGCTGTTTCCAGCACTGTCCTGCGCGGAGGCGCTAACCGTATAGCTGGTGCCATCGGCAAGCGCCGCAACGTCTGCCGCCGGCACATTCACGCTCCAGCTCCCGTTGTTCTGAATGGTAGCGCTGTAGCCTTTGCCGTTAAGCAACACGGTCACTACTATACCTGCGGCAAAGTTCGTTCCGGTGCCGCTCAGGGTCAGCGCACTGCCTGCTTCGGCGGCATTAATAAGGTTATCGCCGCTGATGGTGCTGACCGAGAGCGACACTGCCGCCGTATTGACCTGCACATTGTGCGTCTGCGTGCTGCTGTTGCCTGCACTATCGGTGATGGTGGCGCTGATAGTCACTGTGCCGTCCGCAAGGCCGGAAATCACGCTGGCAGGCACGCCAACGCTCCAGTTGCCGCTGGCATCGGTGCTGGTGACATACTGCTGCCCGGCGATGGTCACCACCAGGCGGTCGCCCGCCACCGCACCCGTGGCGGTGCCGCTGATAATCTGCGCCTGAGTGTGTTCAACGTTGTTAATCACATCGTCGCCCGCCACGGTGTTAAAGCTGATGACGGGCGCGGTGGTATCGACGGTCACACCTTTGCTGGCGCTGCCAGGGTTACCCGCCTGATCGCTGACCGTGGCGGTCAGGGTGTAGCCGTTATTGGCAAGTGCGGTTAGGTCACTGGCAGGCAGCGTTAAGCTCCAACTGCCGTCTGCCTGCACCGTGGTCTGGTAGTTAGTGCCGTTAAGCGTAACGGTGAGCGTCTGCCCGGTTTCCGCGGTGCTGGTGCCGGACACCGTTACGCCCGCCGCCGCTTCGCTGGCGTTGATGATGTTATCGCTGGCAATGGTGTTGATGGTCACCGTTGGCGCGGCGCTATCGACGCTGTATTCATGTGTTGCCGTGGCGCTGTTGCCATTGACGTTAGTCACCCGCACCTGGGCGCTGGCATCGCCGTCACGCAGGGTCGCCATATCCGCCGCCGGAACGGTAGTGCTCCAGCTACCGTTAGCCGCCACCGTGGTGGTGTAGGTTTTGCCGCCAAAGGTAATAGTAACGGTCTGCCCCGCTTCGACGCCTGACGTGCTGCCGGAGAGCGTTAACGCCGCGCCTTTTTCGGCGGCGTTAATCACATCATCAGGGGTAATAGCGTTAATGCTGATGGCAACGGTAGTGAGATCAACGGTCAGCGGATGGGTAATGCTGGTTTGCGTTCCGGCACTGTTCGCGCCGCTAACGGTAATATTCAGCGTTCCCGCAGGCCAGTTACTGACATCCGTCGCAGGAACGCCGACGCTCCAGCTACCGTTCGCCAGCACCGTGGCGGCGTAAGTTTGATTATTTATCACTACGGTCAGCGCCGTGCCCGCCGCAAAGCCGGAGCTGCTACCGGTGATCACCTGCGCCTGACTGTGTTCGATGATATTGACCACATCATCACCCGCGACGGTATCCACCCGCAGGCCAGGCAGACTGGCATCGATGGTGATATCGCGCGTGCCGCTACCGGTGTTGCCAACGGCGTTGGTCACCGAGGCATTAACCGTTAACTCACCGTTACCCAGCGCCTGCCAGTCGGAGGCAGGTATGCTCACATTCCAGCTTAAATCAGCCTGGACGGTGGCGGTGTAAGTTTTACCGCCCAGTTCAACGGTGACGGTGCTGCCCGCCGCCGCACCGGTTATCTGACCGCTGATAGTTTGCGCGCTGCCAGCTTCGGCGGCGTTAATAATGTCGTCCGTCGCCACCGGATTAATGGTGACGCCCGGCAGCGCGGTATTGACCTGCACGTTATGGCTGGCGGTGCTGCTGTTACCCTGAGCATTGGTGACGCTCGCCGTCACGCTGTAGGTGGCTTCGCCCAGCGCACTGACCGCCGAGGCGGGAACGGTGACGCTCCAGTTACCGGAGGCGTCAGTAGTGGCGCTGTAGTTTTGTCCGTTCAGCGTCACGGTGATCGCCGTACCTGCAGGCTGATCGCTGGTGCCGAAAAGCGCCAGATTCGCTCCTTTTTCCGTCGCGTTGATCACATCATCGCCCGCGATGGTGTTGATGCTAATCACTGGCGCGGTGAGGCTGACGATAACTGTGTGGCTGACGTTATTGCTGTTACCTGCCCGATCGCTGACGCTGGCGATAATGGTCTGCACACCGCCAGCGAGCGCCGTAACATCCGCCGCCGGTACGCCGACGCTCCAGTTGCCGGAGGCGTCCAGCGTGGTGGTGTAGGTCTTGCCGTTGAGCACAACGCTCACCACATCGCCCGCTTCCCCGCCCGTGCTGGTGCCAGAAATCACCAGCGCCTGGGCGTGTTCGGCGTCGTTGATGATGTCATCGCCCGCCACGGTGTTAATGGTGAGAACTGGCGCGGTGGTGTCTACCGCCAGATTATGGCTGGTGCTGCCGGGGTTGCCCGCTTTGTCGTTGACCGTGGCGCTGACGGTGTAATTGCTTGCACTCAGCGCACCCAGGGCTGAGGTGGGAACGCTGACGCTCCAGCTACCGTCCGCCTGCACATTGCCGGTGTAGGTTGTACCGTTAAGGGTGACGGTCACCGTCTGCCCGGTTTCGGCGGTGCTGGTGCCGCTGATGGTGAGCGGGCTTCCGGCCTCCGTGGCGTTAAGGATGTCATCGCTGGCGATGGTGTTAATGGTGAGCGTCGGCGCGCTGGCGTCAATGCTGTACGCATGGGTCGCCGAGGCGCTGTTACCGCTCGCGCTGCTAACGCTGGCCTGCACGTTCGCCGCGCCGTCTGGCAGAGTTGCCAGATCTGCCGCCGGAACCGTTACGCTCCAGCTTCCATTGGCGGCGACGCTTGCAGTGTAGGTTTTACCGCCAAAAGTGACGGTGACGGTTTGCCCGCTTTCAATCCCGCTGGTGCTGCCGGAAAGGGTCAGGCCAGTGCCTTTTTCGGCGGCGTTAATTACGTCATCGCTGGCAATGGTGTTGATGCTGATTGCCACCGCCGTTAAATCGACGGTGAACGGATGGCTGACGCTGACCGGGTTTCCGGCGCTGCTTTGCCCGGCTACCTCAACGGTTAATGCCCCCGCTGGCCAGGCGCTGACGTTTGCCGCCGGAATGCCGACACTCCAGCTCCCGTCCGCCTGTACCGTGGCGGAATACGCCACACTGTTGATGGTAACCGTCAGCGCTGCGCCTGCATTCAGGCCGCTACTGCCGCCGGTGATCACCAACGCCTGCCCGTGTTCGATACTGTTGACGATATCATCGCCCGCCACGGTATCCACCCGCAGCCCTGGCAGATTGGCATCAATGGTGATATCCCGCGTGCCGCTGCCAGTGTTGCCATTCGCGTTGGTAACCGAGGCGTTAATGGTCAAATCGCCATTGCCCAGCGCCTGGAGATCGGCTGCCGGAACGCTGACGCTCCAGCTTAAATTATCCTGTACCGTGGTGGTGTAAGTTTTGCCACCCAGCGTGACGGTAACCGTATCGCCAGCAGCGGCGCGAGTCACCACCCCGCTGATGGTTTGAGCGGTGCCCGCTTCGGCAGCGTTGATAATATCGTCGCCCGTCACAGTGTTGATGGTGACGCCCGGCAGGCCGCTGTCGACCAGTAAATTCGCCTGGCTGCTGGCGGTGTTGCCTGCTGCACTGGTGGCGCTGGCGCTAACGGTATAGTTGGCCTGGCCCAGAGCCGCCAGATCGCTCACCGGCACGGTTAAGGTCCAGTTGCCCGCCGCGTCGGTGGTGGCGCTGTAGTTATGACCATTGAGCGTGACGGTAACCTGTGCGCCTGTCGCCAGCCCCGTACTGCTACCGCTGATGGTCAACGGCTGGCCTTTTTTATCGGCATTCAGGACGTTATCGCCGCTGATGGCGTTAAAGGTAATTGACGGCAGGTCAGTATTGACCGTCACCTGATGCGTGGCGCTGCCGCTGTTTCCGGCGGCATCGGTGACGCTGGCGTTAATGGTCACCGTGCCGTTCGCCAGCGCCGAGACGACGCTTGCCGGGACGCCGACGCTCCAGTTGCCGCTGGAATCCAGCACCGTGGTGAAGGTATTTGTGCCGATAGTCACCGTCACGGTGCTACCGGTTGCCGCACCGGTGGCGGAGCCGCTGATGATCTGCGCCTGGGCGTGTTCCGTCGCGTTGATCACATCATCGCCTGCCACCGTGTTGATGGTGACGACCGGAACGGAAGTATCCACCGTCAGGTTGTGATTAACCGAGGCCGGGTTTCCGGCTTTGTCGCTCACCGCCGCACTAACGGTGTAGTTGCTGGCGGTCAGGGCGCTTACGTCGGCTGGCGGTACGCTGACGCTCCAGCTACCGTCCGTTTGAACCGTGCCAGTATAGTTTTCGCCATTGAGGGTGACGGTCACCGTCTGCCCGGCTTCCGCCGTGCTGCTGCCAGTGATAGTCAGCGCAGCACCCGCTTCGGCGGCGTTAAGAATATCGTCGCCTGCAATAGTGTTAATGGCCACCGTTGGCGCGCTGGCATTGACGCTGTAAGCGTGGGTAGTAGTGGCGTTGTTGCCGTTAACATTGCTGACGCTGGCCTGTGCGCTGGCATCGCCATCACGCAGGGCTGCCATATCTGCCGCCGGAACCGTGGTACTCCAGGAACCGTTAGCCGCGACGCTTGCAGTGTAAGTTTTGCCGCCAAAGGTGACGGTGACCGTTTGTCCGGCTTCGACACCAGAAGTGCTGCCGGTGAGCGTTAACGCCGCGCCTTTTTCAGCGGCGTTAATCACATCATCGGCGGTAATGGCGTTGATGCTGACGGCAATCGCCGAGAGATCGACAGTCACCGGATGCGTAACGCTGACCGGATTTCCGGCTGTGGTGCTACCGCTCGCCGTAATCGTGACCGTCCCCGCAGGCCAGGCGCTGACATCCACCGCCGGAACGCCGACGCTCCATGAGCCATCCGCCAGTACCGCCGCAACATAGGTTTGCCCGTTAATGGTCAGCGTGACGTTACTGCCCGTCGCCAGACCGGAACTGCTGCCGGTAATCACCAGCGCCTGTCCGTGCTCGATAATATTGACCACATCATCGCCAGCGACAGTATCGACCCGCAGACCGGGCAGATTCGCGTCGATGGTGATTTCACGCGTGCCGTTACCGGTATTACCTACGCTGTTCGTTACCGAAGCCGAAATGGTCAGCTCGCCGTTGCCCAGCGCCTGTAAAGCGGCTGCCGGAACATTAATACTCCAGCTTAAATTCGCCTGCACCGTGGCAGTGTAAGTCGCCCCGCCGAGCGTGACGGTTACCGTGTCGCCCGCTGCCGCGCCCGTCACTTGCCCGCTGATGCTCTGGCCCGCGCCCGCTTCGGCAGCGTTAATAATATCGTCGCTCGCGACAACGTTAATGGTGACGCCCGGCAGCGCGGTATTAACCTGCACGTTATGGCTGGCGGAACCGCTGTTGCCATCGGCGTCAGTGGCGGAGGCGGTCACCGTGTAAGTGGCTTCACCGAGGGCGCTCACCCGTGACGCCGGAACGGTCACGCTCCAGTTACCGGATGCATCGGCAGTGGTGGTGTAATTTTGCCCGTTGAGCGTAACGGTTATCTGCGTGCCCGCAGGCTGGTCGCTGGTGCCGGAAATCGCCAGATCCGCGCCTTTCTCCGTGGCGTTGATGATGTCGTCGACGGCGATGGTGTTAATGGCGAGCACCGGCGCGCCGAGCGCCACGGTGACAGTGTGCGAGGCCGTGCCGCTGTTGCCTGCGGAGTCGGTGACCGTGGCGGTAATGGTCACATCGCCCTGCGCCAGCGCGGAAATCACGCTGGCAGGCACGCCGATGCTCCAGTTGCCGTTGGCGTCCAGCACGGTGGTGTAAGTGGTCGTGCCAATCGTCACGGAAACCGTGTTACCTGTCGTCGCGCCCGTTGCCGAGCCGCTGATAATCTGCGCCTGTCCGTGTTCTGTGGCGTTAATGATGTCATCGCCCGCTACCGTGTTGATGGTAACGACCGGCGCAACGAGATCCACCGTCAGGTTATGCATCGCCGAGGCCGGATTTCCGGCTTTGTCGCTGACCGAGGCGCTCACCGTATAGGGGCTGGCAGTGAGGTTAGCTAAATCGCCGGTCGGGACGCTGACGCTCCAGCTTCCGTCTGCCTGCACGTTACCGCTGTAATTGACGCCGTTAAGCGTCACGGTCACCGTCTGCCCGGCTTCCGCCGTGCTGGTGCCGCTGATGGTCAGCGCCGATCCCGCTTCGGCGGCGTTAAGAATATCGTCCGTGGCGATGGTGTTGATGGTGACGGAGGGTGCAGTGGCATCAACGCTGTATGCATGCGTTGCCTGGGCGCTGTTGCCAGCGACATTGCTGACGCTGGCTTGTACGTTTGCTGCGCCGTCTGGCAAGGTTGCGAGATCGGCTGCTGGGATCGTCAGCCCCCAGCTATTATCCGCGGCAACCGTGGTGGTGTAGCTTTTGCCGCCGAAGATAACGGTGATGGTTTGCCCCGCTTCCACATCGGAGGTGGTACCGGAGAGCTGCAAATCGCTGCCTTTTTCGGCGGCGTTAATGACATCGTCAGTGGAAAGGGGGTTGATGGTGATCGCCACGGCCGCGAGATCGACCGTGACCGGATGAGTAATGCTGGTTGTGGTTCCGGCAGTGTTAGTGCCAGAGACGGCAATATTGACCGTCCCCGCAGGCCAGTTTGTGACATCTGCCGCCGGAACACCGACGCTCCAGGTGCCATCGGCGAGTACCGTTGCGCCGTAGGTGACGCTATTAATAACCACCGTCAACGCCGCCCCCGCCGCCAGTCCGCTACTGCTACCGGTGACCACCAACGCCTGAGTGTGCTCGATGCTGTTAATCACATCATCGCCTGCCACGGTATCGACCCGCAGGCCTGGCAGGTTGGCATCTATCACGATATCGTGCGTTGCGGTGCCGGTATTATTTGCGGAATTGGTTACCGAGGCGCTGATGGTCAGTTCTCCGTTGCCCAGCGCCTGCAAAACGTTCGCAGGCACGCTGACGCTCCAGCTTAAATCTGGCTGCACGGTGGCGGTGTATTGATTGCCGCCGAGCGTGACCGTGACCGTATCTCCGGCTGCCGCCGTCCCTGTAACCTGTCCGCTAATGGTCTGGTTAACACCAATTTCAGCGGCGTTGATAATGTCATCGCCCGCAACGGTATTAATGATCACCCCAGGCAGGAGCGATTCGACATTCACCGTATGGGTGGTGCTGCCGCTGTTGCCCGCGCTGTCGGTGGCGCTGGCGCTAATCTGGTACACCGCCTCGCCCAGGGCACCGACCGCCGAAGCAGGCACGGTAACGCTCCAGTTGCCGGAACTATCGGTGGTGGCGCTGTACGCCAGGCCGTTCAACATCACGGTGACCGTGGTGCCGGTCGCCAGACCGCTGGAGCCGCCACTGATGATCAGATCCTGGGTTTTCTCCGTACTGTTAATAATGTCATCGTCGGAGACGGTATTGATGGTCAGCGTCGGGCCGCTGAGATCAACGGTCACATCGTGAGTCGTGCTGTCGCTGTTGCCCGCGCGATCGCTCAGGCTGGCGGTGATGGTCTGGCTACCGGTCGCCAGCGCCGTGACATCCGCCGCCGGAATGCCCACAGTCCAGTTACCAGAGGCGTCCAGCGTGGTGGTGTAGTTTTTACCGTTCAGGTTAACCGTGACCACATCGCCCGCCGCGGCGCCCGTACTGGTGCCGCGGACCACCAGCGCCTGACCATGTTCGATGGCGTTGATAATGTCATCACCTGCGACGGTATTAATGGTGAGATCCGGCGCGGTGACATCCACCGCCAGCGCGTGGTCGGCGCTTGCCGGGTTACCCGCTTTGTCGCTCACCGTGGCGGTCACGGTGTAACTGCTGGCGGTTAATCCGCTTAAATCCGCTGCCGGAACATTCACGCTCCAGGTGCCATCCGCCTGAACGGTGGTCTGGTACGTGTTGTTATTGAGCGTGACGGTCAGCGTCTGCCCGGCCTGCGCCGTGGTGGTACCGCTGATGGTGATCCCCGCGCCCGCTTCGCTCACGTTAAGGATATCGTCGCTGGCAATGGTGTTGATGGTCACAAGCGGCGCGGTGGCATCGACGCTGTACGCGCGATCGGCCTGGGCGCTGTTACCGTTAATATTGCTGACGCTCGCCTGCACGTTGCCCGCGCCGTCCGGCAGCGCAGCGAGATCGGCAGGCGGCACATTCACCGTCCAGCTGCCGTTAGCTTCCACGGTGGTGGTGTAATTTTTGCCACCAAAGGTGACAGTCACCGTTTGCCCGGCTTCCACACCGCTGGTGCTGCCGCTTACGACCAGCGTTTCGCCTTTTTCGACGGCGTTGATCACATCATCACCAGAGAGAGCGTTAATGGTGATGGCGACCGCCGTCAGATCGACGGTAACCGGATGAGTAATGGTGGAGGTTGTTCCGGCACTGTTGGTGCCGCTTACCGTGATATCCACCGTACCCGCAGGCCAGTTGCTGACGTCTGCCGCCGGAACACCGAGGCTCCATGTACCGTCAGCTAACACCGTGGCAGCGTAAGTGACGTTGTTAATCACGACCGTTAATGCCGTTCCTGCCGTCAGCCCGGTGCTGCTACCTGTTATCACCAGCGCCTAATTGTGCTCAATGCTGTTAATAACATCATCGCCCGCCACGGTATCGACCCGTAAGCCAGGCAGATTGGCGTCGATCGTGATATCGCGCGAGCCGCTGCCCGTGTTGCCAACGCCATTGGTGACCGAGGCGTTAACTGTCAGGTTGCCGTTACCCAGCGCCTGAATATCCGCCGCCGGAACGCTGACACTCCAGCTTAAATTAGCCTGCACCGTAGCGGTGTAGGTGTTGCCACCCAGTGTAACGGTAACTGTGTCGCCCGCCGCGGCACCCGTCACCTGCCCACTGATGGTTTGCGCATTGCCCGCTTCGGCAGCGTTAATAATGTCATCGGTCGCCACCGCGTTAATGGTGACGGCAGGCAAGGCGCTGTTGACCAGCACATTATGGCTGGCGGAATTACTGTTGCCTGCCGTGTCGGTAACGCTCGCCGTTACCGTGTAGTTGGCTTCACCTAATGCACTGACCGCCGAGGCTGGCACCGTGGCGCTCCAGTTGCCACTGCTATCGGTGGTAGCGGTGTAATTTTGCCCGTTCAGCGTCACCGTTATTGTGGTGCCTGCGGGCTGATTACTGGTGCCGGTGATTTGCAGATCCGCGCCTTTTTCTGTGGCGTTAATCACGTCATCGCTGGCGATAGTGTTGATGCCAATGGTTGGCGCGGTGAGATTCACGGTGACCGTGCGGCTGGCGTCATCGCTGTTGCCTGCCGCGTCGGTAATGGTGGCAGTGATGGTTTGCGGGCCGCTGCCAAGCGCGGTGACATCTGACAGCGGAACGCCGACGCTCCAGTTGCCGGAAGCGTCCAGCGTGGTGGTGTAGGTTTTACTGTTTAGCGTGACGGTGATGACATCACCCGCTTCGCCACCAGTGCTGGAACCGGAAATCACCAGCGCCTGTCCGTGTTCGGCGGCGTTAATAATGTCATCGCCGGAGACGGTGTTGATGGTTAATACGGGAACGGTGAGATCCACCGCCAGCCCGTGAGTGGCGGACGCCGGGTTACCCGCTTTATCGCTTACCGAGGCGCTGACCGTGTACTGGCTGGCGGTCAGATTGCTGAGATCTGCCGTCGGCACGCTGACGCTCCAGCTGCCGTCCGCCTGGACGGTGCCGCTGTAAGTCACGCCATTAAGCGTGACGGTTACCGTCTGCCCCGCTTCGGCGGTGCTGCTGCCGCTGATGGTTAGCGGATTGCCCACCTCGGCGGCGTTCAGAATATCGTCGGTGGCGATGGTGTTAATGGTAAGTGTCGGGGCCGTGGCGTCGACGCTGTAGGCGTGGGTTGCCGAAGCCGTGTTGCCGTTAATAGTGCTGACGCTCGCCTGCACCGTGGCGTCGCCGTCGCGTAATGCGGCGAGATCGGCGGCAGGTATGCTGGTTGTCCAACTGCCATCGCCTGCTACGGTGGCGGTGTAGGTTTTGCCGCCAAAGATAACGGTGACCGTTTGCCCCGGCTCCACGCCGGAGGTGCTGCCGGAAAGGGTCAAATCTGCCCCTTTTTCGGCGGCGTTAATCACATCATCGCCAGAGACGGTGTTAATGGAAATCGCCACCGCCGCCAGATCGACGGTGACCGGATGGGTGATGGTGACCGGGTTTCCTGCGCTAGTAGCACCTGAAACCGTGATATTCACCGTCCCCGCAGGCCAGTTGCCCACATCTGCTGCCGGAACGCCAAGGCTCCATGTGCCATCGGCTAATACCGTCGCGCCATAGGTGACGTTATTGATCACCACCGTCAGCGCCGCGCCCGCTGCCAGCCCGCTGCTGCTACCGGTTATCACCAGCGCCTGACCGTGTTTGATGCTGTTAACCACATCATCGCCCGCCACGGTATCGACGCGCAGACCCGGCAGGTTGGCGTCTATCACAATATCGCGCGAACCGCTGCCAGTATTGCCAACACCGTTGGTTACCGAGGCATTAACCGTCAGCTCGCCATTACCGATGGCCTGAATATCCGCCACCGGAACGTCCACGCTCCAGCTTAAATTGCCCTGCACGGTAGCGGTGTAGGTTTTCCCGCCAAGCGTTACGGTAACCGTATCGCCCGCCGCCGCGCCCGTCACCTGGCCGCTGATGGTCTGCGCCACGCCCGATTCGGCGGCGTTAATAATATCGTCGCTCGCCACCGGATTAATGATGACACCAGGCAGCGCGGTATTGACCTGCACGTTATGGCTGGCGGAATTGCTGTTGCCTGCGCTGTCGGTGACGTTCGCCGTCACCGTGTAGCTGGCTTCGCCCAGCGCACCTACTGCGGAAGCAGGCACTATGGTGCTCCAGTTGCCTGCGGCGTCCGTCGTCGCAGTGTAATTTTGCCCGTTCAGCGTCAGCGTAATTGTGGTGCCTGCTGGCTGATTACTGGTGCCGGAAATTTGCAGATCCGCGCCTTTTTCGGTGGCGTTAATAACGTCATCGGTGGCGATGGTGTTAATGCCAATGGTCGGCGCGGTCAGATTCACTGTAACCGTGCGGCTGGCATCATCGCTATTGCCTGCCGCGTCGGTAATGCTGGCAGTGATGGTTTGCGGGCCGCTACCCAGCGCCGTGACATCCGCCGCCGGAACGCCGACGCTCCAGTTGCCGGAGGCATCCAGCGTCGTGGTGTAGGTTTTATTGTTTAGCGTGACGCTGACGACATCTCCCGCCTCTCCGCCAGTGCTGGAGCCGGAAATCACCAGCGCCTGCCCGTGTTCGGTCGCGTTAATAATGTCATCGCCCGCAATGATGTTGATGGTGAGAACCGGAACGGTGAGATCCACCGCCAGATTATGCGTGGTGCTCGCCGGGTTGCCCGCTTTGTCATTGACCGTGGCGGTCAGGGTGTGGCTGCCATCGGTCAATGCCTCAAGATCTGCCGCCGGAATATTGATGCTCCAGCTGCCGTCCGCCTGCACCGTTGCCTGATAGGTCTGCACAGTTGGGCTGTTAAGCGTTACCGTAACAATCTGCCCCGCTTCAGCGGTGGTGCTGCCGCTCACCGTCACGCCCGTATCAGCTTCGCTGGCGTTAACGATATTGTCGCTGGCAACGGTATTGATAATGATGGTTGGCGCGCTGCTGTCGACGCTGTAGTTATGCACCGCCGAGGCGCTATTGCCGTTAATATTGCTGACGCTGGCCTGCGCGGAGGCGCTGCCCTCAGCTAATGCTGCCAGATCGGCGGCAGGAACGGTGGCAGTCCAGCTACCATCGCTCGCCACGCTGGCGGTGTAATTTTTACCGCCAAAGGTCACGGTGACCGTTTGTCCGGCTTCTACATTCGTGGTGGTGCCGGAAAGAGTTAAATCTGCGCCTTTTTCTGCGGCGTTAATCACATCGTCCGTGGCGATAGTGTTGATGGTGATAGCTGCCGGAGTGAGATCCACCGTTACCGGATGTGTAATGCTCACCGGGTTTCCGGTGCTACTTTCCCCGGATACAGCAATATTAACCGTCCCCGCAGGCCAGGCGCTAACCTGCGCCGCTGTAACGCCCACGCTCCAGCTACCATCGGCCTGCACCGCAGTGGTGTATTCAACATTATTAATCGTAACGGTAAGCGGCGTGCCTTCTGCCAGCCCCGAGCTGCTGCCGGTGACCACCAGCGCCTGCCCGTGTTCGATGATATTGACCACATCATCGCCCGCTACCGTATCGACCCGCAGACCGGGCAGATTGGCGTCGATGGTGATATCCCGCGTGCCGCTGCCGGTGTTGCCGTTTTGATTGGTGACCGAGGCACTCACCGTCAAATCGCCATTACCCAGCGCCTGAATATCTGCCGCTGGAACGCTCACGCTCCAGCTTAAATTGGCCTGCACGGTGGTGGTGTAAGTATTACCGCCCAGCGTAATCGTTACCGTGTCGCCAACGGCGGCTCCAGTAACCTGCCCGCTGATGGTTTGCGCTACGCCCGCTTCGGCGGCGTTAATAACATCGTCGGTTGCCACCGGGTTAATGGTCATACCGGGCAACGCGCTGTCGACCAGTACGTTATGGCTGGCGGTGGCGCTGTTGCCGATACCGCTGGTCACCGCCGCCGTTACCGTGTAGTTGGCCTGGCCCAGTGCGGTTACCGCCGATGCCGGAACCGTGACGCTCCAGTTGCCGGAGGCGTCGGTCGTGGTGGTGTAATTTTGCCCGTTCAGCGTTACGGTGACGATATCGCCCGTCTGAGCACCGGTGACCGTGCCGCTGATGATTTGCGCCTGGGTGTGTTCCGGCGTGTTGATGACGTTATCGGTCGCCACCGGATTAATGGTTACCACCGGCGGCGTGGCATCGACCAGCGCCACGCGTGAAACGCTGGTCGGGTTACCGGCAACATCGTTCACGCTGGCGGTGACCGTAGCGTTGCCGTCAGCCAGTGCGTCAACGTTGGCGGCGGGAACGGTCACGCTCCAGGTGCCGTCTGACTGCACGACGCCCTGATACGTCTGCCCGTTAAGCGTAACGGTCACCGTCTGCCCCGGCTGGGCGTCGGTGGTGCCGGTGATGGGCAGATCCTGCCCGCTTTCGGCAGCGTTAATGATGTTATCAGCGGTCAGTGGATCGATACTTAAGGCCGGGGCCTGGCTGTCGACGGTAATGGTGCGGGAGGTGTTGCCGGTATTGCCGCTGAGATCCGTCACAGAAGCGGTAATCGCCACCGCGCCGTCAGGCAGATTTCCCATCGCGGCGGCAGGTACCGTCAGACTCCAGGAGCCATCGGCCTGCACGGTAGTGGTAAAACTCTGTCCAGCCAGGGTTACTGTGACGGTTTGTCCTGTCTCGGCCTGTTGAGTGCTACCGGTAAGGGTCAGTGGCGCACCTTTTTCTGCGCCACTGATAATGTCATCGCCGGAGACGGTGTTAATGGTGATCAACGGAGAAACGCCGACCAGCGTGATTGCTCGAGACGCCGCGCCAGTATTTCCTGCAGCATCTGTCACGGTGACGAAAATCGTATTGGCTCCGCGATCCAGCGTGCGGGTTACCGCCGGGTCCAGTGCCACATTCCAGCTGCCATCTGCCAGCACGATGCCCGTCAGGACATGAGTGCCCAATTTCACCGTTACCGTATCGCCAGGAGAAGCACCGCTAACTTGTCCGGAGATGATCTGCGCGACGGCCTGCTCGGCATTATTAAGAATATCGTCGCCCGCCACGGTATTAACACTGACCACGGGTGCTGAGGTGTCTACCGTGAAATTCGCGCTGTGGCTGGTGCTGTTCCCTGCCCGATCGCTGACACTGGCATTGACAGCGTAATTACCCTCCGCCAGTGCCTGGACTTCCGTGGCAGGCAGCGTCACTTGCCAGGTTCCGTCGCTACCGACGGTTGCTGTATGGCTTTTCCCGTTGACGGTCAGTGTTACGGTTTGCCCCGCTTCTGCATTCGACGTGCCGCTCAGTACCAGCGCGACGTTATGTTCCGCAGAACTGATGATGTTGTCCTGAGCGATGGTGTTGATGGCAAGCGTTGGCGGTTGGATATCGACCGTTAGCAGCTGCGCGCCAGTGACCGTATTGCCTGTGGCGTCTTTCCCACTGACCAGCACCGCCTGATTCCCTTCGCCTAACGCCTGTGCATCGGCGGTCGGCACCTGCACGCTCCAGGCACCGTTAGCGCCTACGCTGGTGGTGTAGGTTTTGCCGTTTAGCGTAACGGTGAGTTCTGTTCCCTGCGCCAGATGGCTACTGGTGCCAGAAAGCGTAAACCCGGCGGCCTGTTCGCTGGCGTTAATAATGTTATCGCCTGCGGTGGTGGCAACCTGCACGCTGGCCTGACTATTGTCGATGGTTAACGTTATCGAACCGGCGTCAGTGATGGTACTGCCGACAATTTGCACCACTGACCAGGTATGTTCACCTGCACTTTGCGTGGGTAACGAGACACTCCACTGACCGTTGTTGTCTACCTGAGTACTGGCAATAGTATTGCCGTTACTGTCTTTAATCTGAATAGTCGCCCCCGCCTGCCCGCTGCCGCTAAAGGTTGGCGTGGTGTCATCGGTGATGTCATTGGTGGCGAGAATGCCGCGCTGATCGCCCTGATTATCGGTAACTAAAAATGATGGTGTGGCGTTGCCAGGCTCAGCGGGTGGCGGAGGGTTATTAATCACTTCTGTTTTCGAGTCGCCATCGCCACCGCTTGCCAGCAGTGCACCAAGCGCGCCACCACCTACCGCCGCCCCCGCCAGCCATCCCCATGGGAAGGTGCTGGTCTGAGCAATGGTATCAAGAAATGGCGCAATGCTTTCAATCGCGGTGGTCTGGGCAGTCAGTTCTACGGGGGCTAATCCACCCGCAGCAGTATCGGCAAAGGTGACGTGGGTGAGCTGTTGTCCATCGGCAAACACCAGTTCCGATTGTTCAGCGGTATTCGCCGCTTGCAGGAAATAACCGTTGCAGCGGATCACCGTGCCGTCCTGCATATAGATCAGCAGGTCATTTCCTTCACGGACGTAACGCGCAACGGCAGAGGCCTGAGCATGAACCTGCACCACGGAAGGCTCATAAATAACAACCGTGACGTCGCCAGGATTAATCAGCGTTTGTTTGACGGATGTTTTACGCGAAATAACATCAATAATCAGGCTCATAATGGCATTCCTGATAAATGGCGCATATCCTTAGCGAGTCCATTTATCTAAATAAGACAAAGGTAATCACTTAACAACGCCCCACTATTAATAATGGCAGGATTATTTCAAGTCGGGTAAGTCGTTGTATAAGCCCTGTTTAATTCCCGCTAATGGAATAAGGTTATTCACCGCAGCGGCATAATTTACGGCGGCGACCCAGCCATCATAATTGGCATTTATTTCAGCCGATTGCGCCTGAAAGACATCTTGCTCGACGGTTAATAGATCATTCAGACTGCGTTTGCCCAATTTATATTCATTTTGGTACACATCTCGCGTTTTGTGCGCACTTTCGGATTGTGCTAAACCGGCTTCTTCGCGACCCCGTGCGCCTGTCCAGTTGGCATATGCCACAGACGCTCGTTGCAGCACGTCCAGTTTTGCCTGTTCGACCTGCGAGGCAGAGATTTTTTGTTGCCCTTCAGCCTGTTGCACCTGGGCTGAAACTGCGCCGCCCTGATACAGCGGCGCGTTAACGTTCAGTTGTAACTGATCGTCCCAATACGAGCGGTCACTGGTCTGGTAACGCGTTTTGCCCCCCTGAATACTGAGCGTTGGCCAGTATTGCGCTTTCGTTTTTTCCACACCGGACTGTGCTGACTGGCGTAAGTTTTCTGCCGCCAGCACCAGTGGGATGGACTGGTAATCAATATTTTTCAGCGAGACCGGCTGCTCGGCTAATTCAGCAGGTGGCGCGGCTATCGCCTCCGGCTGTACGCCAGTGAGCACCGCCAGTTGCGCTTTGGCGCTCGCCATCTGCGCCTGATATTGCTCCAGCGTTGAGCGCATTCCGGCAATGCGCGTCTGGGCCTGTAATTCATCCGACGACGAGTTCAGGCCAGCGTTAGCGCGCAATGCCGCCATGTTGTAGACGTTTTCCAGCGAGTGAATATTGCGTTGAGCCGCATCGCACAAAGCCTGATAACGACTGACTTCCATATAGGCAGTTGCCGTTTTCTCTGCAACATCGGTTAATGTTGCCATCAATTTAAAGCGGTAGCTGTCACGGGCGGCAGTTTGCAGTTTGATATCGTTGTTAGTTTTACCAAAGTCATACACCAGCTGTGTCAGGGTTATGCCATACGAAACGTTGTTATCAAGCCTGCCACTGGAGTCCGTTTGTCGGGACGGTCCCGCATTGCCGGTTAATCCAACGTGCGGATACCAGGCACTTTTGGCTTCATCAATTTGCGCTTCGCCAATACCTATCTGCGCCGCCTGTTGAGTGACGTCGGGATTTCGCGCAAAGGCGCGTAATATACTTTCCTGTAAAGATAATTGGGCAACTGGCGTTACCGCTGGGGCGTTCGCCCATTGTGGCAGCGGTGCAGCAATTGTAGCTTCTCCCATCACCATAAAACTTATTAAAAAAATAAGTCCATTATTTTTACTGTTTTTAAACTGGAATCGCGCCATAGATAAGTCACTTCCTTCCAGGTCATTATTTTAACTGGTTTTTATAACCAGTCTCATTTTATTAAGAAGGGTAATAACTTGTGCATCTCTTTTGTCGATCATTGATATTGGCAAAGAAATGCAGCTAAAAAGCTTATACGTTATTTATTTAGAATACACTACGACTTTTAGATTACCATCATACACATTGAGAATAATCCACGGTAATAAGTGATTAGCATCACAGATTTATCGCGTATATATCATTTTTTTGTGACTTATTTATTAAAGGAATAAGAAAGGTAATTTAAATTAAAGACAAAGGCGCAGTACAGGCTGTACTGCGCGCAGAGAGATGTTATACGGTTTTATTGCGCTTCATGACCATTGCCACAATAAGGCTGAGTAAGATTGCACCAATAATCCATATCAACGCACGGCTGCCCTGGGACCACAGGCTGTAGATAAAGCCAACGATCACCAACAACATCACCAACGTACCAACGATAAGAATCGGCAACGAGGCGTGAATATCATGACGCAGGCGGATCGCCACCACAAACACCGCCAGATAGCAGATCAAAAAGGTGGCGCTGGCAACGCTGGCGAGTGAGCCTAAATTCAGCGCCGCCGTCATCAGCATAATCAACACCACGACAATGATGTTGCCCCAGGTACTCTGCCGCCACAGGGATTTATTCATTAGCTTCGGCAGTTCGCGTTCGCTGCCCATGTTGTCCATGATGTTAAACACGGCGAACAGGTTCGCGTTGATGGCTGAAGCCGTCGCCAGTAAAGCGCCGATGACGACGATCACATAACCCACATGCCCGAGCAGCGGAGAAGCAGCCTGCGCTACGGCGGTATCGGCATATTTTTCTAACTCTAATGCCGATACATCGCTAAGCAAAACCAGCGCCAGCGAGATATAAAGCAACGTGGTAACGCCAATCGCCACCAGAAACGCCCGTGGCATAATGACCTGCGGATCTTTCACTTTATCCGCCGCGTTCGCCATCATGCCAAAGCCCGCATAGGCAAGGAAGGTTATCCCGATACAGGAGAAGAACGCACCGGAGCTGGGGGGCGCAGAGACGGATATATGCGCCGGTTGCAGCGACCAGACACCGGCAATAATCAGCAATAACAGGATCATCATTTTAATGCCGACGAGGATCACTTCCAGCCGCCCTACCGCATGGTTGCTTAAGGAGTTGAAAAGCGTCATCACCGCAATGATCCCCAACGCGTAGAGCAATATAAGGTGCTCCTCCTGGCTGCCTTCATGCAAAAACTGCACGGCATAAGCGCCAAAAGCACGGGCGACCATGGCGATGCTTACCGCCAGCGTCAACAGGTACAGTAACGAGAGCGCCAGCGAAAAGACGCCGTTGCCTAATCCGCGACGAAAGAAGTCGATAATACCGCCATTGCTGGGATAGCTCGCCCCCAGGCGCGCATAGGCATAACCGGAAAACATCGCCACAATACCGCCAAATGCAAAGGCGACCCAGGTCGAGGCTTCCATTAGCAACGCAGCCTGCCCCAGCAGCGCGAAGATCCCCGCCCCCACCATTGCCCCAATGCCGATGGAAACGACGTTCCATAGACCGAGGGGTTTGTTACCGTTATTACCTTCCGTGTTCATCATGATCAGCCCTTAAACACGTTATAGCCGAGTTGCTTAGCGACCGATGCCACCATTTTTTGACCGCGAACACTGTTGCCTTCTTCGTCCAGCGGTGGTGAGAACGCGGCAATTCCCATCACGCCAGGGACGACCGCCAGAATACCGCCACCTACACCGCTTTTGCCCGGTAAACCAACGCGATACGCCCAGTCACCGGAGCGACCATACAGCCCTTCCATCATCATTTCGGCCAGAATGTACGGCACGTTGTCGGCCTGAAGAACGCGTTTATGCGTCAGCGGATTCACTCCCCCCGCCGCCAGCGTCGCGCCAAGCGTTGCCAGTTCAACAGTATTGATGAGCGTGGAGCACTGACGGGTGTACACGTCACAGGCTTCCATTGCATCACAATAGAGATATCCAGCGGAGTACAGCAGCCAGGCAATGGCCCGGTTATGGAAGTTGGTTGTTTGTTCCGACTGGTTGACTTCATCAGAGAGCGCTACCTGCTCACCAGCCAGTTGTTGTTGGATATGTAAAATTCGCTGCCAGCGTTGTTCGGCATTTTCAGCGTTAATCAGGCTGGTGGTGGAAATAGCGCCAGCATTTACCAGTGGCGACAGCGGTTTGCCGCCATGCAACTCTAAGGCGATAACTGAATTAAAGGGCAATCCGGTCGGGTCAGCGCCAATTTTGTCCTGTACCGCCTGCGGGCCGACATCTTCTAACGCAAGGGCTAACGTACAGACTTTCGAGATGGATTCCAGCGCAAAGCGGTAATCACAGTCACCCGCACTATAGACGTTGCCATCGCTGGTCACGATAGCCACTGCCGCCAGTTGACCAGGTACATTCGCCAGAAAGGGAATGTAATCGGCATTTTGTCCGCCGTTAAGTGAGTGAAATTGGGTGTAAGCCTGATCCACTGCCTGCTGTAATTTGTTTGCATCTAACATCTTTTGTTAACTCCTTTTTATAGATGCGGGAGGTAATTCCTCACCCCGGTGCCGATTTTCAGACATCCTGATTTAACTTAGCACCCGCAACTTAACTACAGGAAAACAAAGAGATAAATGTCTAATCCTGATGCAAATCGAGCCGATTTTTTAATCTTTACGGACTTTTACCCGCCTGGTTTATTAATTTCTTGACCTTCCCCTTGCTGGAAGGTTTAACCTTTATCACAGCCAGTCAAAACTGTCTTAAAAGGAGTGTTTTATGTCACAAACTATCGACCTGACCCTGGACGGCCTGTCCTGCGGTCACTGCGTTAAACGCGTGAAAGAAAGTCTCGAACAGCGCCCGGATGTTGAGCAGGCGGATGTGTCTGTCACTGAAGCGCACGTTACCGGGACTGCCAGTGCAGAACAGCTGATCGAAACCATCAAACAAGCGGGTTATGACGCATCTGTAAGCCACCCAAAGGCTAAACCGCTGGCGGAGTCATCAATCCCGTCGGAAGCACTGACAGCGGTTTCTGAGGCGCTTCCGGCAGCGACCGCCGATGACGATGACAGCCAGCAGTTGCTGCTGAGCGGCATGAGCTGCGCCAGCTGTGTCACCCGCGTACAAAATGCGCTGCAAAGCGTACCGGGCGTCACTCAGGCACGGGTAAACCTGGCGGAGCGTACTGCGCTGGTGATGGGCAGTGCCTCCCCACAAGATTTAGTGCAGGCGGTGGAAAAAGCGGGCTACGGCGCGGAAGCGATTGAAGATGACGCTAAACGCCGCGAGCGCCAGCAAGAAACCGCCGTCGCTACGATGAAGCGCTTCCGCTGGCAGGCGATTGTCGCACTGGCGGTGGGTATCCCGGTGATGGTCTGGGGGATGATCGGCGATAACATGATGGTCACCGCCGACAACCGCAGCCTGTGGTTGGTTATCGGCCTGATAACCCTGGCGGTAATGGTTTTCGCCGGCGGGCATTTTTACCGCAGCGCATGGAAAAGCCTGCTGAACGGTGCAGCGACGATGGATACGCTGGTGGCGCTGGGTACTGGCGTGGCGTGGCTCTATTCGATGAGCGTCAACCTGTGGCCGCAGTGGTTCCCGATGGAAGCGCGACATCTTTATTACGAAGCCAGCGCGATGATTATCGGTCTGATCAATCTCGGCCATATGCTGGAAGCGCGCGCGCGTCAGCGTTCTTCTAAGGCGCTGGAGAAATTACTCGATTTAACCCCACCGACGGCGCGCCTGGTCACCGACGAAGGTGAAAAAAACGTGCCGCTGGCAGATGTTCAGCCAGGTATGTTACTGCGCCTGACGACCGGCGACCGTGTGCCGGTAGATGGTGAGATTACTCAAGGCGAAGCGTGGCTGGATGAAGCGATGCTGACGGGCGAACCTATCCCGCAGCAAAAAGGCGAAGGCGATAGCGTCCATGCCGGGACAGTGGTACAGGACGGCAGTGTGCTGTTTCGTGCCAGTGCGGTCGGCAGCCATACTACGCTGTCACGGATCATTCGCATGGTGCGCCAGGCCCAGAGCAGCAAGCCTGAAATCGGCCAACTGGCGGATAAAATCTCAGCCGTATTTGTGCCGGTAGTAGTGGTTATTGCGCTTGTCAGTGCGGCAATCTGGTATTTCTTTGGTCCGGCACCGCAGATTGTCTATACCCTGGTGATTGCCACCACGGTGCTGATTATTGCCTGTCCGTGTGCGCTGGGGCTGGCGACGCCGATGTCGATTATTTCCGGCGTCGGGCGGGCGGCTGAGTTTGGCGTGCTGGTACGGGACGCCGACGCGCTGCAACGCGCCAGTACGCTCGATACCGTAGTGTTCGATAAAACCGGGACGCTGACCGAAGGTAAACCGCAGGTTGTCGCAGTGAAAACGTTTGCTGATGTTGATGAAGCGCAAGCATTGCGTCTGGCGGCGGCACTGGAGCAAGGTTCCAGCCATCCGCTGGCACGAGCGATCCTCGATAAAGCAGGCGATATGCAGCTGTCGCAGGTCAACGGTTTCCGCACATTGCGCGGGCTGGGCGTGAGTGGTGAAGCTGAAGGTCATGCGTTATTGCTGGGCAATCAGGCGCTGTTAAATGACCAGCAACTTGATACTAAAGCGATTGAGGCAGATATTTCAGCTCAGGCATCGCAAGGGGCAACGCCTGTGCTGCTGGCGGTTGACGGGAAAGCAGTAGCCCTGCTGGCTGTACGCGATCCATTGCGTAGTGATAGCGTGGCGGCGCTGCAACGCCTGCATAAAGCGGGATATCGTCTGGTGATGTTGACCGGGGATAACCCAACCACCGCCAATGCGATCGCCAAAGAAGCCGGGATTGATGAGGTGATCGCCGGGGTGCTGCCGGACGGTAAAGCCGAAGCGATTAAACGCCTGCAAAGTGAAGGACGTCAGGTGGCAATGGTGGGCGACGGCATTAACGACGCGCCAGCGCTGGCCCAGGCGGATGTCGGCATTGCGATGGGTGGCGGCAGTGATGTTGCCATTGAAACCGCGGCGATTACCCTGATGCGCCATAGCCTGATGGGCGTTGCGGATGCGCTCGCGATTTCCCGCGCAACGCTGCGCAATATGAAGCAGAACCTGCTCGGTGCGTTTATCTACAACAGCATTGGTATTCCGGTCGCCGCCGGTATTTTGTGGCCGTTCACCGGTACGCTGCTTAACCCGGTGGTTGCCGGAGCGGCAATGGCGCTCTCGTCGATTACCGTAGTGAGTAACGCCAACCGGTTGCTGAGGTTTAAACCGAAAGAGTGATTGGTATTTACTTAATGCGTTTGTGAGATCCAGTTCTTGTTGCGCTCCTTTTATGAGTCATGCCATATAAAGTGACTGGCGCAAGGAGCGCGCAGGGGGCGGCCAATCGCCGCCGCCCCCTGCACCCCC
>OGQV01000680.1_pt1 | contig 30279 bp, 28 predicted proteins | sample 1553311 | NCBI WGS metagenome assembly OGQV01 (sample SAMEA2579976, study PRJEB22360) | human gut metagenome
AGGACATCGAGTCTATCTCGTTCTTCGGTGGCGACAACGCGATATCCGCCAATACCCGTGAAGGGATCGCGGGGGCATTAGGGATCAGCATCGATAAATCCGTTTCCTACCGAAATTACGATATAACCCTTGATTCCTTTGCGAAGCTGGAAGGCTTGAGTGCAGATGAAATTGATCCCAACAATTGGTCTTATGGGGATTCCGGTTTTTACCAATTCGCAAATATCGGGCAAGGCTCTTCAGGAAAGGTGTCTGCTGATCAGCTGAATAATTATTTCGCGGCAAAGGTAGGGAACCAGGAGCGCAACTACAATTGTTCGAGTAAGCTTCGTGGCCTTGGCCAAGCATTCATTGGTGCTGCAGATAAGTATAAGGTGAACGAGGTATACCTTGCTTCTCATGCTGCTCTTGAAAGTGCATGGGGCTGTTCCGTTCTCGCTCAAGGTTGGACTTTCAATGACGACATCAAAGACGCTCAAGGAAACATCCTGATTAAGGCAACCGGAAAAACTTACTACAACTTCTTTGGCATTGGCGCATATGACAATAGTCCCATTGATGGTGGGCGTCTGATGGCTGTTAAGCAGGGTTGGGATTCGCCTGAGGCGGCTGTATACGGAGCTGCAAAGTGGATTTCCGAAAACTACGTCCACAGCCCAGCCTCGAAATTTGGTCCGCAGGATACGCTATATAAGATGAGGCACGATGTACAGCGCGCGGCGGCTGGCCAAAAGCCGTGGCATGAATATGCTACTTCTAAGACATGGGCAACCGGTATCGCTAGCGTAATGGCGAATTGCTACAGCTATATGGGCTATGATATGCGCCATTCTGGTCTTGTGTTTGAAGTGCCGAGGTTTAAATAATGGGATACCTTGAGGCAAAGAATAAGATACGCAGAGCGGCTACCCATCTTGCTAGGCGTATAAAGGGCGAGCCGCGCATAATTGCGTCGCTGACCTCCTATCCTCCGCGTATCGGAACTGTGGATAAGGCCATTCGTTCTCTTCTTGCCCAAAAAACCTTACCTGACAAGATCGTTTTATACCTTTACGAAGGTGATTTCCCGAGGGGCGAAAGAGACCTGCCGCCGCAGCTTCGAGAGCTATTCGCGAATGATGTCGTTGTCCGTTGGGTGGACGAGGATTTGAAGTCTCATAAAAAATGGTATTGGGCTTTTGGGGATTATCCTGACGACCTTGTTGTCTTATTTGACGACGACTTGATCTATCGAAACACCCTGATTGGGGAGTTGCTGGATTGCCACAAGCGATTCCCCGAATGTGTCTGCGCATCGAGAACCCATTTTATTATTTTTGGTGAGAACGGACTTTTCCTCCCGTATGGCAAATGGGAAATGGAGGCTCCGGCCAGATACCCTGAACTTACCTTCGCTCCAAGCGTGCAACTTTTTGCGACAACTGGAGCAGGTACCTTGTTCCCGCCTCGCTCCTTGCCCGATGAGGCGTTTGACAGGGGAGCTATCAGGGAATTATGCATGAATGCGGATGATGTTTGGATCAACGAGTTGCTACGTAGCTGTGGAGTGAAAGTTGTTGCAGCGACAGAGAATCAGGCGTTGGAGTACATTCCCGACACCCAGGAGGTGGCGTTATGCCACGAAAACCTAGACTCGGGTGGAAATGACGGGTATTTTCGTCAAATTGCTGATTCGATGCACGGAGGAGAGATGGGACTTTTTTGTCTCGGCTATAAAGACCCGTCCTTTGATGCTCTTAATGAGAAATTGCTGAATAGGAGCCGTGATGGAAAATAGAGTCAGATGTCAATTGGCCGTTGGGCTTGTAGCAGCGTTTTTTGTCATGATGATTGCATGTTCGTCTTTCCCTGCGTTTGCATATGCCGATGAAAATGCGAATAACGTTTCTTCGAAAACGTATGCGGGAGAGACTCGATTTGATACTGCGGTCGAGCAATCAAAAGCTGCCTTCTCGAATTCGGAGTACGCGATTCTGGTTGGCTCAGAAGGGTGGCCAGATGCTCTTTCTGTGTCGGGGCTGTCTGGTGCCCTAAGCTGTCCAATTTTATACTCTGCTACTGATTCCTTACCGAGCGCAACATCATCGGAGATGGATAGGCTTGGGGTGCAAAAGGTTCTTGTCGTTGGCGGGCAAGGATCTATTGGAAGTGCTGTTGAGTCGTCTTTGCAAAAGAAATACCAGGTTATAAGGCTTGGTGGCGAAAACAGATATGAGACGCAGTCTGAGATATACAAATATGGAGTTCAGAATAATCTATGGGGCTCCGATTTCGTTTTTTTCGCAAATGGCGAGTCCTTTCCGGATGCCCTTTCGGTTTCTGCAGTTGCTTATGCCCACAAATCTCCGATCTTTTTGACATCGGGTGATCTTTCCGAAAGCCAGGAAGACATGTTGCTTTTGGCTGCTGACGATGGATGTCTGAAAGGTCAGGCAGTGGTTGTCGGAGGAGAATCGGCGATCTCCCAAAAAGCCGAAGGATTTATCTCTGGCGTAAATCTTTACGGTTCGTCCAATGAGCATTCTGCGATAAGGCTGAGTGGAGAAGATCGCTACCAGACAAACTCCAACGTTAACGAATGGGCTGTTTCGGATGCGGGAATGACATGGAAGAATATTGCATTTGCGTCTGGAGAAAAACCATATGACGCTTTAACGGGTTCTGGCTTGCAGGGGCGGCAGTCTTCATTGATTGCACTGGTTGGCAATGCTTATTCGTCAAGCATTGGGACGGCTGCAAGAAATGTTAGTTCGATAGGCGAGTATCGTGTATTTGGCGGAAATGCTGCGATTTCGAGCAACCTGAAAAAGTACATCAATTATTCTCTGCGATTCGGCTATGCGCTTTCAATGGGCGGTACCCAGCTTTCAGATGGAAGCTATATCTGGAGCGATTGGTCAGGTGTATATCGGGAGGACAATTCGTATTATGCTTGGTGGCTTGAACGTGCAAATTGGTATTCAAGTGCCACCAATTGGGAGATCATTGTTGATACCAGCTCAAATCAAGTTGTTGTATTCGAGCGACCTCGCGGAAAGTGGATTGTAAACCGCACAATGACATGCACGAGTGGCGCATGGAATACCCCAACCGTCAAAGGCCAGTTTGTTGTTGGTTCAAGGGGGAAATCTTTCGGGCATGGATACACCTGTTGGTACTGGACCCAATTCTACGGTAATTATTTGTTCCACTCTGTCCTATACAATCCTGGTAGCATGACTTCGGTGCAAGACGGTCGTCTCGGTATCAACGCATCGCATGGTTGCGTTAGACTTGCATTGGATAATGCAAAATGGATATACGACACGATTCCCAGCGGAACGCGGGTTGTTGTGTGGTGAAGGATGAATCCTTCTTGCGATGAGTGAGCAGGAGTAAATAGACGGAAAACAGTGATCGGTAAGTTGCGCCGACTTATTGGACAGAGTTTTTGATAGGAATTCATAATGAGAAAAGGAATTATTTTGGCGGGTGGCTCCGGCACCCGTTTGTACCCACTGACTACTGTTACTTCTAAGCAGTTGCTCCCGGTATATGACAAACCGATGATCTACTATCCTCTATCGATCCTGATGCTTGCAGGTATTCGCGATATCCTCCTTATCTCTACTCCGCAGGATCTCCCTAATTTCAAGCGTCTTCTAAAAGACGGATCGGCTTACGGACTTAAGCTGTCGTATGCTGAGCAGCCATCCCCCGATGGGCTGGCGCAGGCATTCATCATCGGCGAAGACTTCATTGACGGCGACAGTTGCGCGCTCGTTCTTGGAGACAACATTTTCTATAGCGGTGGATTAACTTCGCTTCTGGTAAAAGCGGCGAGCAAAGATTACGGTGCGACCGTGTTTGGGTATCATGTAGACGATCCAGAGCGGTTTGGGGTGGTCGAATTCGATAAAAACGGGCAGGTTCTTTCGATTGAAGAAAAGCCAGAGCACCCGAAATCGAATTACGCAGTAACGGGCTTGTATTTCTACGATGAACGCGCTGTCGAATTCGCGAAGGCAATCAAGCCGTCTGCCCGCGGAGAGCTTGAGATAACGGATCTTAACAGAATGTATTTGGAGGATGGATCTCTGGAGGTGTCTCTTCTTCATCGAGGCTCCGCCTGGTTAGATACGGGCACGATTGCTAGTCTTTATCAAGCTGGTGAATTCGTGCGTGTAATAGAGCAAAATCAGGGTTTGCAGATTGCCTCCCTTGAAGAGATTGCCTTTAACAATGGCTGGATAGGCAAGGACAGCCTTATTGAGTCCGCCGAGCGATTTGGCAAGTCGTCGTACGGGCGATATTTGAAACAAGTTGTTGAGCGTTGCTAAGTGGCTAGACTTGCGGTCTCCCTGTTTGTGACGAAGCGTACTTTTTATAGGTAAGTTCCTACGCGATTCTTGCGAATAACGGCTTGATGATGCGCTGGGGCGACCTTTTGAAGCTGTCTTGCGCTGCTTGGCTCTGTTGGTCTGCAGGCTTTCTGACTTATTTTTTTGATACTTGGAGCAAGCGTGTAATCGAAAGCAGCGCCTCTTCGGGGGGGGCGGTGCCTGGGTATATGCCATATTGGGGATTTGGTATTGGGGCCTGCGATAGTAAATGATGCAATCAATTAGATGCCTCCCTATCAGGGGGGGGAGGCGATTGCTGTAATGCGATTCTGCTATACTCAAACTTAATTGTGTGCAGATTTGTGTAATGAAAGATGAATGTACATGAAGAAATATCTAGTTACGGGTGGAGCTGGCTTCATAGGCAGCAATTTTGTGTTGTATATGCTTAGCCATCACGATGATGCTTTTATTGTCAATGTGGATTCGCTCACATATGCAGGCAATCTCGAAAACCTAAGATCGGTGGAAAATGACGAGAGATATCATTTCGTGCAGGCCGATATTCGAGACGCAGACAAAATGAAGGAAATTGTTGATCGGTTTTCCCCTGATTACGTTATCAATTTTGCTGCTGAGTCTCACGTGGATAGGTCTATTCTTGACCCTACCGCATTTGTTAGCACGAATGTGGTAGGCACGGTTTCCCTTCTTAATGTCGTGAAAGCCGCATGGGAGCAACCCGACGGCACGTTCGGCGAGCATAAGTACATTCAAGTATCTACCGATGAGGTCTACGGAACCCTTTCATTGGATGACCCTGATTCTTATTTTCGCGAGAGTACACCACTCGATCCCCATAGTCCGTATTCCTCTTCGAAGGCATCGGCGGATCTGTTTGTGAAGGCATATGCGGACACTTATGGTCTTCCGGTTAATATTACGAGGTGCTCTAATAATTACGGTCCTTACCAGTTTCCTGAAAAATTGATACCTCTCATGATCAACAACGCTCTTGAACACAAGAGCCTTCCTGTTTATGGCGATGGCTTAAATGTTCGAGATTGGCTGTATGTTGAAGATCACTGCAAGGCTATCGATCTTGTTGCGGCTAAAGGAAAAGTTGGGGAAATTTATAACGTTGGGGGGCACAATGAGCGTCCCAATATCTTCATTGTCAAGAAGATAATTGAAGAAGTGAGATCCGCGACCGGTGATAAGCAAATCGACGAAGCCTTAATAACCTATGTTGAGGATAGGAAGGGGCATGATCGCCGTTACGGGATTGCTCCCGACAAGATCAAAGAGGACCTTGGGTGGGAGCCTGAGACTAAGTTTGAGATTGGAATTGTGAAAACCATTCAGTGGTATTTGGCCAATCTCGAGTGGGTCGAGCATGTCACTAGTGGCGACTATCAGAGCTACTATTCGAAAATGTATAAAGATAAGTAATTGATTTGAAGGTTAGCATGATTCCTTTTAACATCCCCCCTTATGTGGGGACCGAGCTTGATTACGTTAAACAAGCCGTCGATAGCAAGAAGATATGCGGCGATGGCTCTTTTACCAAGAAGTGCCATAAATGGCTCGAGACTTCTTTTGATTGCCAAAAGGCGCTCCTTACCACCAGTGGCACCACTGCTCTGGAGATGGCTGCGATTCTTTGCGACTTGAAGCCCGGCGATGAGGTGATTCTTCCCAGCTTTACTTTTTCGACCACCGCTACTGCTTTTGTCTTGGTTGGCGCGAAGTTGGTTTTTGTCGACATTCGCCCTGATACGATGAATATTGACGAGAAGAAAATTGAAGCAGCTATTACGGACAGGACAAAGGTGATTGTCCCCGTCCACTATGCCGGCGTTGCTTGCGAGATGGACACGATTATGGAGCTTGCCCGTAAGTATAATCTTCTTGTTGTAGAGGATTCTGCACAGGGTGTTATGGGGACCTATAAGGGCAAAGCGCTCGGCACAATTGGCGATATGGGTTGTTATTCTTTTCATGAAACAAAGAATTATTCCATGGGCGAGGGTGGCGCGCTCATGATCAATGACCCTAAATACAATGATCGTGCTGAAATAATCCGCGAGAAGGGAACGAATCGTGCCCGTTTCTTCCGTGGCCAAGTTGATAAATATACGTGGGTTGATTATGGCAGTAGCTATTTGCCAAGCGATATGAATGCGGCGTACCTTTGGGGCGAGCTAGAAGTTGCGTCCGAGATCAATATCAACAGGCTTGAAGCATGGCATCGCTACCTTGATGCCTTTGAGGGATTGAGTGGGGAAAGGAAACTGTCACTTCCCGTTGTTCCTGATGGTTGCGTGCATAATGCTCATATGTTTTATGTGAAGTGCGCCGATTTAGAGACGCGTACGCGTCTTATTTCCCACCTTAAAGAGCGTGGGGTTCAGGCTTCCTTTCATTACGTACCCTTGCATTCTTCGCCTGCGGGTATGCGCTTTGGACGTTTCGATGGGGAGGATGTATTTACGACCAAAGAGAGCGATCGTTTGGTTCGTTTGCCTATGTATTATGGGCTAAAGAAATCTGACCAAGAAACTGTTATCTCTGCCGTTCTCGAGTTTTATCGATAGGATTTTTATGCTGATTTCTGTCGTAATACCTTGCTACTATTCCGAAAAAATGATTGGGAGAGTGGTCTCGCTTACCCGAGAGCAGCTTATCGGCGCTGGCTATTCTTATGAGTTTATTCTGGTAAACGATGGATCGACGGATGGCACGTTCCGTGTCATTTCCGAAATGGCTGAAGAGGACGAGAATATTGTCGGGATCGATTGCGCAAAAAACCTCGGACAGCACAGCGCCATTATGGCAGGCTTGCGACATGCGAATGGCGATTTAGTTATGGTTATGGATGACGATATGCAAACGCATCCATCTCAGTGTTTAAAGCTGATCCATGGCATCGAGGGCGATGATGCCGATGTCGTATTCGCAAGCTGGCCTTCGCATAAAGAAGCCTGGTGGCGGCGCTTGGGATCTGATTTTACCGTATGGAGCATGAGAGTTCTCACCAACCGGCCGAAAGAGATTTTCCCTAGCAATTTTTTTGTTATGAAAAAGCATGTTTGCAAAGAACTTATTCGATATACGGGACCTTATGTTTATATTCAGGGGCTTTTGTTTCGTGCGACTGCGAATATGTCGAATGTCGAAGTGGAACATTTCGACCGAGAGCAAGGAAAATCTGGCTATACCTTAAAATCTCTTTTAAGGTTATGGGCAACTGTATTGAATTTCTCGATGGTTCCTCTTCGCATGGGGGCTATAGCTGGCGCAATAATTGGCGCTTTAGGCACCATCGGCGCTATTTTTATTGCGATTCGCCGGATAATGGATCCGACAATCCAAATGGGATGGTCGTCTCTTATGGTTGCTGTCCTGATTTGCTCAGGAGCTATTATTATGTTTCTTGGTGTATTGGGGGAATACCTTGGCCGTTTGTTCATGACGGTCAATATGTCTCCTCAATATGTTCTAAAGAAAGTGATCGACAGAAGAGGTTAGCTGGGAGACCTAAACATTTTCGTGGAATCCCCGCCCAATCCGAATGGAACACCTATGCATAAGTTAATGATTCTGGGCTCAATGGATGAGTTCGTTGACCTTGTTGAGATGGCAAAAGATAAAGGAATCACCACGCTAGTCTGTGATGGTTATGAAGACGGGCCTGCTAAAGCCATTGCGGATCAATCCTATACGATTGATGTTCGAGACACCGATGCAATTGCCGATGTATGCAAGAGCGAGCATGTCGACGGTGTAATTTCATCATTCTCTGATTTGCTTGCTGAGTGTCTTATGAACATCGCGAGTCGAGCAGGCATCCCTACGTATTGCACTCCCGACAGGATTCGGATGCTCAGGGAAAAACAGATGATGAAACAGATGTTTGAGGATCTGGACATCCCCTACCCGAAATCGGGCGTTGTTCATCGTGAATCGATCGAGCAAGATATAGAGTCGATTGGTTTCCCTTGCGTCATCAAACCAGTTAATGGATACGGGTCGAGAGGGGTTTTTGTTGTCGACGACCTTCAAGACATTGAAGCTCATTTCGATGAAGTGGCTGGCTATTCTTCATTTGAATATATAATTGCGGAATCATACAATGCTGGCTTTGAGTTCAACATGATGACGATGATTATTGAGGGTGAACCGTGGGTTATCAGTATCGCTGATCGAGAGAAATCGCATGAGATCGATGGTGTGGTTCCTCATGTGAGTCGCATTGTTTATCCAAGCAAGTTTACGTCTCGAGTCCTTCCCCAGGCTCGTGATATTGTGCGTCGTATAGCAAAATATGTTGGAATCACCGACGGTCCACTATGTATGCAGTTTTTCTATGAGGAAGATAAGGGCATTCAGGTTTGCGAGGCGACCGGAAGATTTTTCGGATATGAGCATGAGCTTGTTCGGTACATGAATGGTCTTTCTATCGAATCGCTCTTGCTTGATTTGGTATACGATAAGCGCCAAATGAAGGCTGATCTGGCAGGTCATGGCGCTGAAGACGTTGAGTCGTATTCTGCAGGACTTTATTTCCATGGGTACGAGGGCGTGATCGACCATTTCGAGGGTATCCAGTCGATTCGATCCATGCCATGCGTGAAGGATCTGCTTACGTATTATTCGGAAGGGGAAACTATTCGTACTGGAGTGGGCGCAAAGCCATACGTTGTGAGGATCTATCTAGAGGCCTCTTCTTATGGTGAGCTGGATGAATCAACTCGAACTATTTTCGATTCATTACGAGCAGTGGATCCATCGGGACGAAACCTTCTATATGCGAATCAGTTGCCGGATTACTTTCTATAGATCTTGCTCATTTTGCCAAGTATGCGAAAGGCGTCGTGAGCATGATTTGCGAATGGGTGGAACTGCGTGAAAAAGAAAAAAAATATGACCCCTTGGGTTCTGCTGTGTTTGCATCTTTTGCTTCTTGTTTATTCGGCTTCAGGTGTCTTTAGCAAGATGGCTTCTGGATGTTCAGTCGCTTCGATCTGGTTTTATATCTGGTATTCGGGAACGCTAGGCATTCTTTTTGTTTATGCAATTGGCTGGCAGCAAATTATCAAACGAATTCCCCTAACGCTTGCGTTCGCGAACAAGGCCGTGACTGTAATCTGGGGTATGGTATGGGGAGCTTTTATATTCGGGGAGTCGATCAGTGTTGGCATGATCGCTGGGGCGCTCCTCGTTATTGTCGGTATAGCCCTGTATTCAACGGAAGGTAAGGGGAGTGCACCAGAAAGAAAGCTACCAAAAAACGAAGAAGGGTAATTTATGGACACCAAGCTTATTCTATTCTCCCTTATCTTTCTTTTTGGAACTTTCATTAGTTCGATTTCTCAGGTTCTATTAAAGAAAGCGGCAATGAAAACATATGCAAGTAAAATTCAGGAGTATGCTAATCCGCTCGTTATTGGCGCATATTCCATTTTCTTTCTTGCGACCTTGACAACGATATTGGCATACCAGGTAGTGCCGCTTTCCCTGGGGCCTATCCTTGAAGCAACCAGCTATCTCTACATTACTTTTTTTGGAGTGTGGTTATTTAAGGAGCGGATTGATCGACGAAAAATTACCGCTCTATTGCTGATTGTTGCAGGGATTTTTTTGTATTCTATTAGCATTTAATCTGTTGCATGCCTCTATAGGAGGAGTGGTCATGGAAAAGAAAAAGGTAGTCATATTTGGTGCTACGGGAACGCTTGGTTTGTACACGGTGGATCACCTTGCTTCAAGCTTGGATGATTCATGGACGATTGTGGCTACCGGGAGGCGCTGTGTCTCCTTTTTTGAGCGGCACTATCCCGAAAAGGTCAAATATGAAAAAGTCGAGATTTCGGATGCGTGCTCATTTGAGAGCCTTCCAGATGATGGTGTTTGCTGCGTAATACACTTTGCGGGTGCTCTTCCGGCTTACATGAGCGGCTATGATCCGCGTGCATATGTCCAGTCAAACGTCATGGGGACTTTGAATGTTCTTGAGTACGCAAAAAAAGTGTCTGCTGAAAAAGTTATTTATACGCAAACTATTTCTGATTATGACGGCTATTTTGGAGAACAGACCGAACTCCTAGATGACATGCCGCGGCTTGTTCCTTTTACTGGCGATCATTCGATTTACGCGATAACAAAATGTGCTGCAGAGGATTTCTGCCGAAACTATGAGGCAGAATATGGTATTTCGTTTTTTGGGCTACGCCTCCCTAATATCTATTGCTATATGCCAGAGGCAAAAACGCTATATCATGACGGAAAGCCCGCCATCAGTTCGTATCGGCTCATGATCGAGAAGGCAATGAAGGGCGACCCTATTGAGGTTTGGGGTGATGCTTCGAAGGGGATGGATTTGATCTACGTTAAAGACTTCTGCCAGCTGGTTGAAAAGTGCCTATTTGCTTCTTCGGAAAATAGTGGAGTATACAATGTGGGTACGGGAAAAATGACGTCACTTGATGCGCTGGTCGATGCGATTATTGACGTATTTTGTAGCGAGCAGAAGGTTTCGGAAAAAATTTATAAGCCCGAAAAACATGACTGCGTTAATTATTTTATGAACGTAGATAAAGCAAGGCATAACCTTGGCTATTCTCCGTCTTTTGCCGATGCTCATCAGTTGTTTGAAGATTACAAGAAAGAGATGGAGACCAATCGTTTTGGTGATTTCTTTCAAGAGCGATATGGCTCATCGGCCGCATACTGCTAGAAGGGAGGTCGGTATGTTTTCAAGGGAGCAGCTCGAGCAACTTCAATCTCCATGCTTTATTTTTGATGAAAAAGAACTCCGATCGAATTTTACTGATTTCACGGCAGCATTGCGTGAAAAGTGGAGTCGAAATGCTTACGTGGGCTATTCTGTTAAAACAAATCCCTTTCCTTGGGTTTTGGAAATCGCTCGAGACTGTGGATGCTATGCGGAAGTAGTATCGGATGACGAGTATCATTTGGCTTTGCGATGCGGTTTTTCCCCGACCACGATTATCTTTAATGGTCCCGTAAAGGGCCGTGAATGGTTCGACTTTGCCATTAAGCGCGGGTCGGTTGTCAATATTGACTCTTCGAGAGAGCTTCGTTGGGTTCGGGAAATCGCCGGCGAGGGGATTGACCCTATCAACGTTGGCGTAAGGGTCAACATCGACCTCGAGAAGTACTGCCCCGGTCAAACAATAGGAGGTGATGAGCCGGGGCGATTTGGCTTTTCCTATGAGGATGGAGAAGCTGGGAGGGTAATTGCTGAGCTGAAGAGCATTTCTAACGTCAATATTGCTGGATTGCATATGCATGTTACAACATATGGACGACTTCCTCGTGCCTATGAAGTCCTATCTTCCTTTGCGGCAAAGATAATTGAAGAATATGATATTCGATCTACTCTTCGGTACGTTGATATGGGTGGTGGATACTATGGTGGCGGCATCCAAAACGCTGGGCGTTACGAGGAATATGCAAATATTATCGCAAAAACCCTTTCTCCTGTATGCGATGCCAGCAAGGTAACTTTGTTTGTTGAGCCTGGCGGAGCTGTTGTTTGCACTCCTGGGTATTATCTTGGACGAGTCGTTGATGCAAAGGATGTTAGAGGGCAGCGATTTGTTGTAACAGAGCTCTCTCGTCTTAATATTGATCATGAAATGAAAAAAACGGCTTATGCCCATGTGTTGTATACATCCAAGACTAACTCGATCGACTCTCAGATTCTCTGTGGTTTTACATGCATGGAGAGTGATCGTCTATGCGAGCTGACAGATGAGGCGGAGCTTTTGGAGGGCGATCTTGTCCTCATCAAATATGCAGGTGCTTACTCGATGAGCTTTACTCCAGGGTTTTTTATCGAGCATGCTCCAGCGGTTTATTCGTATGATTCCGGGGAATTCGCTATTCGTCGAGAACTATTCAGCGAGGTTCCTGAGGGATAGTGGCCTGAGGGAGGCAATTTAAAAATGCTTGGGTTTCTGACAAGGGACCCTTTGCTTTCGTTCCTGTGGTTCGTCGGCTTGTGTTAGTTAGAGACCTATTGTTTGCCGTGAAAGTGATGTTATGAATTGTTTGAATCGAGTTAGCGAGCGAATAAACAACAACGGGCGTACATTCTTTGCTGTGTATACTCTATTATTTATACTACTATTTGCCTGTTTTTCTTTCGGTTGCCTTGCTCGAGGAAAAGGGTTCATTTGGTCCGTTGACGGACTAGAGCAGCAATATGCTTACTTTATCATGCAGGGCAACTGGATGCGCGAACTGCTCAACAATGTCTTTGTTGAGCAGTCTTTTGTTGTTCCCATGTGGACGGATTCCATTGGGTATGGCGCAGATTATGTCTATTCCTTGGGAAACACCATGGGAAATCCTATTAATTGGCTCGCAGTATTTGCAACGCCAGAGACTGCCGACTATTGGTTAAATGCAACAGTTCCTTTGACGCTATATTTGGCAGGCCTAAGCTTCCTCGGTTACGCTCGTTATAAGCAGTTTGAACCTGGTTCGAGCTTGATAGGGTGTTTTGTCTACATATTTGGCGGATATAGCGTGATTGCGTTTACGCAGATTTATCTTCTTTACCCACTTGTTGTCGCACCTTTAGTGGTTTGGGGAGTCGATAAGATTTTTGAGGGCGAAACTCCCATCATGTTCGTTTTTGGCATGTTTCTGTGCTTCTTCTGTTCAGTTAGCTTAGCGTATACGACGTGCATATCGTTAGGCGTTTATTGTCTGATTAAGGTTTTCAATCTGAATGACCGCATTACCTTCAAGGGTTTTTTCGTTTGGGTCTTTAAGATTCTAGGATGGGTTTGTCTTGCTGCCCTTGTTGCAGCAGTGATGTTTTTGCCAGGTGCGATGGCATTGCTGGATCAGGGTCGTTTGGGGCTCGATCGCTATCAAGCCCTTTTCTACTCGCCTTCTTATTACATTACTTTCATTGAAGGCTTTACTTCCTATACAGGGGTTGGGGAAGATTGCTTTTACGGATTTGCCCCAATAGCGATTTTGTCGGTGTTCTGCCTATTCCTTTTAAGCAATAAAAAGGAGAAGAGCAGGTCGGTTCGAATTTTGCGAATAGCCTTTGTGGTGTTTACCGCCTTTCTTTGCTTGCCCTTTATTGGCCGATTGTATAACGGTATGGCATATGCAAATAACCGATGGGTTTGGTCCTATTGTCTTCTTGTGTCCGTTCTCGTTGCGTTTTCTCTGCCAAGACTACGTTTACTCTTTTGCGGTCGTGACCATCGGGTCGTAATTGGCGTATGCGCCTACAGTTTCCTGTGCCTTTTTCTGCTCTTTGTTAGCGGAGGTGCGATAGACCTTCAGCTGCTCGTGGTTACGTTGATGGTAACTTTGCTTTGTTATTTATTCGCGGCTAAGAAGGCGGTCTTCAATTCCTGCATTCTTGGGTCTATTGTATTAACTGTATTTCTTGTTTCATTCAGCTGGGGAAACAACAATGCGGCGAATCAGGTTGACTTTGGCGAGTCGTATGATTATGAGGTAAGGGACAATCCGTCGTCCTTGGTTTCCTTGCTTCCTGATTCTGGTTCCGAGCGTTTTGATTGCGCTGGTGTGCACTCATGGAGAAACGGAAATATAGCAACAGGACTGATTGGATCCTCCTTCTACAACAGTCTCTATAATAGCTATCTAGACGCATACCATACGAGTCTGGGATTGGCTACATCCTCTTTCAATTTCGCGTATAACACGTTTAACTCCAGAACGACAATGGAAGCATTGGCTGGCGTTAAATACTTCCTCGTTCATGACGACGAGCAGGTCCTTAAACCTCCCCTGTACGATAAGCTTGCTTTGTCGGGCGAAATTCAGGGAAATAAATACAAAGTCTATGAGGCAAGCGAATCCCTTCCTTTGGCGTTTTGCTATGCTGACACACTGTCTCGCGAGGAATACGATCGTATGAACCCTTTGCAGCGTCAGGATGTGCTGACGCAGGCGATGGTACTGGAAACGGATACTGATTCCTCGCACGAAACGGTGCATTCGTCTCACTCTACAGACTCGTACACTAAACTGCTTTCAACCACCCTTGAACTGTCTCCGGGAGACAATGCTGATGAACTGCCCTTGAATGACGGGATGAGCGAGGTTGATAAGTCAGGCAATGTTGAAATCGACGATCATTCTATTACGACGTATAAGCCGGGAATCACTCTATATTTCAATGTTGATATTCCAGCGGGTTACGAAACTTATTTCATGTGTGAGGGTATGGACTTTGAGCCGCTTAATGGCGATGGCACGGTTCCGATAACAGGTGTTCGTTCGTTTATCAAGAATCTGAAGGCTTCCCCTGTGAAGGAATGTAAGATCCTTGTCTTTGGGACAGGGATGAGCCAGGAGATATGGCAAATGAACAATCGTCATCATATGTATGGCGGAAAAAATGACTGGGCGGTCAATACCGGGACGACCGATTTTGAGAGGCATACTATCGCTCTGCGATTCGAAGATGCGGGAACTTACTCATTCGATTCTTTTGGGCTATACGGAACAGATGTTTCCAAGGTGCAGGAGGATATCCGTGAATTGTCTGCTGGCTCAGCGCAGATCGTTAGGTCGGGAGACAATAGTTATGAATTTATAGCAAATGCAACAGAGGAAAACGAATACTTATATATGAGAATTCCCTATTCGAAGGGCTGGAAGGCAGAAGTTGACGGCGCTCCGGTTGAAATAGAGAGGGCGAACCTTGGCTTTATGACAATTCCGATAAGTGAAGGCTCTCATTCCATTTCCATATCGTATGAAACACCTTATCTGGCGATTGGCTCTGCTTTGTCGATTGTCGGCTTGAGCGTACTTATGCTGTATGCTGTTGTGCGAAAAAGACGGAAAGAAAAATGATTAAATCAAATGTTCCGCAAGATCATGAGTGCGTTTAATAGTAATAGCGTTGAGCCGCATTGTTGCTCGTGGCTGCTTGACTATTTGGATTTGGATTGTGTTTTGTTGATACGCTACCTCGATGAAAGGGATATAGCTTTATACAATTAGGCTGATTATTTCACTAAATCGGACCATGAGTTTCTTAAGGACTATTTGAGACCAAGATGAAGTTTGCGAATGTTGTTTTAGAAAAATCTGACCGTGCGGCTAGCAATCCTGTCATGTACTGCAGGGCTACGGCTCCTTTTGTTTTTGACGAAGGGGAAGGTGAATGGCTCCTGTACTCAAGGGGGCTGTTCATAAGAACCTTCACTACCTATTTCAATGCGCTCTCTGTGGGTAAGTTGAAACGATATGCGAGCGTGAAGTCGTTTTCTTTTCATATTGAAGTAAAGGGATCGAGGTGCGTTTTTCGCCAAACAAAGGCAACCTCGTTTTCGATGGATTCAGAGGCCGTAAGCGGAACTGATATTGAAGTCGCGTCAAGCAATGAGTGGGTTTCTGTTGATGTCGATTTGTCCGTCGACCCCGACGCGGTTCTTATGGCTTTTTCCATTGAATCCGATGGGCCGGTATACATTCGCAATGGGTCTTATTCTCTCGAAGTAGACCATCCTCTAAATGAGGTTAATCTTGCACTTGCTACAACCACTTTTAAAAAGGAATCATATATCGAGGCAAACATTGCCTCGGTCAAAAAAGACATTCTTGGGTCTGATGACGACATAGCTACGCATTTTCACATGCATGTGGTTGATAACGGTCGCACTCTTGATTGTTCGAAATTGAATAGCGATGGGGTTACGATCCATCCGAACGATAATGTTGGCGGCGCTGGTGGGTTTGCTCGCGGTATGATTCAGGCAATGGAGCAGGAAGTACCTGCTACCCATGTCTTGCTGATGGACGACGATGTTGCAGTGTCTCCTGAAAGCATAAAGCGTACGTATAACCTTCTTCGGATTGCGAATGAGGAGTATAAAGACGCTTTTGTGAGTGGCGCAATGCTTGATTATCAGATCGTTGAGGACCAATGGGAAGATACGGCTGCCTTCTTGGACGCCTGTTGCCAATCGATCAAGCCCCGCCTTCGTCTCACTGAAATTGCCGATTTGGTATTTAATGAAGATAGCGTTCCAACCGAACGTCAACTCAGCAGGCGATATGCCGCCTGGTGGTATTGCTGCATTCCGGTAGCTGCTATCAAGAAAAATGGTCTGCCGCTTCCGTATTTTGTCCGTTATGACGATGTTGAGTTTGGCATTCGTTGCAAACCGAAGCACTTCATGACCATGAATGGTATTGGCATTTGGCATATGGCATTCCATGTACGCTACAATCCTGCAGTTGAACGCTACCAGACGGTACGCAACGGCTTTATTGCCAACGCAACAACAGGTATTTCTTCCGATAAGGAATTGCTTGCATATATGCATGATGCCATCCGCACGGAGCTCAAAAAATATGGCTATCAAAATGCTGAGCTTATTTTGGATGGCTTCGAAGACTTTCTCAAGGGACCTTCCTTCATCAAAGGCAAGGTTGCGGAGGAATGCTTTATGGGAGCTAATCGACGGAATGAGAAAATGCTCCCATTCGATGAGCTCCAGAAAGATCCAGTTTTAAAGGGTATTGATCTATGGTCGCTTACTCGTCAGAAAATCAATGCTAATTATCCTCGCGCTTTGGGTGAGCGTCTCGTAGATTTTGTTTCTTGGAATGGTCAAAAAGCTCCGTTGTTCAAAGATAAGGGCGGTGTAGCAATTATTTCTGCGGCAGGCGGTATTTATCCTGCTGGCAAAATTCATAATCACGGCACGATTCTTGTTGTGGACTGGTACAACAAGAAAGGCGCGGTACGCCACCGCGATGTTGCCAGGTATAAAGAGATATCTAAGCGTTACAAGCGAGATCTGAAATATTTTAAGGCGAACTCGAAGCGTTTGCATAAGGAGTATGAGACTGCGCGCCCAGAGATGACTTCAGTTGAGTATTGGAAACAATATTTGGGGATTTAGTCTTCGGGTTCGGCCTTGCAGATGACGCGGAGCATCATCTGCAAGGCCGTTAGGCTCATTTAAGAACTGACCTAATTGCATTTGCTGCACGAAATGTTTTCGATGACGTTATTGCCGCAATTCTCCCTTACGCCTGCTCGAGTTTCGCCTTGATAAGATCGAGCTCCTCCCAGGCATTTTCTTTATCTCTTCTTTCAGCCAAAACGGCTTCCTGAAGATCTTCGATATCTTTTTTCCACTTCATCGCGTTGACAGTTTGTTGTCTTAATGGTGCGATAAGAGGATGATTCATTGGTTTATCAGGAGAAATTAAACTATGGTCGATGTGGGCGTTTAGATTGATGAGCGCCGCAAAGACATCGGGGTTTTCGATCGCCCAGTAAAATACGCCTCCATACTCCTCTTCCAGGCGCTTGACTTCGAGGGCATGCAAGGAGGCAAGGGAATTATCTCTCGAAAGATCAAGGATGGTCCTGATGCCTTCAATTAATGAAAGTTGTTGTTTAGTATTCCATTTGATTGCCTGGTGTCCCAATTTATACCTGTAAACAACGTCGGGTATTGCGTAGAATTTCTCTGCCTTGATCAGGGCTTCAACCAGAAATGGGGGATCTTGGAACCTGATGAGTGGGGGGAATTTGATTTTATTTGTGCGAAGGAAATCGGCTTGAATCAAAAAGCGATGGAAACCATAGTCAAACTGATAATTTTCGTAAAGAAGAGTGGATTCTTCTTTGAAAGTGTACCCTTTTAGCAGGCCATCAAATGAAGTTGTGATTTCACCTGTTTCCTCGTCTAAGATGCTAAAGCTTCCGGCAGAAATAAGAACGCCATTATTTATCGCTGCAAGGTAGAGCCGTTCTAAGGTGCCGTTGCTGGGGTAGCTATCGTCAGGATCGAGGAATATAAGGTAATTTCCGCGTGCTGTTTCAATCCCTCGGTTTCTGGCGGCGGCCACGCCTGCATTTGGCTGATCCAGACAGACGATTCGTGGGTCATTTGCCTGGAACTCTCTAATGATCCTCAATGAGGAATCCGTAGATCCGTCATTGATACAAAGCACCTCTATCTCTCGTAGGGTTTGGCTCAGTACCGAAGATAAGCATTCCGCCAAGAAAGGCTCTTGGTTGTAAACAGGAATAATGACTGTGACTTTTGGATTCAAGGAGAGCCTCCTTTAGAGTGAAAAGCTGTTTGTTCGGTGACCAGATGCGGGATTTTGGGCCAGAATCGTTCACTAAGCTATTATAGAGAACACTTCATTAATCTGAGGAGTCTAATGAGCACAGATGAAATAATGGTCACGGGAGTGAAACATTCCCTTTTCGTTTTGAGGTCTTTGGTATCGAAGGATTTCAAGCTTAAATATCGCCGAAGCATCCTGGGCGTGCTGTGGAGCGTTCTTAATCCTCTTCTTATGATGATCGTCCTTTCGGCGGTATTCTCATTCATGTTTCGTTTTCAGATTGAGAATTACCCGTTGTACCTTATTTTGGGTCAGGTTCTGTTCTCTTTGATGACGGATGCAACTACTTCCGCGATGACATCCATTATCGATGCGTCGCCTTTGTTGAAGAAGGTACGCGTCGAGAAAATGGTGTTTCCGCTGGAAAAGGTGGTATTCGGTTTGGTGAACTTCGCTATTTCGCTCATTGCTGTTCTGGCGGTAATGGTGTTTTTCCAAGTCATTCCCACTTGGCGAGTGCTGCTAATTCCGGTGATGCTTATATTCGTTTCTCTGTTCTGCGTGGGGCTTGGCCTTCTGCTATCTTCTCTGGCGGTTTTCTTCCGCGATGTTATCCATCTTTGGGGAGTTGTTACTACAGCGTGGATGTATGCAACGCCTATTTTTTATCCCCTCGAGCTACTGCCGGAAACTCTGCAGAATCTCATGGTGTGGAATCCGATGTATCAGTACATCACCTACTTCCGTGACATCATGATGAATGGCGTCACGCCTAGCTTGGAAACGCATCTTATTTGCTTTGGAATGGCTGCGGTAACGTTTTTGGTTGGTCTTATTGCGTTCCGCAAAACCGAACACAAGTTTATTCTCTACGTTTAGTCTCCCTGTATAGGAATTGATATGACGGATTCTTCCATCAATACCGCAGAGCCCATGATCGTCGTTGACCATGTGGACATGATCTTCAACATCGCAAACCAGCAGCTCAATAGCTTGAAGGAATATCTTATTGCGCTTGTGCGCAGGCAGCTATTTTTCCGCGAGTTCAAGGCACTGGAAGACATCAACATCACCATTAACCGTGGCGATGTGTACGGCATTGTTGGAACCAACGGTTCAGGCAAATCTACGCTGCTGAAGATTATTGCTGGTGTGTTGGAACCCACCCACGGCAAGTGCTCCATCAATGGCACCATCGCTCCGCTTATCGAGCTGGGTGCTGGTTTCGATCATGAGCTTACGGCTCGCGAAAACGTGTACCTTAACGGTGCGCTTTTGGGTTATAGCAAGAAGTTCATCGATGACCAGTTCGATGCTATCGTCGATTTTGCCGAAGTTGGCGACTTCATCGATATGCCTCTGAAGAATTACTCTTCCGGCATGGTTGCGCGCATCGCATTTGCTATCGCTACCGCCACCACGCCTGATATCTTGGTTGTTGACGAAGCCCTTTCGGTCGGCGACTTCCGTTTCCAGGAAAAGTGCGAAGCGCGCATTAACGACTTGGTTGAAAACCATGGCACCACGCTTCTGTTTGTTTCCCACGATATCAACCAGGTGGAACGCGTGTGCAAGAAGGCCGTTTGGATCGAAAAGGGCCATATGCGAATGGATGGTCCAGTGGAAGAAGTCTGTGAGGCATATAAGGCCATGTAAGGGCTTAGAAGCTTCAGGCAATACAAAGGCGAGGCGGATTTCCGCCTCGCCTTTGTATTTTTGTATAGTTAATTTACTGTCGTGGTCAATTTGCTTATAATTCACTTATAAATGAAGTGAAAGGTTGCTGATGGGTGATGGCCACGTTTTAAAACCGCAAACAATTGATCCTGAGCACACTTTTTGGGAATTGGTTAAATCTGGACAGACAACCTCTCCGTTCGAAAAAGCAATCAGCAGAGGAAAGAACAAGGAAGAGATAATTAACCTTGCCCACCAGATTAAGAAGATTCAAGATTCAGGTGTCGAAGCGTCCTGCAAAACAGGAAAGCTCAGAACAATTAACCAGGTTCCTGGCTTATATGAAATAAAGGGTTATTCGGGAGCTAAACGCGAAATGGCGTTCATCCTCTGTCGGAAGCCTCCTGAAATCGTTTTGCTATTTCGTTTTGTTGGTCATCAGGGCTCTGGGAACATATCTAAGGAAATTGATAGGGCTAAACCCCTAGTTCGGATTGCGTCTGATTTGCTTGCCAAGAAACTTGCAAATAAGGAAAGGGAAAAAGGTGCAGAAAATGGACCTGTCGCAGTTCATGAAGGAAAACGAAACCCCCGGTACGAAGGCGTATGAACATGCGCTCGATCTTGCCTATATGTTTGTTGACGAGATGGATCGCCAGGGGCTTAGCAAAAAGGAGCTGGCAGACAAGATGGGAGTAAGCCAGTCTCGGCTTTCGAATCTTCTGAATACCCAGCCGAATATGACGTTGGAGACCATTGCCCAGTTTGAGCTAGCTCTTGGCGTGTCGATATCCTTCGAGCTCGAAAGGAGCGAAGGATACCGTTCCGAAATCACTGCCGCCGTAAAGGACTTTGACTTCAGCGATCTTCAGAAAAGCCCTTCCGTCATTGAGTTTAAGGGCAAAGCACGAGTAGAGTTCTCATCTGCCTCGAAAAAGAATGGGGTAATTAATATGGGGGTGCAAGCAGCGTGAGCATCGAGTTTTCGCCAATTCAGTATGGAGAGTCGAAGATAAGTCGTTTTCTGTTCGATGCGGAAAAGGCAATTGGGAAGGGTCTCGATAGAGAGGACCTTTCCAACAGCGAATCCCAGCTCGAGGTTGGAGTCAAAACCTCATTCAGCAAGAATCAAGATTTCATCGTGTGCGATTGCGAAATTGATTTTGGTTGGTCGATTTCGGTTGATGAGGAAAGCGGAGCGCCAGATGTTCGCGCCGAGTGCAAAATGAGTTCGCGTATAGCGTGTCCTATTGGTGCCGCTTCAGAACAAGAGATACAAGATGCCCTTTCCGTTAACGGGGTGATGTACGTATGGGGCAAGATTCGCGACGTTGTCGAAAACGCCTCTCGCAATTTCATGGCAGGAGCCTTAATTTTACCTGCCATTAACCCCCGAAGTATTATTGACGATATGCAAGAAACTCAAGAATAGAAGAGTTTAGGGCTCAGAGAGGCCTCTCGTTTCCGACATCCAAGGAAGCGAGAGGCCTTTTCCATGAGGTTCTTTAATTCATCCCCAGCACTTTTCCCACAACGGCTTTCGCTCCGTATTTCCCCAGGAACCAACCGGCTCTAAGGCGTATTGCTTGGGCATTGCTTACGTGCTTCCCACTCAGGGCAACTTCCAACAGCTTACGGTCGTGCTTCTTCATCTTCAGTTCGCTTGCGCTGCGGCCTTCCCAAAAGCCATTGAAGATGCGGGCATATTCGGGTAACAGCTCGTTGCGTACGCCCTCTGGCAAGCAGAACAGTCCATACAGCACGAATTCGATGGACCAGCTCACAATTTCCGAGCTGTACTCTTCCAGGCCAAAGCGTTTTTTCCAGGCGCCGAAAATGCGCTGGGTCATGGGTAAGTGTTTGCGGCTTTTGACCTCCAGGTCGTCATTGGTTTTCGACGTAAGCGACCCTTCGCGTTCAATGCGATACTCGTACAGCTTGTCGCTTATCAGTGCCGTTTTCCTTGAATTGGGGTAGATATCGAAGAAAAACACCTGGTCTTCGCCGAAGGGCAGTGCCTCTTCGAAGCGAATGCTGCATTCATCCAAGAACGCTTTGCGGCAAGCGGTGCGAATGTAGGGGGTGCTCTGCTCTTCGAACATCAGCGCGGGATCGAAGCCGTCGTATATCACATCGCGCGGGCTTAACTTCAGCGTTATCCAGGGCGTAGCCGCTTCGGAGGGATTGCAATAGCCGCCAAAAGTCACCACGTCGGCATTGGTTTCGGTGAATGCTTCGGCAATGCGTTGGCAGGCATTGGGCGTGAAGCGGTCGTCCGCATCAAGGAAGCCAATGTAGGTTCCGCGCGCCGCATTAATTCCTGCGTTTCGTGCAGAGGAAAGGCCGCCGTTTGGCTTGTCTACGATAACGATGCGCGCATCTTCCTTCTGGCGCTTTGCCAGGATTCCGCGTGAGCCGTCGGGGCTGCCGTCGTTTACGCAGACCATTTCGATGTCGCTGAACGTCTGCGCCTGCAGCGAATCAAGGCAGGCATCCAGGTAGTTTTCCACGTTATATACGGGCACAATTATGGAAAGAGCGGGGTGCTCAGGGGCGCCATTCGCGCGCGTTACCGTTGGGGGGGTGGTGGCAGGTTTCGCCATGTCGGCCATCGAGCCTGGCGCCGTTTCGCTGTGGTTCGCTTTGCTCGCCATGGGCTATTTCGCCACCTTGTTCTTCAGCAGCTTCACAATTAGCGGCAGGCCGCCAATGCGGTAATAGTGTTTGAAAGTATTCAACTTACCAGGCGCTGCGTACTCGGTGCGGCATTTTGCAAATGTTTCGGGATCTTTGATAAGCGCGCGAAGGTCGGCTTCAGCCCAAGGCTCGAACAGCGCCAGGTCAACGCGGCCGGCGTCCAAATCGGCCTTCAGCTCCTGTGCGGCTTGCTTCAAAAATTTGGCGCGCAGTTCCTCGGAAAGGCGATCATAGTTCCACAGATAGCTGTTGAATTTCATGCGCTCCAACACGCCTTGCAGACGCTGCTTCTTTTCCAGGCGCGCATCAAGCCAGCGCTGCATTTCGGCGTACTCGTCGCACACGCAATACACCTTGCCGGGGGAATTTACCGATGAGGCTTCGTTGTCCTGGCGATACTTCAAAATTTGCGTGGCACTGAATGCGGCCCGTTCGGCGGCGGCCCATACCTTAAAGGCGAAGCCTGCATCCTGGTACGACGCTCCTGGCGTTTCCAAGAAGCGAATATCGTTTTCCTGCAGGAATGCGTGGTTGTACATGCCCGACCAGATAGAAGGCTTTGCGTAAAAAGGCTCAAACTCTTCCTGGGGGTTAACCAGCTTGCCGCAGAGCCCTTCGCTTATAACGTGGCAGGGTTCAAGCTTTTCGTTCTGGCTCCAGTAGAGCCAGAAGTCCGCCTTTACCGCTTGTGCGTTGTGTGCGGTTGCCAGGTTATACAGCACCTCCAGCGCGTCGGGCGTGAAGGCGTCGTCCGATTCTAGGATGGCAACGTATTCGCCTGTTGCGGCATCGAGCCCTTGGTTCATGGATGATCCATAGCCGGAATTGGCTTTGTCGATCACACGAAAGCGGCTGTCCGCATCAAGGTATTCCTGCACGATGGCGCGGGAGCTGTCGGTGCTACCGTCGTTAATACAGATTGCCTCGAAATCGGTGAAGCTTTGGGCTAGCACGGAATCTAGGCATTCGCGAAGGTATTTCTCCACGTTGTAAATGGGTATAAGCAAGCTAATTGCGGGCACGGCGGTTCCTTTCGCTGCTGGTTCGCGGCGTGCGTTTTTGTTTAACATTTCTATGATAAGTGTCATGTTGAGCGAATGCTGTCAGTACTTTCTTTCGAAGCGTATAAACCTAAAAGTAACAATTTTGCTTACTAGTAGAACGAATGTTCTACTAGTTGCGCTACATGATATTATTTTGCTATCGGGAAGGAGGTCTCAATGAAGTCCATTGATGTTGCAAACGCTTTTATCATTCGTTATGGGAAGAATAACCTCATAACGAATTTGAAGCTCAATAAGCTTGTTTTTTATGCGCAGGTCGAGTCCTTGAAGAAGCACGGAGTTCCGCTATTCTCTGATGAAATCCAGGCTTGGGAATACGGTCCCGTGGAGCCGATGGTCTACCGTGCCTTTAAGAAATATGGCCGTTCTCCCATTTCTGCCCCGTCTTCGGATTTTGAGGCAACCGAGAGGTCGAATTCGATAGTCGATGACGTGTTTTGTCGATTTTCCGAGACAACCGCATTTGATATGGTCACGCTCTCTCATCGTCCCGATGGTGCCTGGGCACAGGTTTTTAATCCCAATAAGGACGAGGTCATTAGCGCGGAGATTATTCTAGCCTCGTCCGATCTGGAGGATAGTCCCGGTATTTCATTTGCAGATGCTCTTAAAGAAGTTGAGCGTAAATGGCCGAATGCTCTGAAGATGCTCGAGGACGCATAATGACAAAAGAAGTAGCCAAGGGTGCGGTAGCCCCCTTGGCTTTCGGTCGGAGCAAAATTGAGGGCCTTGCGCATTCTGTGATTGAAGTTAATAGAGATGTGTTGTCTCAACGAGGGTTCTCAGTAACTGCGGGTTCCTCTTCTTTTGAAGAAGGGCAATTTGACCAGGTCGTATCGGTTGCAAGCTCGTCGTTTTCAACTTATTTCGGGGTTACGCCTAGTGACAGATTTGTTGACTTGTTTGAGCAGATGAGTGTATTTGCATTTAACTTGGCAAAAGACCATATCTTTACCGATGGGAATAAAAGGACCACGGTACTTGTCTCTTTGGCTTTAGTAAGAATCGGCGGAGTTTTCCTTGATATTGAGGACAGTGAAATACCTGAGGAAAACGAAGTTTATAAATGGATAGAAGATTTAGTAACGGATTCGAAATCGAAAGAAGAGTTGGCGGATATTCTCCGCATGCGGGCGGTGTTGGATCCTGGGTCCCCGAAGGGGAGAGCCGATGATAGATGATAAATGTGAAAATGGTATTTTTTCTCCGTAGTCCTGCCCACCTGCAAATTCCGAAGCGTACTTGGCCAACGCCCTGGGCGATTTGCAAGATCAGCCGTTCGCCGACTGGGAAGCCATTGTGGTAAACGACGCTCGCCTGATGGCAGCCTCGCCATTGCCCAGCAATTCGCTGCCTCCGACCAGCGCATTTGCATCGTGAGCCACGAAGTGAACCGTGGGCTTTCTGCTGCGCGCAACACGGGGCTTGAAACGGCTCAGGGGCGCTACGTGTGGTTCCCCGATCTGGACGATCGCTACGATTTCACCCTTCTGCAAAACGCATACAATTCGCTGCAGGAACATGATGCTCCAGTGGTTATGGTGGGGCATGTGGAGGAGTATTATGACACCGCTAGCTAGGTGAACCGTGTGTAGGGATTCACCTTCAGCTTCGTTTTGTGGGTAACGGGCTGCGGGTTGCTGTCGGTGCGTGGCTCGGTGATGTCGGTGCCGTTGACTTTCACAGTGTAGCGGGCGCCTTCGCCTTGGCGAATGGTGCTACCGTCGTTCGTGTTGCTTGTTCTGCCTTCACGTCTCTGACAAAAAGAGACAAACGCTGGGCTGGGGTAAATGGGGCTTATGTGCCAGTGATGTGTTTGGCGAATGCTGTTTCTCCCGTTGCTGTTAAGCGCCCTGTTGGTAACGGGATTCCGAAACTCGAGGTGAATAGCCCTGAAGGAGAGTAGACTTTCTGCATTGGGAAAATAGGGACAGGCGCCATTTTCCCAAGGCATCAGGAGGTTGTTTTGGGACAAAAAGGAGAATTATCAGCAGAGAAAACGGGGTTTTCCAAGGTGAAGTCCTTCTTTACGCGCAACGCAAAACTGCTGGTGGTGTGCTTTGCGGTGGGTATGATCTGCCACGCCCAGATGTACCTGAACGGACTTTCTAACCCCGATACGGTTGCTTCTTTGAGCAATCCCAATGGGTACGGGAGTTTCATCCCTCATGCCTGGGATATTAGCCTGGGGCGTTGGGGCTTGCTGTTTGCCGCCTACGCCAAGTTCGGGCTGTGCTCACCTATTCTTACTTCTGCGATCACCATTGCCCTGTTTGCGCTGAGCATTGTTCTGCTGATAGATAGGCTGGGCATCAAAAACACTTGTCTGCGGTATGCCTCTTCGATCCTGTTCATCGTTTCGCCTTTCGTTTCCTGCTGCATCACGTACTACTATTGCTCGAATTCGTACGCGCTTTCGTTTCTGTGTGCGGTGCTGGCGGTATGCCTGGTTGGACGTGTCGGGTCTGTTGGCAAGCCCGCTGCCCTTTTGGGGGCGGTTGCGTTGTTGGCGTTTTCGCTTGGCTGCTATCAGGCAAGTTTGGGTGTGTTCTGCGTTGCGGTGCTGTTGGTAATGGTGCGCTCGCTTATGGGTGGCGGCTCCGAATCGTTGATGTCGCTGGCGCACGACGCTCACGGTGCCGAAGCGCGGGGCTCGTGTTCCGAAGGGGGCCATGAATCGTGCGGCGCTCGCGGCGGCAATGCCCAGAGCTCTTGCCGTGAAGAGGGCCTCAGCACCCGTTCTTCATTTAGCGCTAAACAGCTCGCGGCGTTCTTCGGTGTTGCCATTGCTGTGTGCGCGGCGGGTGCCGTACTGTACTACGCGCTTACCGAGCTTTCGCTGTTCGCGATGGGCATCAGCCTTTCTATCTACGGTGGAGCATCCTCGGTTGGAGCTGGCAGCGTTCTTGGCTCTTTGACGTCGTCTGTTCCCAGCGCTTACGCTGCCTTTTTCGATAGCTTCTTCAGCCACGGCATTTTCGGGAACCATTTCGGCTGGGTGTATGTGGCGGGTATCGGCATGGCTATTACGGCGGCTGCATTCATCAGTCTTGCTGTAACTGCCGGTGCGAAGCACTTGGGCGCAAGCGTTGTGGCGCTGCTCTGCATTGTGCTTATCCCCTTTGCCGCTAACGTTATTCTGGTTATTGTGCCTAGTTACGGGTATCCTACCCTGCTTATGCTGGGCGGTTTCATGGTTTCGTTTTTGCTGCTGCCCCTGCTGGTGCAGCTTCTGATCGATTCGTCCGGGCGGGACAAAGCGCATCTGCGTGTGATCGATTCGCCCGAGCGGCACAATGTGCGCCTGCGCGTGCCCACGAAGGCAATGTCCTTCGGCTGCTGCTGCCTTATTGCCATAGGGGCGTGGTCGTATGCGCTGCAGTCGAACGCGGATGCCGATGTTATGCAGGCATGTCGGAACCAAACTGCCTCTTTGGCCACGCGAATCGCCGGCTCACTCGATGCGAACCCCGATGTGCAGGCGGGTGCGAAGGTGCTGATTGCTGGAAAGCCCGAGGCGGGAAACTATCCAAACACCAGCGATTCCTATGCCCATGCAAGCAGCTACGCGAAGTGGGGGATGATTTGGGACAACCACTATCAGAACAACATGCGTTCTTGGGATGTGATAATGAAGCAGTTCGCAGGGCAGGGCTTTAACTACTGCTCGTTCGACGAATGCGCCAAGGTTATTCGCTCAAGTGAATTCGCGAACATGTCGCTGTATCCTGCCAATGATTCTGTGGCAACCATCGATGGCGTTGTAGTTGTTAAGATATCTGACATAAGCAAGTATTCGGAATAGCGGCGCGAACTTCCGCCGAAGCGTTTAGGGTTTACAAGGGGCGCTGAACATATGAGCAAAGGACATCGCAGAAAAGGCGAAGCGAATGGCGCGTCCGCCTCGCGGGGGCGCAATGGCGCCGCTGCGAGCGTCGATGCTGTGGATGCTTCAAGCGTGGCGGGCCGTTCCTCAGGCTCAGCAAGCGTCGATGCGGGTGCTGCGCTCCAACCTTCCAATGCCCCGTTCTTTTCGGTCGTTCTGCCCGCGTATGGTTCCGAACCCTACCTTGCTGCCGCTCTGGGCGATTTGCAAGATCAGCTTTTCACCGATTGGGAAGCCATTGTGGTGAACGATTGCTCGCCCGATGGCAGCTTGGCCATCGCGCAGCAATTCGCCGCCGCCGCTCGTATCCGCGTTGTTTCGCACGAAGTGAATCGAGGACTTTCGGCGGCGCGCAATACCGGCTTTGCCGCAGCCCGGGGGCTCTACGTGTGGTTTCCCGACCCCGACGATCGCTACGATTTCACCTTTCTGCAGAGTGTGTTCAACTCGCTTCAGCAGCACGAGGCTCCGGTGGTTATGGTGGGTCATGTGGAAGAGTTCTACGACGCCAGCGGCAAGGTAGAACGCGTCCAGGAATTTACCTTCAGTCAGGAATCGGCGCATTTGGGCAAAACCAAGCTGCGCAAGCACGTGCTGGAGTTCGAGAAGGGCACGCATTACGGCTATGCCTGGAACAAGGTGTACGAGCGCAGCTATTTGCAGCAGGGCGGCTTTGCGTTTACTGAAGATTTGCCGCTTATCGAAGATATCGAATTCAACATCCGCGTGTTCCAAGATCTGCATGGTCTGAACGTGATTGGTGCGCCGCTATATCGCTACGCTAAGCGCGAGGCGGGCAACTTAACCAACAAGTTCGTGCCGCGATACTACGAGGTGCATCGCACGCGCATCGAAATGCTGCGCAACCAGCTGGATTCATGGGGCTTGCTTGATGCCAACGCCAAGGCCACGCTGGGTGCCTTGTATGCGCGCTATATCCTTTCGGCGCTGGAGCGCAACAAGCAGAACGAAAGCGGTATGAGCTACGCCGCTCAAAAAGAATGGCTGCAAGGCGTGTTCGCCGATGAGCTGTTCAGCGAGCTGGTGCCCTGCGCCCAGGCTGATAGCCAGGCTTTGCGTCTGTGCCTGAAGCCCTTGCAGCAGCGCAATGCGTCGAAATGCTTGGCGTTAGGTGGCGCTATCCATGCCGCCAAAAACGGCGCTTTCCGTGGTGTGTTCCAGAAGCTGAAGGCCGGCAGGTAGCAATAGGCCTTGGGCTGGGATGCGTGGTGCGCGGAACGGAGTGTGCCGCTTTGCGGGATGAGCAACGGGGGTTGCTCCCTTTGCCGCTGCATGTCGGCGCCTGCTCTGCCGGGATCTTGGGTGCACAGGTTTACGCTATTCGTGCTGGTATTCGGCTTAGTAAGAGATCGTTGGCGGTTGCCTTCGTTATTGTTTCGTTGGCGAACGCGTTGCATTTCGGCAACACGCTGGGTCTGCCTTGCTGCTAGGCGTACAATCGGGAACGGTAATTGAACATGAAGGGGGCTTGCGGTGGATCTGTCCATTGTTGTGCCGTGCTACAACGAAGAAGGGTCTTTGCCGCTGCTGTTTAGCGCAGTGGATGAAGCCCTTGCCGATTCGGGTGTGTCGTATGAGTTGGTGTTCGTAAACGACGGAAGCTCCGACGAAACGTCGCGCTTGCTGCATGAGCTCCCCACTCCCGCATCGGCCGAACGCATTGTTGTGGTCGATTTTTCCCGCAACTTCGGCAAGGAAAGTGCCTTGCTTGCCGGCCTTCAGCGCGCTGAAGGCGAAGCCGTCGGTTTGATGGACGCAGACCTGCAACAACCTCCCGCAACGTTGCTTGAGATGTACCGCATGCTGCAAGCAAACCCTACCGCCGATTGCGTAGCAGCGTTCCAGGAACATCGAAACGAAGGTGCGGTGCTAAGCTTCTTCAAGCACGCGTTCTACAAAACATTCGATGCAACTTCCCGGCTCAATGCCATGCCCGATGCGTCCGATTTTCGAGTATTTCGCCGTGAGGTTGCCGATGCGTTGCTTTCGATGCCTGAAAGCTTTCGCTTTTCAAAGGGCATGTTTGCCTGGGTGGGCTTTGAAACTCTGCCATTCCCGTATACGCCTGCTAACCGCGTAGAGGGCGAAACCAAATGGTCGTTCCGCAAGCTTATGCGCTACGGCATTGGCGGGGTGCTTTCGTTTACCACGTTTCCGCTGAAGAAGATCGCTGCGGTGGCGGGCCTTGTTGCCACGCTTGCCGGGCTGGTGCTGTTGGTCGAAGTTATTGTCGAGCAGTTCATTAACCCTGCTATGCCTTCAGGGTACCCCACAATCCTGTGTGTGCTCCTTTTGATGGGCGGGCTCATTTTGGCTACGCTCGGCGTGATTGGCGAATACATCGCCCGCATTTACATCGAGACCAAGCGCCGTCCCGCCTATATTGCCAAGTCGGTTGAAGTCCGCACTGGCAACGAGAGGGAATAGAGGGCGTGCCTTTCATTTAGTGGGATGCGCTTTGCTCGCGGCGTCCACTAAA
>OGQV01000690.1_pt1 | contig 30005 bp, 33 predicted proteins | sample 1553311 | NCBI WGS metagenome assembly OGQV01 (sample SAMEA2579976, study PRJEB22360) | human gut metagenome
CCGTAAGGACAGTTTTGGTCCGTATGTCCGGCTGATGAGCGTCACCCTGAACTGAATCAGGACGGGCATTCAGATGAGCAGAATTATCACCTCCACCGTGTATACACTGAATGAGCTATCCGCCACCGCACAGGAAAAAGCCCGCGACTGGTACCGTCAGCATCATGCTGACAGCAACTGGTATGAAAACGTGTATGAGGACTTCAGGGCGGTCTGTGGCATTTTCGGGATTGACCTCCGCCAGCGCGTTTTCCGGCTCAGCAACGGCAGGTTTATGGAAGAGCCGTGCATCTGGTTCAGCGGATTCTGCAGCCAGGGGGACGGAGCCTGCTTTGAAGGGCGCTGGCACTGGCAGCCAGCGGCCCCCCGGAAAATCAGGGAATATGCCCCGCAGGACCGTGAGCTTCATCGTATCGCGGATGCCCTGCAGGCGGTACAGAAGCGTAACTTCTGGCAGTTACAGGCTGAAATCAGTCACCGGGGACGTTACTGCCATCCGTACAGCATGGATATCACCGTCACCCGGAACAGTCCGACTGGTCAGGCACTGACAGCCGATGCGGAAGCCGCTGTCAGCGAAGCCCTGCGCGACCTGGCCTTCTGGCTGTACCGCCAGCTGGAAAACGAGTACGACTGGCTGACCTCAGACGCCGCTGTAGATGAGGCCATTCACATCAATGCATATACCTTCACCGAAGCCGGTCTCCACGCCGGCTGACCTGTCATCGTTAAACTATCATTCATCGATTTTCTGTAAGGATTTTATCGTGTCAGACTCGCGCCATGAGACAAATTATCCCGACGACCATAACAACCGCATCTGGTGGGGACTGCCCTGTACCGTGACGCCCTGTTTCGGGGCACGTCTGGTGCAGGAGGGTAACCGGTTGCATTACCTTGCCGACCGCGCCGGTATCAGAGGACAGTTCAGCGACGCGGATGCCTACCATCTGGAGCAGGCCTTTCCGCTGCTGATGAAACAACTGGAACTCATGCTTACCAGCGGTGAACTGAATCCCCGCCATCAGCATACCGTCACGCTGTATGCCAGAGGGATGACCTGCGAAGTCGACACCCTCGGCAGCTGTGGTTACGTTTATCTGGCTGTTTATCCGACGCCCGAAACGAAAAAGTAAACCACCGGAATAACCTTCTGCTCCGGCCTGGTGTTTTCACCACGCCACTGTCCCATTTTTTATCTCTGCATATCAGGAAAATCTTCAGTATGAAAACATTACCTGTATTACCCGGGCAGGCGGCCAGTTCACGCCCGTCTCCGGTTGAAATCTGGCAGACACTGCTCACCCGACTGCTGGACCAGCACTACGGCCTCACGCTGAATGACACACCGTTCGCTGATGAACGTGTGATTGAGCAGCATATTGAGGCAGGCATTTCACTGTGTGATGCGGTGAACTTTCTCGTGGAAAAATACGCGCTGGTGCGTACCGACCAGCCGGGATTCAGCGCCTGTACCCGCTCTCAGTTAATAAACAGTATTGATATCCTCCGGGCACGCCGGGCAACCGGCCTGATGACCCGCGACAACTACAGAACGGTAAATGACATTACCCAGGGTAAGCATCCGGAGGCAAAACAATGAAACTGGCCCTGACGCTGGAAGCCGACAGCATTAACGTGCAGGCACTGAACATGGGGCGCATTGTCGTTGACGTCGATGGTATTGAGCTCGCTGAACTGATTAACGTGGTCTGCGATAACGGCCACTTCCTTCGTGTTGTTGATGAATCTGACCGGACCTCAACAGACTGCATGCCACCATTTGCTGCCCTGAACGGCATACGCTGCAGTACCGCACATATTACGGCAAAGGACAACGCCTGGCTGTACTCGCTGTCGCATCAGACCAGTGACGTTGGTGAATCAGAATGAATTCATTTCACAGGTAGCGGATATCTGTTACGTACCGATGCGTGGTCATACCCGGTTCTGCGGCTTAAACGCCTGGGCCTGTCAAGAACGTTCCGTCGTCTGGTCGTCACTCTCACCCGGCGTTATGGCGTCAGTCTAATTCATCTGGACGCCGGCGCAGAATGTCTGCCGGGTTTACCCACTTTCGACTGGTAATCAGGACAAAAGACACTGGATGAAATTATTAACCACAGAAACGGCGCTGGATATTCTGATTGCGTGGCTGCAGGACAATATTGACTGCGAATCAGGGATTATCTTCGACAACGATGAGGATAAAACGGATTCGGCAGCACTGTTGCCCTGTATTGAACAGGCCAGGGAAGATATCCGTATCCTGCGCCAACTGCAGTTTCTGCAACAAAACCGGTGAGTCTCACTCACCATACTTCATTCCACTGACGCCAGCCTGAACAGGGCTGGCGTTTTCATTTATCTGCGAAAAGGAATATCGATTATGTCTGCAATCACAGTCTCCCGTCCGGAAGTGGTCAACGGGCATACGGACGTTATCTGCTCCACCTCAGTCAGTCACATTCTGGCTGTGCGAAAGACTACACTGCTGCAAATCGACACACTTATCCGGCAACTGGCTGAAATCTCGGTATTGACAGAAAGTATTGGAGGTAAAACTGCTCCGGACTGGGCCATGAAACAGGATTTTCGCTGTGGCTGCTGGCTCATGGAGAAACCGGAAACCGCAATGAAAGCCATCACCCGCAATCTTGACCGCGAAATCTGGCGTGACCTGATGCAACGTTCCGGGATGCTGTCATTAATGGATGTGCAGGCCCGTGATACATGGTACAGCTCACTGGAGTACGATAATTTTCCGGAAATCAGTGAAGCGAACATTCTGAGCACATTTGAACAACTGCACCAGAACAAAGATGAAGTGTTTGAGCGAGGGGTGATCAACGTCTTCAGAGGGCTGAACTGGAATTACAAAACCAATTCCCCCTGTAAATTTGGCAGTAAAATTATCGTCAACAACCTGGTGAGGTGGGACAGATGGGGATTGCATCTTATCACCGGGCAACAGGCAGATCGACTCGCCGACCTGGAAAGAATGCTACACCTGTTCAGCGGCAAACCGATCCCCGACAGCCGGGAAAATATCATCATTCGGCTGGATGATCACATCCGCTCCGTTCAGGGCAAAGTGTGCTATGAAGATGAGATGTTCAACATCAGATACTTTAAGAAGGGCTCCGCACACATCACGTTCAGGAAACCAGAACTGGTTGATCGGCTAAATGATATTATTGCGAAACATTATGCGGGAAAAGTATCTTCTTCAGTATAGACTTATATATCACAGGTATTGTGTCTCGTCCGGAACAAGACAGGTAGGTATGCTGCATTCACTGAACCATTACAGAGAATATTTCAACAGAGTTCAATATACCTCCATGTATAACAACTACACCTTGGGGGCTATATTGGGGGCTATTTATAGGGAGGCGTTTAAATATATACTTATTATTCAATAATATAGATTGATTAAGTTCATCCCCGGCGGGGAGCGCTTTTTCATAGATGCCAAGCGGGATTTGTTTGGACAACATATCCGCTCCTTAGCCCCACAGTTCGGCAATGGAACGTTTGAACTGACGCGCAGCTTCAACCGGAGAAGCGGCATCACGGATGCTGCGGCCAGCGATAAACACATGAATCGGAATGCCTTTGAACAACGGCAGATCTTCCAGCGCCAGGCCACCAGTAACGGTTACTTTGAAGCCCATATCGGAAAGACGTTTGATCGCGGTAATGTCAGCTTCGCCCCACGCCACGCCTGCGGCCTGTGCGTCACGGCTGCGGTGATAAACCACCTGCTGAATGCCTGCGTCGCGCCACTGTTGCGCCTGTTCCCAGGTCCAGTAACCGGTCAGCTCGATCTGCACGTCGCCGTTAAACTCTTTTGCCACGTCCAGCGCACCTTTGGCGGTGTTGATATCCGCACAGCAAATCACGGTCACCCAGTCAGCGTTGGCTTCGAAGCACATACGAGAAAGGATTTTGCCCGCATCGGCAATTTTGGCGTCTGCCAGTACGATTTTGTGCGGGTAAAGCGCTTTCAGGTCACGAACCGCACGCACGCCTTCGCCCACGCACAGAATGGTGCCCACTTCGATAATGTCGACTTCTTCGGCAATCAGGCGAGTGTTTTCGTAGGCGCTATCCATAGTCTGGTTGTCCAGCGCGACTTGCAACATTGGTAATGACATCTTCAATTCCTTCTTAAGCTGCCGCGTTGGTGCGGTCAATTAAATCCAGTACTTCCTGCTCGGTACGGCAGGCGCGTAAACGGTCGAAATTCTCTTCATCTTCAAACAGGTTAACGATCTGCATGATGCCCACTTCCTGGTGGGTGTTGGCATCAACCGCCGCCATAGTGATGAGGATATCCACCGGGTCGTTATCTTCGTGGTTGAACTCCAGCGGCTTTTTCAGCGTCACCAGCGCAAAACCGGTTTTCTTAACACCCTCTTCCGGGCGACCGTGCGGCATTGCCAGGCCTGGTGCGAGCACAAAGTACGGACCGTGCTGTTCAACCGCATCCAGAATCGCCTGGTAGTAACGCGGCTCGACAACATCCGCCGCCACCAGCAGGTCAACGCCGATTTTCACTGCGTCCTGCCATGTCTCAGCTTCAGCCTGCAGGCGGATAGATTTATTTTCAGCCAGCGAATCACGTAATTTCATGGCGCGTCCTTACTTCACATCCTGCGGGAAATGCGCTTTGATCACTTCCAGCAGTTTCGGGCCAAAGTCAGCAGGAGAGAGCATGTTGCGCACGCCAACCACATATTTGTTGCCGGTCACGGTGATTTCGCCCGCAATGTGCGTAGAAGCGATGATGATATCCGCGCCGCTCAACTCGCTTTTGTATTCGCCAACCGCGCAGCTGTTTACCGTGTGGTCAATGTTTGATTGGGTTAAAAACTGGTCCACTTTCATCTTCATGATCATGGAACTGCCTTGTCCGTTGCCACACACAGCCAGAATACGTACGGTCATAATCAAAACTCCTTATTAAGCAGACTGTTCTGCCAGTTGTTTTTCTGCATCTTCTTCTGCGCGCAGTGCGCGGCCAGCGAAGAACATATAAGCCAGTGCAATTACAATGATGACAGCCATAAAGGCGATACCGATGGAGAAGAAGCCCTGCATCATCGGCGGTGCCAGAATCGACCAGTCCGCCATACCCATCCAGGCACTCATACCGGTAAGTTTCACCGCCCAGACGCAACCAAAGATTTCGATCATCCCCATCACCAGACAAATCTTCAGCGCCGCACGCCAGCCGCCGAAGTGGTTAGCGAACACGCCGATGGTGGCGTTGGAGAAGAACATCGGGATAAAGCCGGGGATAATCAGGATCGAGGAACCGCAGGCGACCAGGATGCCAACCGCAATCAGCTGACCGATGGTGCCCCACATAAAGCCCCAGACCACGGCGTTCGGCGCGAAGCTATAAATAGCCGCACAGTCAATCGCCAGAACCGCGCCAGGGATCAGGCGCTGAGAGATACCGTTAAACGCTTCAGAGAGTTCCGCTACAAACATGCGCACACCCTGAGTGATGATGAAGATCGCCACCGCGAAGGAGAAACCGGTTTGCAGGATATACACCGTCCAGTTCACTTTGCCTGCCATCGCCTGCACGGTGTCGATACCGAAGGAGAGCAGAATGGCACCAAAGAAGATGGTCATGACAATCGCCGTGGAGACGATGTTGTCGTGGAAAATATTCAGCCAGCCTGGCAGTTTGAGGTCTTCAACGCTTTCCTCTTTTTTGCCAAGGAACGGCGCAACCTTATAGGCAATCCATGATGCAAACTGTTGCTGGTGACCGATGGAGAAACCGCAGCCGTCCGTCACTTCCTGAGTCGGTTTGTACATCATGTTGGAGGTTATGCCCCAGTAGAGCGAAACCAGAATCGCCGTGCAGATAATGGTCGTCCACATGGAATAGCCGAAAATAAACAACGTAACGGCAATCAGTCCCGCCTGCTGGAACATGATGTGTCCAGTCAGCATGATGGTACGAATACCGGTAATGCGACGCAGCAGCACGTAACAGATGTTCAGCGCCAGCGCTAACAACACCGCGTAACCTACCCAGCTATAGGCAGCGCCCACGCTGGACGCCGATGAATCTGCATCAGGCGCAGAATCACGATGAAAAAGTACGTATTGCTAAAGCGGCCTCGCAGCTGGTTAATCCGGGCGAAAGCGTAGTCATCAACTGCGGCTCCACCGCGTTTCTGCTTGGGCGGGAAATGTGTGGCAAGCCAGTGCAAATCATCACTAATTATCTACCGCTGGCAAACTACCTGATCGATCAGGAACATGACAGCGTGATCATTATGGGCGGACAGTACAACAAAAGTCAGTCCATCACCTTAAGCCCGCAGGGCAGCGAAAACAGTCTCTATGCCGGGCACTGGATGTTTACCAGCGGCAAAGGACTGACAGCTGAAGGGTTGTATAAAACCGATATGCTGACGGCAATGGCAGAGCAGAAGATGCTGAGCGTGGTAGGGAAACTGGTGGTACTGGTTGATAGCAGTAAGATTGGCGAACGCGCGGGAATGCTTTTTAGCCGTGCCGATCAAATCGATATGCTGATCACCGGCAAAAATGCTAACCCGGAAATCCTGCAACAGCTGGAAGCGCAAGGGGTCAGCATTCTGCGTGTTTAAAGATGCTGGCGGAAAAATGTCACGGCAGCATCTAATGCCTCAGGCGTAATGCGGTGACGCACGCCTGGCTGCCATGAACAGGTTAGCAGTTTATCCCGTCCCGTCTCGCTTAAGGCCTGCTGCAAACGTAGTGATTCGTCGGCAGGCACGACGTCATCGTCAAGGCCATGCCACAGCAGTAGAGGTCTGTCACCAAGTTGTTCCAGGTGGTTTGTCGCTTCCCACTCTGCCAGCGGCGCGACAATGTTATTGAATTCATTCTGCTGTGCTGCCGTTTCAGGTATCAGCGGTGGAAACAGTGAACGGGCGAGCGATGTAAAATAGCCCGATCCCATCATGCTGGCGGTACATTTCACCGTGGGGTGGCGAGCGGTAATTCCCAGTGCCGTCATCGCGCCCATCGACGCGCCACCGACTGCCAGACGGTCATCACGCAGCCAGTTTTCTTCGGCTATTGCCGCACGTAAGGTAGTGAATTCCTGCATACTTTGTAGCAAGATTTGCCAGAATTGATTTAACCGCCGCGCTGCGTCGCCACTAAAACGGCTACCGTGATCGGGCGCATCCGGCATGATCACCCGCAAACCAGCCTGCGCCAGCGCAACGGCAAAATAGCTATACACCAGACTGGACGAAGTAAAGCCGTGATAAAAAATCACACACGGTAACGGGGTATCTTTTTGCCCGACAGGATAAGCATGAAGAACGGGAATATCTGCCAGCTCGCGTGATTCTATTTCAATCATCTGTCTCTCCTTTTTGTCTGGTATGACATGAAGAAATCCTTAGCACAAGTTTCTGCTGGCGGTATTAGTTCATAATGTTGAGATGTGGGTTACGCTTTCGTCACGTTTTCATTCGAAAATCGCGTACCAGGTAACAATTCGGGAACATTCCCCCAAAGTTAAATTAATAAGGCACTACACTATGGTTAGCAGGAAACGTAATAGCGTTATTTACCGGTTTGCCAGTTTATTATTGGTGTTGATGTTAAGTGCCTGTAGCGCACTGCAAGGTACGCCACAGCCAGCACCGCCAGTAACCGACCATCCGCAAGAGATTCGCCGCGACCAGACGCAAGGGTTACAGCGAATAGGTAGCGTAAGCACGATGGTTCGGGGTTCTCCGGATGACGCATTAGCAGAAATCAGAGCGAAAGCTGTCGCTGCAAAAGCTGATTATTACGTTGTCGTCATGGTGGACGAAACCATCGTGACAGGACAGTGGTATTCACAAGCCATTTTGTACCGTAAATAAATCAGACAACTTACATAGTCAGCTTTACATTGCTTTGCGTCCCTATGCGTTTACCTGTGCACAATAAATTACCGGCTGGAAGCTCGGGCGTTTATTACCGCGATGGAATGCCCTGCAACATGTGGGGAAACGAAAAATGGAGCTGACGATGAAACAATTACTTGCCTCACCCTCGCTGCAATTAGTGACTTATCCTGCGAGCGCCACGGCACAGTCTGCAGAATTCGCCAGTGCTGACTGCGTGACGGGCCTGAATGAAATAGGTCAGATCTCAGTTAGCAATATTTCAGGGGATCCGCAGGACGTGGAACGTATCGTGGCGTTAAAGGCCGATGAACAAGGTGCGTCATGGTACCGCATTATTACCATGTACGAAGACCAGCAGCCTGATAACTGGCGCGTACAGGCGATACTGTATGCATGAGTGTCATCTACAGCAAATGAACAATGCCGGATTCGGCGCGAGCGCCTTGTCCGGCCTACAATTTTCACATATTTCATTGAGTTAATCGAAACCAGCGTCGCATCAGTCGTATACGCTTACACACACACTCCCCCCGTCGCCCGCAGCAATAAATCATTCTGGATCTGCTCTGACAACCGTACGCCGCCGCGCGTATCTAACATCACCTGACACCACGCCTGCGCCATTGGCGGAGAAGCATATTTCAACATTTGCGCACCGCAGCCCAGCAGGAATAGCTGATGAGTAATCTCTCGCCCCAGTTCTTCAGCTGGCTTACGCAGCTGCTGCTGTAAACGACGAACCGCGCGATCAAAATAGCGATCCTGCCCTTTCACTTCCACAAATGCTTCCGACAATAAGTCGTATACGCCCGCTTGCTTATTGAGAACGCGCAACACATCCAGGCACATAATATTGCCGGAACCTTCCCAAATACTGTTTACCGGCATCTCCCGGTAAAGCCGCGGCAGCTCGCTCTCCTCGCAATAACCAATGCCGCCCAGCACCTCCATCGCTTCGGCCACAAACGGCATACCTCTTTTGCAGATCACAAATTTTGCCGCAGGCGTAAATAAACGCGCCCACAGGGCTTCTTTGGCATCGGCACGCCGGTCCCACGCTCGCGCAAGACGAAACAGCAACGCCGTTTGCCCTTCAAGCTGAAGTGCCATGCGACTTAAGACATGACGCATAAGGGGCTGTTGGATCAATGGATTACCAAAAACATGGCGTTGATGTGCATGATAAATCGCCAGCGAAAATGCACGGCGCATCATGGCATGGCTACCCAGGGCGCAATCAAAACGCGTCATCCCACCCATTTTCAGGATCAGACGAATTCCTTCCCCTTCCTGCCCCAACAACCAGCCAATGGCATCCTGAAACTCCACTTCGCAACTGGCGTTAGAGCGATTACCCAGCTTATCTTTCAGCCGCTCGAGGCGAATCGCGTTGCGTTGCCCATCAGGCAAAAAGCGCGGCACAAAAAAGCAGGACAAACCGCCCGTAGTCTGCGCCAGCACCAGATGCGCATCGCTTTGCGGCACCGAGAAAAACCATTTATGCCCCACCAGCCGATAAGAGCCATCTTCCAGACGCTCTGCACGGGTGGTGTTGCTCATGACATCGGAACCGCCCTGCTTTTCCGTCATTCCCATGCCAATCAACAAACCGCGTTTTTGCCCACCTGGCAATAAGTGAGAATCGTAGCGATCGCTCAGCAGCGGCGTGGTCCAGTCCTGAAACGGCGTGGGTAACATCTGTAACAACAATGGCGTGGCGGCAAAGGTCATCGTTATTGGACATAACGACCCAGCCTCAACCTGCGCATGTAACATAAAACGCGCCGCGCGCGCCACAAATGCGCCGGAGCGAGCGTCTTCTTCCCAGGCAAGATTGTGCACCCGATTGGTACATAACGCCTGCATCAGCAGGTGCCAGGCGGGGTGAAAACGCACATCGTCCAGACGGCGTCCTTGCGCATCGTAGCGCAATAATTCAGGCGGATTCACATTCGCCAGCCGCCCCAGTTCAAGAGATTCAGCCGTTCCTAACTGCTGACCAATACTGGCTAGAAAATCGCTATCCCAGCCAGCACCTTCACGCGTTACCGCTTCACAGAGCGCGCCATCAGACAGGTATAAGTTGCTGTTATTTAATGGTATAGGTTGATTAAAAACGGTGTGAGTTTGCCAGTGCACTGTGTCTCCCTCCATCAATGGCAGTCACCCTTAGTATGGTCACTGCCATGGATTCCTGACAGAAAGAGATTGCTAAAACATTCTTATCCAGCAATGTAATGCGGAACGAAACGTGAGGTGTCTTTGGTGATCAGCGTGTTATCTTCACGGATCCCCATTCCGCACGCTTCATCATCGACAATCCAGCTACCGATGAGTGTGTAGCTATCGCCAAATCGCGGCAGAGGTTGAAACGCCTGGTAGATCATCGGTTCATCGGCGTAATCACCATCAGCGTGGTCAACGACGTTATTCTGACCGTCGAAAATGGTGACGTTTCCGCCTTCGCGTGAGTAGATCGGTTTACGCACATAGCTTTCGCCAGCGGCAATCTGCGGTTTTTCGCCCTCAAACCAGGATGCAAGAAGGTTAGGATGACCAGGAAAGAAGCGCCAAAGCAGCGGCATTAACCCTTTGTTGCTCAAGATACTTTTCCATAACGGCTCCACCCATTGCTCGCGGCGCTTGCGCAGCAGCGGACCGTTATCGTCACGCATCATCCACTCCAGCGGATACAGCTTAAATGCACGCTGGATGACATTATCATCAAGATCGGTCAGCACACCGCCGACGCCCAAACCGAGATCTTCAATGTAGATAAACCGCGACTCCTGCCCTGCCTGCTGGGCGCAGTCCTGCAAGTACAGCACGGTACTCCTGTCTTCATCGGTGTCCTGACAGCAGCAAAAATAAAACGGTTCCCGACTGTAAAGCTCGCTAAAGCGTGAAATCAGGCGTTCCTGAATGGCATTGTACTGATCGGCATCACGCGGAATAACGCCGCTGCGCCGGGCATCTTCCAGCCACAACCACTGGAAATAAGCCGACTCGTACAATGAAGTTGGCGTATCGGCGTTGTACTCCAGCAACTTAACCGGTGCATTACCACACCAGGCAAAATCCATACGGCCATACAACGAAGGATCGCGTGCGCGCCAGCTTTCGGCGATCACATCCCAGTACAACGGCGGGATCGCCAGTTGCGTCAGGATCTCTTCATCTTTAACCGCACGATCCACCACCTCCAGGCACATCTGATGCAGTTCCGCAGTCGGTTTTTCGATCTGCTCTTCAATCTGGCGCAAAGTAAAGCGATAAGCCCGACTCTCATCCCAATAGATTTCATTGTCGATGATATGAAAGTCAAATCCGTTATCGGCGGCAATCCGGTCCAGATCCCGCCGCACAGGAACGTTGTGTCTCAGCATGATTAGCCTCCCCAATGCCCACGGGCGCTGGAAGAACGACCATAGCCGCCGCGAGAAACGGTTGACGCTTTTTTGGTGGTAAAGCCGCCCGAAGAGTAAGACTCTTTTTTGCCAGAACCGGAGCGCCAGGAGTAATCACCGGAAGTGTTGCGCCAGACGGGGCGGGAAGCAAATGAGGATCCGCCGCTGTTATAGACGAACGGCTCATCGCGATCTTTACGAATAACCCGGCTTAACAAAAATCCAGAAACGACCGGGATCCAACTCTGTTCAACATTGTCGTAGTAACAATTTTCATACTTAGACTGACAATTCTGCTGAGTCATATTCTTCGGAACATCGGCATAAAACGCCGCTTTGGCGTTGTTCCAGCCATGAGCACAGATATCTGAATTATTACCGTCATCAATACAATCCTGCACAGTCGAGTAAAACGTTCCGTCGCCGTCGTTATCGACATCGCCACTATCGCCACAACCTTTCAATACGAAAAAAGCGGCACCGCCCATTAGCGCCAACGTTAAGTATTTTTGTGCGTAGCGATTGCGACGCGGTTCAAAAGGATTATTCGGTCTGCCAATGCGACTGATCGCTCCGTGACCAATTTTACTGTTATTTCTTGATTTGCGTTTTCTGGCCATGATCGTCCATTACCATGTCATACAAGCTGCGTTAAAAATCCCCCCAGCCAGTGCGGCGGTTCCCATAAACATTCCTGCTGCGGTATTGTGATTAATAATTTTTTCGCTTAATGCGGGCATATAAAGTCTGACGCCAGCAAAAACGAGTAACTGAATCACCAGTGCAATCCCGCCCCAGGCGAAATAATCCGGAATACTCACCGCATTGATTGCCGCACTGGATAAGGGGATCACGTAACCCAACAATGTACCGCTGAATGCCAGTGACGCCGCGGTATTATTGTTTTTGATTAATTGCCATTCGTTGTGCGGTGTAATTTTGGAGTAGATAAACAGAAAAATAATCACCATAGCCACGCCAATAAAAAAATAGGCGCTAAAGGCAAGAAGTGAATCCAGTATATGCATCGTAAACGTCCTTGTAATTAACCAATAATATGAAGTGATGTCAGCGGGATATCGACACCCAGCGCGCGCGAAAATAACCACTCTGGCTCGCCGAGATCGTTAAAAGATTCCTCACCATTTAGCAGCAAATATTCGTAAGTATCTTCGGTTACTTGCCGTTGGTAGCCCATGGTAAAATTATGCACTTCCCATTTGGCATGGTTTTGATTTTCTACTTTTTCCAGCATGTAGACGGGTTCGATATTTCCCGGTTCTTCGCTGTTAAAAAATCGCTGCCAGCGTTTTTCCTGCCAGTTTAAGGTCATTGCCCCCATCGCTTTGGCATTGATCGTCTCGCGCCAGTGACTCTCTTTACTGATACCGTAGCTCTCTTCATAGACAAAGAGCTTGATATCATCAATGTCATCAATATTTTCGCCGCCGGTGGTATTGATTTGCAGAAACTCATCGCCTGAAGTGTAGTAGCGGAAAATCTGGCTACCGCCGCCCAGATCGATGCGGCTGACGGCGGCTACCGTAAATTCCTCACCCGGCAGCGCAATCAGCAATTCATCTTCCAGCAAACGAAACGCTAACGTGTCGAGCGTAAAGCCACTATTGAGATGAAGTCCCAGCGGACCACGAGCGATAGCAGGCTTATTATCCTTGCCAAACAGACGCTGGAAAAAACCAGACATATTTTATCCTTATAATAGTTGCCAGCCTTGCAGTGAGGCTGGCAAAAAATTACTCGCCCTGTTGGCGTTGCAGTCTTGCTAATACATCCTGGGCGCTACTTTTATTGCTACCGCCAATTCCGGCTTCCGCCAGCTTTTCATCGAGATCGCGACCGTCTGCGACTTTTTCCAACTGTGCGGCAGCATCCAGGCGAGCCTGACGTTCGGCCTGACGCGTTTGCAGGCGTTTTAAGGATTCTGCCGCTGTCGAAACGCTGGAAGATGCGCCAACGGTAGAGGTCGTTACAGCCTGTTGTGCACGCTGCATGGCTTCAGTGGCTTTAACGACTTCCATTTGCTGCTCAAACTGAGCGATACGCTGCGCTGTCGCTGTAACTGCTTTTTCCACGCCATCACGAGAGACTTCCAGATTCGACAACACTTGCTCTTCAGCGGTAATGAGATTCTCAAGGCGCGCGATTTCTTCAGCAACTTCGTTAATCAACGACGGATTCACGTTCTTGCTTAACGCTTCCAGCGCACGAGCTTCCAGACTGGCTTTGCGCTCACGTAAATCTTTCAGCTTATCGTGACTTAATTTCACTCGCGCCAGCAGATCAACGCGAGATTTTCCGGCTTTATCGAGTTCAGCTTTAGCGTCACGAATATGCTGTTCCAGCATGCGCACGCCCTGGGTTTCTTCAATGGACTCTTCCGCCTGGGAGATAAACGATTTCCCCAGCGTAAATAAACTTTTTAAAATCCCCATAAATACCCGTCCTTGTAATTAGTGTGAATATTCTTCTGTAATTTCAGCCAGATCCAATGCGTTATCTACCAGCGAGGTTATCTCAAGCAGAATATCTTCAAGAAAAGATTTAAGCGATAACGCACCGAAAACAATGTAATACTCTTCCTGTTGCACGCTGGAGATCCCTACCGATGACAACGGCATCATCTTCTGATTTCTTAATAAGAAGGTATTAAATTCATCTGGATTGCTGATACTACTTACCGGACAAATAAAGGTTTCGATAATCATTTGGCGGGAAGTAAATAGAATATTGATTTGCAAATCGCCATAATCATTCATTTTAATAATTAATGCGTTCTCGCTATTTGTTACATCAATATTTTGTTCAGGTACAGTTTGCAGCGCCGTCGCCAGCGCCAACGGATTCCATGTCATATATTATTCCATATAAATTAAGTTTAAATATTAATAAAATGAATATTTGCAGTACGTAATTATCTTACCAGCTATAGACAAAAAAAAACCATCCAAATCTGGATGGCTTTTCATAATTCCGAGAAATTAGCTACGCTGGCGTACCGCTTCAAATAAGCAAATGCCTGTCGCCACAGAAACGTTCAGCGAAGAAACACTTCCTGCCATGGGGATGCTGATCAACTCATCGCAATGTTCACGGGTCAGGCGACGCATGCCTTCACCTTCTGCGCCCATCACCAGTGCCAGCCGTCCGGTCATTTTGCTCTGATAGAGTGTATGATCCGCCTCGCCTGCCGTACCGACGATCCAGATATTCTCTTCCTGCAACATACGCATGGTGCGCGCCAGATTAGTCACCCGAATCAGCGGAACGCTTTCTGCCGCACCACAGGCCACTTTTTTCGCCGTGGCGTTGAGCTGTGCGGAGCGATCTTTCGGCACAATCACCGCATGAACACCAGCGGCGTCCGCGCTACGCAGGCACGCGCCGAGGTTGTGCGGATCGGTTACGCCGTCGAGGATCAGCAGGAACGGTTGATCGAGCGAAGCGATCAGATCCGGCAGATCGTTTTCCTGATACTGCCGTCCTGGCTTCACACGAGCGATAATGCCCTGATGCACGGCACCGTCGCTTTTCTCGTCGAGATATTGGCGGTTTGCCAGCTGGATAACCACGCCCTGGGACTCAAGGGCGTGAATCAGCGGCAACAGACGTTTATCTTCACGGCCTTTTAAAATAAAGACTTCCTGAAAACGTTCAGGGGCGCGCTCCAGCAGGGCCTGCACTGCGTGGATGCCGTAAATCATTTCGCTCATTAATGTACTCGTTGTTTACGTTTTGCCGGGAGCGCCACGCTTGCCCGGCCTACGGATAATTCACCCTCTTCTGTTTGAAGAGGGTAATGATCACTCTGCCACTTTTTTCTTCGCCGCACGCTTCGCTTTGGTCGCTGCGGCTATTTTCTGCGTTTTCGCCGATGGCTTTTTCGCTTTTCTCGCGTCTTTCTTCGCCGCTTTCGGCTTCGGTTTTTTCTCGCCGCGGAAGGCGCTGTCTGGCTCAAAGTTTACCTTTTTACCGACCTGACGACGCTTGCCGCCTTTTTTGCCTGCATCGCCTTTTTTCGCTTTCTCGCGCGCCGTTTTACCGACGTTGCGCGGTGCGCGTTCGCTGGAGATCAGGCTAAAGTCGATTTTGCGCTCGTCCATATTAACCGCTTCAACGCGAACTTCCACGCGATCGCCCAGGCGATAAGTCTGGCCGCTGGATTCACCCATCAGGCGTTGCCCTACCTGGTCAAAGCGATAGTAGTCATTGTCCAGCGAAGAGACATGGACCAGACCATCAATGAACAAGTCGTCCAGACGGACAAAGAATCCAAAGCCAGTGACGCTGGAAATTACGCCTTTAAAGACGTTACCTACCTGGTCGAGCATGAAGTCACACTTCAGCCAGTCAGCTACATCGCGTGTTGCTTCGTCGGCACGACGTTCCGCCATCGAACAGTGCTGACCCAGTTGCAGCATCTCTTCCATCGAATAATGGTAGCCGCCGGTTTCAGTGGTGTTGCCCTGATGCCCCTGTTCTTTCGCCAGCAGATATTTAATGGCGCGGTGCAACGTCAGGTCAGGATAACGACGAATCGGCGAAGTAAAGTGCGCATAGGACTGCAATGCCAGACCGAAGTGACCACGGTTTTCCGGATCGTAAATCGCCTGTTTCATCGAGCGCAGCAGCATGGTTTGCAGCATTTCTGCATCAGGACGATCGGCAACCGATTCCAGTAACTCTGCATAGTCGCGCGATTCCGGCTTGTTACCACCCGGCAGTTCCAGCCCCAGCTCCGCCAGCACTGAACGGAAAGAGGTAATCGCTTCGGTGCTCGGCTTGTCGTGAATACGGAATAGTGCTGGTTCTTTGGCTTTCTCAACGAAACGCGCCGCCGAGATATTCGCCAGAATCATGCATTCTTCAATTAACTTGTGGGCGTCGTTACGCTGAGTCTGTTCGATACGTTCAATACGGCGTTCAGCGTTGAAAATGAACTTCGCTTCTTCGTTCTCAAATGAGATCCCACCGCGTTCTTCACGGGCTTTATCCAGCACTTTATAGAGGTTATGCAACTCTTCGAGATGCTTAACCAGCGGGGCGTACTGCTCGCGCAGATCCTGATCGCCCTGCAGAATATGCCAGACTTTGGTGTAGGTCAGACGCGCGTGAGAGCTCATCACCGCTTCGTAGAATTTGTAGCCAGTCAGGCGGCCTTTCGACGAAACCGTCATCTCGCACACCATACACAGGCGGTCTACCTGCGGGTTAAGCGAACACAGACCGTTAGAGAGCACTTCCGGCAGCATCGGGATAACCTGCGAAGGGAAGTACACCGACGTACCACGGTTACGCGCTTCTCTGTCCAGCGGTGTTGGCGGACGCACATAGTAGCTGACGTCGGCAATCGCGACCCATAAACGCCAGCCGCCGCCGCGTTTTTTCTCACAGTAAACTGCATCGTCAAAGTCACGGGCATCTTCGCCATCAATGGTGACCAGCGGTAAATCGCGCAGATCGACACGGCCCGCTTTTGCTTCTTCCGGCACTTCTTCTTTCAGCCCGGCAACCTGTTGCTCAACGGCCTGCGGCCAGATATACGGAATTTCATGGGTACGCAGAGCGATATCAACCGCCATGCCGGTGCCCATATTGTCGCCAAGTACTTCGACGATTTTACCCACCGCTTTGGTACGGCGAGTCGGGCGTTGGGTCAGTTCAACCACCACCACAAAGCCCATCCGCGCGCCCATGATCTGATCGGGCGGGATTAAGATATCGAAGCTCAAACGACTGTCGTCAGGAACCACAAAGCCGACGCCCGCTTCGGTAAAATAGCGACCAACAATCTGGCTGGTTTTTGGCACCAGTACGCGGACAATACGCGCTTCACGACGACCTTTACGGTCAGCGCCCAGCGGCTGCGCCAGCACCTGATCGCCATGAATGCAGGTTTTCATCTGCTCGCTGGAGAGATACAAATCATCTTTACGCCCTTCAACCCGCAGAAAGCCGTAGCCATCACGGTGGCCAATAACGGTACCTTTCACCAGGTCGAGGCGTTCCGGCAGCGCATAGCACTGACGACGAGTGAAGACCAGTTGACCATCGCGCTCCATCGCGCGCAGGCGGCGACGCAGGCCTTCAAGCTGCTCTTCGCCTTCAATGTGCAGTTCTACCGCCAGCTCATCACGGCTGGCCGGTTTTTCACGTTTGGTTAAATGTTCGAGGATAAATTCCCGACTAGGGATGGGATTCGCGTATTTTTCAGCTTCGCGTTCCTGGAAAGGATCTTGTGACATCTCGGTTCCTCCGTTGTCATCTCTGATGAAGATTTTCGTCACTCCACCAGCAATAATTTATAAAGCGGTTGATTCTCTTCAACCAAATCGGCAAGCGTGTAGTTATCCAGTTCCGTAAGAAAACTTTGCACGGCCTTAGAAAGTGCCTGTTTCAACCGACAGGCAGGTGTAATGTGGCAAAACTCACTGCTGCAATTCACCAGCGATAAGGGCTCCAGCTCGCGCACCACATCACCAATACGTATCGCACTCGCCGGTTTACCCAGACGAATGCCGCCATTTTTTCCACGAACAGCAGTCACGTAGCCGGCACGACTAAGTTGATTGATTATTTTGACCATATGATTACGGGAGACGCCGTAGACGTCAGTCACTTCAGAAATACTGGTCATCCGCCCTTCTGGCAATGACGCCATGTAGATCAGCGCACGTAATCCGTAATCAGTGAAACTCGTTAACTGCACATCAACCTCAAAAGGGAAATCGGGAAAAAATACATTTATATTGATGATAAACCAGCCACAAGCTGTGTCGCTAATTTATTTCAGTTCGGGGAAGGAAAAAAGCGAGGATTTAACACTGTGTCGGATAGCGTAATGGCTTACCCGACACAGCAATGTATCACACTGTTAGCCCGGCAGGCAAAATATCTGCCAGGCGTACCAGAATTACGCGTCGAACGGGTCGCGCAGAATCATGGTTTCAGTACGATCCGGACCGGTAGAGATGATATCGATCGGCACACCGGTCAGCTCTTCAATACGCTTGATGTAGTTCAGCGCCGCCTGCGGCAGGCCGCTACGATCTTTCACGCCGAAGGTGGATTCAGACCAGCCCGGCATGGTTTCGTAAATCGGCTCTACACCTTTCCAGTCGTCAGCTGCCAGCGGAGTGGTAGTCACTTCACGACCATCCGGCATACGGTAAGCCACGCAGAGTTTAACCTCTTTCAGGCCATCCAGAACGTCCAGTTTAGTCAGGCAGAAGCCAGACAGGGAGTTCAGCTGTACCGCACGACGAACGGCAACGGTGTCCAGCCAGCCGGTACGACGACGACGACCCGTAGTTGCGCCGAATTCGTTACCCTGCTTGCAGAGGAACTCGCCAGTTTCATCAAACAGTTCGGTCGGGAACGGACCTGCACCCACACGAGTGGAGTAAGCTTTGAGGATACCCAAAACGTAATCAACATAACGCGGGCCCAGGCCGGAACCGGTCGCCACGCCACCAGCAGTGGTATTGGAAGAAGTTACGTACGGATAAGTGCCGTGGTCGATATCCAGCAGCGTACCCTGCGCACCTTCAAACATGACGAAATCGCCACGCTGACGCGCCTGGTCGAGCAGATCAGAAACGTCAACAACCATAGAAGTCAGGATGTCGGCAACAGCCATCGTATCATCCAGAACTTTCTGGTAATCAACCGCTTCAGCTTTGTAGTAGTTAACCAACTGGAAGTTGTGATATTCCATCACTTCTTTCAGTTTTTCAGCGAAGGTTTCTTTGTCGAAAAGGTCGCCAACACGCAGACCGCGACGTGCCACTTTATCTTCATAAGCAGGCCCGATACCACGACCGGTGGTGCCGATCGCTTTCGCGCCACGCGCTTTCTCACGCGCGTTATCCAGCGCAACGTGATAATCAAGGATCAGCGGACATGCTTCGGACAGCAGCAGACGCTCACGAACGGGGATGCCACGGTCTTCCAGTTCTTTCATCTCTTTCATCAGCGCAGCCGGAGACAGCACAACACCGTTACCGATGATGCTGGTTACATTCTCGCGGAGAATACCTGATGGAATAAGATGGAGAACGGTTTTTTCACCGTTGATTACGAGAGTATGGCCTGCGTTGTGACCGCCCTGGTAGCGTACAACATATTTAGCCCGTTCAGTCAGAAGATCGACGATCTTACCTTTACCTTCGTCACCCCATTGGGTGCCCAGTACGACGACGTTGTTACCCATTTTTCAAAATCACCGTTTGCTTAAAAATGGATTCTACCATCGCTTTTTCAGAGTTACAGCACTTTTTGCACTCAAAAATGACCTCGATCAGTCTGTTTTTTGTTCAGCCAATCGTTTTCCTCAACATGTAGTAGACCACAACGCCCGCAACCACAAGTCCACCGCCAAAACGACGTAAAATATTATCGGGCAAATTGGTCATCGCAGAGATCATCTTCTTCCATGCCTTCGGGTAAAGCATCGGCCCTAAACCTTCCAGCACCAAAACCAGGGCAAGCGCCAGCCAGATTGTCGAATTCATTGATTATCCTTATAGAAAAAGAAAACCACCGACATCCCTGAGGATGCGGTGGCTTTATTGACCTGTACCGCAGTCGTTATATTAACGCGTTGCGGAAGTCGGCGTCTTCATGTAGCGGAAGAAATCGCTATCCGGGCTCATGACCATCACGTCCTGATTGCCAGAGAAGCTGTTCTCATAAGCACGCAGGCTACGGATAAATGCGTAGAAGTCCGGATCTTTACTGAATGCATCAGCAAACAGTTTGGCTGCTTCGGCATCGCCTTCACCACGCATGATGCGGCCCTGACGCTCAGCTTCTGCCAGCGTTCTGGTCACTTCATAGTCGGCAGTCGCGCGCAGTTTTTCCGCTTCTTCCTGACCTTGTGAACGGTGACGACGCGCTACCGCTTCACGCTCGGCGCGCATACGGTTGTAGATCGCTTCAGACACTTCGGTCGGCAGGTTGATCTGCTTAATTCGCACATCGACAACTTCAATACCCAGCGCCGCCATACTGTTCGGGTTGATGACCGGAACTTTGCCCTTCGTCTCAGCCGTTACGCGCTCTGCCGCTTCGGCAATGGCGTTATCTGCCGCCGGGGTAGTAACTTCATCTTCTGTACCCGCAGAACCGGAGTTCAGCGCGTCACGTACTTCGAGGGTCAGACGACCACGGGAATCGGTGACGATGTCTTTCACGTCCAGGCGACCAATTTCAGAACGCAGACGGTCAGAGAACTTACGTTTCAACAGCACTTCCGCTTGCGAAATGTCGCCACCGCCCGTTGCCAGGTAGTAACGGCTGAAATCGCTGATGCGCCATTTGATGTAAGAGTCGACGATCAGGTCTTTCTTCTCTTTGGTCACAAAGCGGTCGGCCTGGTTGTCCATGGTCTGAATACGTGCGTCGAGCATTTTCACCGTTTCAATGAACGGTATCTTGAAATGCAGACCCGGCTCATAAACCAGAGGTTTGTTGTCATCGTCACGCAGTACCTTACCAAAACGCAGCGTAATACCGCGCTCACCTTCTTTGACGACAAAGACAGACATGTAAAGCACTACCAGCACGATGATGATAATCGCGATAACTGACTTACGCATCGTTATTCCCCCTGACGCTGGTAGTCGTTACGCTGCGCGTTGGCGCGGCGTTGGTCCATAATATCGCCCTGACTGGTGGACGACGTGTTGCTTGCTCCACTGGTTGTGGAGGAAGAGGCTGGCGGCAGACGCAGCAGATTGCTGGCACCGTTATCGCTCTTCGCCGCAGGGGCGTTACCACCTTTCAGCATCTGGTCTAACGGCAGAACCATCAGGTTGCCACCTTTGTCGTTAACCAGCACTTTGCGGGTGTTACCCAACACTTTTTCCATCGTCTCGATATACAGACGCTCGCGAGTAATTTCCGGCGCAGCTTTATATTCCGGCAGAAGTTTAGCAAAGCGCGCCACTTCACCCTGAGCTTCCAGGATGGTCTGGGCCTTGTACGCACGCGCCTCTTCGAGGATACGTTGCGCCTGACCGTTCGCACGCGGCTGAACTTCGTTGGTATACGCTTCTGCTTCACGAATGTATTGCTGTTCGTTTTCACGCGCGGCAATCGCATCGTCAAACGCCGCTTTTACTTCCTCCGGCGGACGAGCAGCCTGGAAGTTGACGTCCAGCAGAGTGATGCCCATGTCATACGGACGAATCGTCTCTTCCAGTTCGCGCTGGGTATCGCTACGAATCACGGTACGACCTTCCGTCAGAATGCGGTCCATGGTGTATTTACCGATAACCCCGCGCAGGGCGCTGTCGGTAGCCTGACGCAGACTGTCATCCGGGCTGGTCACGCTATACAGATATTTTTCCGGATCGGTGACGCGGTACTGCACGTTCATCTCAACGCGCACTACGTTCTCGTCCGACGTCAGCATCACACCAGAAGCGGCCAGTTCACGCACGGCTTCCACGTTCACCGGTTTGACTTCGTCGATAAACGTCGGTTTCCAGTTCAGACCCGGCTCAACCAGATGGCTGAATTTACCAAAGCGTGTTACCACGCCACGTTCGGCTTCTTTAATGGTATAGAAACCACTGGCCGCCCAGATAATGACAATCGCTGCCGCTGCGATGGTAACGACACGACCGCCAAGCTGCGGGCGTGGGCCTTGCGATGAACTGCCACCGCCAGATCCGGTGCCTTTACCGCCGCCCAGACCACCGAGCTTTTTGCTCAGCTTGCGGAAGATATCATCTAAATCAGGTGGCCCTTGATCGCGACCGCCTTTGTTTCCATTTCCCTCAGAGTTGCCGCCAGGTTTGCTGCTTCCCCACGGGTCGCGGTCTTGTCCGTTATTACCGGGCTGATTCCACGCCATGTTTGTGCTCCATATTTGTTATGCGGTGATCCCTGTTGTCTTTCGACGCCAGAGGATATGACTCCACGCTTCAGACGCTACGCCGTTAGATCAGGTAATCGATCAACGCCGGTTCTTGTTTACAGAGGCGACGCCAGTCAACGATCGGCATACGAACTTGCAGACTTACGCTGCCGTCCTCCTCCATCCACTCTTTTTCTATTGCCTGAAGCTGATAAAAACGACTTCTCAGACGCCCTTCCTGCGGTGGCAGACGCAATGTATGCTGCGCCACCTCGCCGGAAAGCCGCTCCGTCAAAGCCTGAAAAAGCTGTGGTATCCCCGCTCCGGTCTGTGCGGAAAGCCAGACACGGATCGGTTTGTTCTCTTCGTCCCGATCAATACGCGGTTCGAAATCTTCCAGCATATCGATCTTGTTCATCACCAGCAGGGTTGGGATCTCGTGAGCGTCGATCTCTTCAAGAACCGTATTCACCGCTTCGATGTTTTCTTGTACACGTACATCCGCCGCATCAATGACGTGCAGCAGCAATGTGGCTTGCCGCGTCTCTTGTAACGTGGCTTTAAATGCCGCCACCAGATCGTGCGGCAGGTGGCGAATAAACCCTACGGTATCTGCAAGTACGGTTTCACCGACATCTGCAACGTCAATACGCCGCAACGTCGGGTCGAGGGTGGCAAACAACTGGTCTGCCGCGTAGACCCGCGCTTCGGTGATGCGATTGAAAAGGGTAGATTTACCGGCGTTGGTATATCCCACCAGCGAAACAGTAGGAACGTCGGCTTTGATACGCGATTGCCGCCCCTGCTCACGCTGCTTTTCAACTCTTTCCAGGCGCGACTGTATCTGCACGATGCGATTACGCAACAAACGACGGTCGGTTTCGAGCTGGGTTTCACCCGGACCACGCAAACCTATCCCGCCTTTCTGTCTTTCAAGGTGGGTCCAGCCACGCACCAGGCGCGTAGCCAGATGGCGCAACTGCGCCAGCTCAACCTGCAACTTACCCTCATGGGTACGCGCACGTTGGGCGAAAATATCTAAAATAAGGCCGGTGCGGTCGATGACACGACACTCGCACAAACGCTCCAGGTTACGCTCCTGCGCCGGGCTCAGGGCATGGTCAAAAAGAACGACCGAAGCTCCCGTCGCTTTTACGGCTTCCGCAATTTCAACTGCTTTACCTTCACCTACAAAATACTTTGGGTGCGGCGCTTTACGGCTACCGGTAATCACCTGCAATGCTTCGACACCGGCGGAAGAGACCAGAGATTCAAACTCCTGGAGGTCTTCCATATCTTTGTCTTGCGTAAAATAGATGTGTACCAGTACCGCCTGCTCACCAGCATCATAACGGTCAAACAAGCGTATAACCCTCTAAATAGATCAGCGGGGAACGCAGGATCGCTGGCTCCCCGTGTAAAAAAACAGCCCGAAACCTTATTCGGTTTCTTCGCTGTCCTGTTGCGCGGAAGTATTCTGCGCGCTGCTACCATGATGGTAGTTACTGCTGGTACCGCCACCGGCGTTGTTACTGTGATGAGAAACCGGGCGAGACGGGACAACAGTAGAAATCGCGTGCTTGTAAACCATCTGACTGACCGTGTTTTTCAACAGGATCACGAACTGATCAAAAGACTCGATTTGCCCTTGCAGCTTAATACCATTCACCAAATAAATAGAAACTGGAACACGTTCCCGACGCAGTGCGTTCAGGAACGGATCTTGTAAAGATTGCCCCTTAGCCATTCTCTCTTTTCCTTATATGCTTATTTGTACTTTGAACCTTTCGATTCTGAAAAAATTGCGCACGATACGTCTCAATTGTACACATTCAGCCTGCGATAGCACCAACAACCTGTAATACTTCGTCACGCGCTTGTTCTGGTTTTTCACTGTCAAGCCAGTGAACCCCTTCCCAACCACGCAGCCAGGTTATCTGCCGCTTCGCCAACTGTCTCGTGGCGCAAACACCTCGATAAACCATTTCATCGTATGAGATTTCGCCTTCAAGGTAAGACCACATCTGGCGATAACCCACGCAACGAATGGAAGGCAAATCCGTATGCAAATCTCCTCGGGCAAAAAGCGCCCGGACTTCTGCTTCAAAACCTGAAGCCAACATCTGATGAAAACGCTGCTCAATTCGTTGATGGAGCAGTTCACGGCTCGCCGGGGCGATGGCGAACTGATGCACCTGATACGGTAGAGCGTCTCCTGACGTTTGCGTCAGTTCCGTTAAAGTTTTACCCGAAATGAAAAAAACTTCCAGTGCCCGGGAAAGCCTTTGTGGATCATTTGGATGAATCCTTGCTGCCGCAACCGGATCGATCTCCTGAAGTTGACGATGCAATGACTCCCAACCTTGCTCTGCCGCCTGTTGCTCAATTCTGGCCCGCACTTCCGGGTCTGCCGACGGTAGCGGCGACAACCCTTCCAGCAATGCCTTGAAATACAACATCGTACCGCCCACTAACAGTGGGATCCGCCCCGCCGCGGTGATATCGGCCATTTCCGCCAGCGCATCGCGGCGAAAATCAGCAGCCGAGTAAGCCTGCGACGGATCGCGAATATCCAGCAATCGGTGCGGCGCGGCGAGTAACTCTTCAGCGTTCGGCTTCGCCGTCCCGATATCCATCCCTTTGTAAATAAGGGCAGAATCAACGCTTATCAACTCTACTGGTAAAATTTTACGCAGCTCAATGGCTAACGCCGTTTTACCGGAGGCCGTCGGCCCCATCAAAAAAATCGCCTTAGGCAGGCTCGCCTTACTGATATCACTCATCTTTCAGGGCTTTTATCGCCGGATGTAAATCAACAGATTGTAACAGACCACCCGGCGGCGTTTTCACAAGTTGCGGACATAACCGTTCCACGTCCGCCAGCAGGGTTATGGCCTGTGCCATTGACCACTGCGCATGTTCGCTCATCAGATTTCGTGCAATCCACTGCGCAATATTGCCAGGTTCGAATACGGACTGCTTCGCCAGGTAGCCTATCAGTTCAGGAATCAAGATTTGTAAATTTTGTTGGCGTAAGGGTAAAGGCACGGCCCTGATGGTCACATGCTGCGCATCGGACTGGAAATCAATACCCAATTCCGCCAGGGCAGACTGCGCTTTTTCTAATGCCGATTTTTCTTCGCCAGAAACTTTTAGCCGCAACGGAATAAGCAGCGGTTGGGCGCAAACTGGCGCTTCACCCGGCGTCAGTTGCGCCTGACGCAGCCAACGTTCTGCCACTGGCAAGGCTAAAAGTGAAATGTTTCCGTCGCGCTCCAGCAACGCACAGTCGGAATGGACGATAGTCAGTACCCGACCAAAACTCTGACTGTTCGCCGCAAGTGCAGGTTCCTGCGGTTCTGGCGCTTTTGGTTTTTGCATCGGCGCGGGCGTTTGCAAAAGCTGGCGATACACTTCACCTTGCTGTTTCTGGTAACCTGGCTGCGCATTCGGCCAGGGGGCAGCCGGACGACTGCCTGAGGCGGGCGCAGGAGTGTAACGCGGAGCTACTGGCTCACGAACTGCCGGTTCAGCAAAATGATTGCGCCCCGCCGCCACGCGGTTTTCCGGAATAGCACGCGGTGCAGGTTGGGGTTCATCGTCCAGCGGTAGCGGCGTTTCCAGTTGCTGTTGTAGCACGCTCAGCACGCCCTGATAGATAAAATCATGCACCAGACGCGACTGATGGAAACGCACTTCGTGTTTGGCAGGGTGCACGTTGACGTCCACCTGATGTGGGTCGATCTCCAGATACAACACAAATGCCGGTTGCTGATCGGCCCCCAGTTTGTCTTCACAGGCCTGGCGGATCGCGTGATTGATCAGGCGATCGCGCATCATGCGACCGTTCACGTAGCAATACTGAATTTCTGCCAGGGCGGGCGTGGTGTGATTCGGATCGGCCACCCAGCCGCGCAGGGTGAGATCGCCGTGTTGCCATTCAATCGCCAGCGCTTGTTCGAGAAAAGCGGTGCCGCAAATCGCGCCTAAGCGCCGTTCTTTTTGCCCGCCTTCCGGCACTGCACGGTACTGACGCACAATTTTACCGTTATGCGACAGGTTGATCGTGACGTCGAAACGCGCCAGCGCAATGCGGCGAATAATTTCATCGATATGGTTAAATTCGGTTTTCTCGGTGCGCAGGAATTTGCGCCGCGCCGGGGTGTTGTAGAACAGATCCAGCACCTCCAGCGTCGTTCCCACCGGATGCGCCGCCGGTTTAACCGTCACGTCCATATCGCGCCCTTCGGCATAGGCCTGCCAGGCTTCCTGCTGTTCTGCGGTGCGTGAAGTGAGCGTCAGGCGGGAAACCGAACTGATACTCGCCAGCGCCTCACCGCGAAAGCCCAGGCTGATAATGGCTTCGAGATCGTCCAGAGAGGCGATTTTACTGGTGGCATGACGAGCCAGCGCCAGCGCCAGCTCATCTTTTTTGATACCGCAGCCGTTATCACGAATGCGGATAAGTTTCGCCCCGCCACGTTCGATATCAATATCGATACGCGTCGCACCTGCATCGAGGCTGTTTTCCACCAGTTCTTTGACTACCGACGCAGGTCGCTCGACCACCTCACCTGCGGCAATCTGGTTCGCCAGTTGTGGCGGTAAGACCTGAATTGGCATCAATCGTCCTTAGTTTGGCAGCGTACGATCTGGCGTCGTCACCGTACTGGCAGTTTGTGCCGTTGCACCCTGCGGCGCAGATTGCATCGGATGCGCAAGGAAATAATTGCGCAGACCTTTATAAATGGCTTCTGCCAGCTGTTGTTGGTAATCGTCGCTCGCCAGCAAACGTTCTTCGCTGTTGTTGCTGATAAAACCGGTTTCGACCAGTACTGATGGGATATCCGGCGAACGCAGAACGCCAAGGCTGGCGTGTTCTGGTCGACGTTTATGAATTTCGCCAATGCGTTGCAACTGACTGATCATACTGGTCGCTACATCATACCCTACCCGCTGGGAATGACCGAACTGTAAATCCAGCACCGCCTGGCTCAAATAGGGGTCAGACTGACTGTTCGCCAGCACATCGCCCGCTCCGCCCAGTAGCTCCGACTGTTTCTCATGCTGTTCCAGCCAGCTTGCCATCTCGCTGTTTGCACGACGGTTAGAGAGCACCCATACGGAAGCGCCAGTCGCACTGCGGTTTGGTGCGGCATCAGCGTGAATCGACACGAGGAAATTGGCGTTTTGCTTACGTGCCACATCGCTGCGCCCCATCACCGAAATAAAGTAATCCCCGTCACGGGTTAAAACGCCTTTAAACATTGGATCGTCATTGAGCAAAGTACGTAATTTACGTGCGATGGCGATGGTGACATTTTTCTCCCGCGTACCACCGGGGCCGATAGCGCCAGGATCCTGACCGCCGTGTCCGGCATCAATAGCGATGATAATTTTATCGCCAGTGTTAGCCGTCGCGCGCGCTGCCGGACGCGTTACCGTATTACTGCTGATAACACCCGTAGTGCGGTTACTTTCCGTTTTAAACGGATTGCGCGCCGGTTCGCTGACGCGCGGTGCGACAACCGCAGGCGTTTCAACGCGTTTCGCAACCACAGGCGGCGGAGGAGGCGGTGGCGGTGCATCGGCGTTAATCGTAAAGACGACAGTGTAATTGCTGCCATTCTGCCGCTTCACCGCTTCGGTTTTACCATTTTCGGTAAGATCGACCACCAGCCGTAGCGTTTGTGCATCTTTAGGCGTTCCAGAGCGAATCGCCTTCACCAGATTATTGCCGCTGAACAACAACGGCAGTCCCTGAATCACGCCCGTTTGTTTGATATCGAGCGCCACGATGCGTTTGCTTTGATGGCTAAACGCATAATCAGGATCGCCAATAAAACTCAACGTTATCCGCGCCTGTTGGTTGCCGTTAGAAACCTGAATATCAGAGAGCGTCGCGGCACCCACCTGCGCGCACAGCAGCAGCAACGTCGCTACCAACCAATTTCTGATGCGATACATCATCCCGCCACCTTTCAAAGGTTAACCGGCTAAACGCGCCAGCAACAATTCACCCGCAGAGGAAACCGCACTCACGCGCACCTCACGGCCTTGTGCCTGATAATCAATGTGTATTTCGACATCCGGGTCAGGAAGAACACCTGTACCTTGTTGTGGCCACTCCACCAGGCAGATGGCATCGTTGGCAAAATAATCGCGGATCCCCATAAACTCCAGCTCCTCGGGATCGGCAAGGCGGTACAAATCAAAGTGATAAACCATTAAATTGTCGAGCGTATAGGGTTCGACCAGCGTATAAGTGGGGCTTTTGACATTACCCTGATGACCCAGAGCCTGTAAAAAGCCCCGGCTAAAGGTGGTTTTACCTGCGCCTAAATCGCCATACAGATAGATTACGGTTGCGCCATCGCAGGCTTTCGCTACCCGCTCGCCCAGGTCTAATGTTGCCTGCTCATCAGGGAGCGGAATTACTCGATTCATCATGGTTTTTATCAGTCACTTCCGGGTTAACAATACGCTGTAGCGTGGAAAAGAGATCGGTTGCCAGCATCCCGCGCGTTCCAAAACGCGCCGCCAGTACGTCAGCTGCCGCACCGTGCGCGACACAGCCCGCACAGGCGGCATCATACGGCGACAGTTTTTGCCCAAGCAATGCGCCAATAATACCAGAGAGCACATCGCCCATGCCGCCGCTCGCCATGCCTGCATTTCCGGCATCAATAATGCTTAAAGCGTCAGGATGGGCGGCGACCACGGTTCCGGCACCTTTCAGCACCGCTACGCCGCCATAACGTTGTACCAGACGTTTGGCGCAATGTAAGCGGTCACTTTCAATTTCTGCTACGGAACAGCCTAACAACCGTGCGGCCTCGCCAGGATGCGGCGTGATCACGCGATTGTGACGCTTATCGGGATTGATTGCCAGCAGGTTCAATGCATCGGCATCCCACAACATCGGTTTGCGAAAATTCTCAACTTTTTGCAGGGCTTTTTTCCCCCACTCTTGCTGGCCCAGACCGGGACCAATCACCACCACATCGGCCCATTCCAGGCTTTCGGTAAGAGAGTCCATAGTCAGTTCATGCACCATCAATTCTGGTCGTGCAGTCAGCAGCGGCGCAATGTTCTCACTGCGGGTCAGTACTCGGACTAAACCAGCACCAGCACGCAGCGCCGCTTCCCCCGTCATACGAATAGCCCCCGCCGTGCCGTGATCGCCACCGATAATCACCAGCCGCCCGTGATCGCCTTTATGCGAAGTCGGGCGACGCGGTTTCAGCCAGTGAGAAAGTTGTTCTGCCGAAAACCGCTGAATTTTCGTCTCCTGACCTGCCAGCCAGCTATCCAGCCCCAGTGAGTCAAAATGCAGTTGTCCTGTAACATCCCGCGCTTTTCCAGTGAGCAAGCCTGGTTTCAGCGCAATAAAAGTGATGGTGTGATCGGCGTTGATCACCGCGCCTGGCGTAGCGCCAGTTTCAGCCAGCAGGCCGGAAGGGATATCAACCGCCACAATCGGCGCAGGATGGGAATTAGCGTGGTCGATTAACTGGCTAATGGATTCACGAGGCGCTTGCTGCAAGCCGGTGCCGAGCAGCGCATCAACAATCAGATCTACCGATTCGGGCCAGACAATATTCGAAGCATGGATCTCGCCTCCCGCGTTTAACCATGCTTCGCGTGCCAGCGCGGCCTCTTCCGGCAACGGTTTGTCACTTTCCTGGGCCAGCAGCGTGACATCAATACCGACCGCTTTGGCCAGTCGCGCGACCACGTAGCCATCGCCGCCGTTATTACCATGACCGCACAGCACCAGCCAGTGGCGGG
>OGQV01000711.1_pt1 | contig 29312 bp, 24 predicted proteins | sample 1553311 | NCBI WGS metagenome assembly OGQV01 (sample SAMEA2579976, study PRJEB22360) | human gut metagenome
ATCCGGAGTTTGAAGAGCAAAATGCCCGCTTACGCGAGATTTCCCATTTGGCTGCCACATTCTCGGATGAGCAGCAGGAATTCCTGCTCGGCATTATGCGCCTGATGCGGAAACAGAAATATGAGGGTTAAAAATAGCGGTGTTCGCTGGAACACCGTTATTTTTTCTCTATGTATCGGTGAATTGCATGAAAGACATCTTCTATGAAGATCCGCTCGGCGTCTGTTCCACTTAGTTGGACATCGTTCAGTTCAACAACGCCTTTCAACAAATAGTCTGCGGATACATGGAATATATTTGCTGTCCGCAGATAAAAATCCAGTGCTGGATGCGCACGACCTGCTTCAACTTGCGAAATCTGCTTTTGTGTACAATACAGCGCCCCAGCTAATTCCTCTTGCGTCATTCCGGCTTGCTGCCGAAGGCGTTGAATATTGCGGCCAACAAGCGTATAAAGACGTTCTGTATCCAAGTATTCTTCTTTGTATCTCGCCATCTGTAATTATATTTTCCAGTATTTTATATTGAATGTCAAAACTGTAGGAGAATAATTTATACAAATATTATCGAATATGCAACTTCTGTGTTCTGCCTCTGCCTATTGCAGAGTCAATCGCATTTTTGAACTGCTCAAACTTTTCATTCGGCACAAACGCTAGAACTGTTCCCGCAAAGCCGCCGCCGTGGACGCGGACAGCGCCTTCACCGCCAAGCAGCTTTCGGCACAGGGCCAGTGTGAGGGCCATCTCCTGATGTACCGTTTCGCCAAGCGGCGTGCGTTGCCGGATTCATTGACGTAGTTCAAAACGCCGCGAAATTATCGTTCTTCAGCGCCCGCACCTGCATTTCCACGCGCCGGTTTTCATCGAAGAAGTGCATTCCTTTTGTACCGCATTTATTGCTATGAATTCTCTCGTAGTAGGCATCTCGTAGGCTCCATGCAACACGGTTCGAATCAAACCGCATGATATTTTCTCCAGCGCAAAAGCATCCCATTTATGATTCCGTGTGTGTAATCACTTCGCCATTACTCTCAATGACCTGCCGATACCAGTATCCGCTGTCCTTGATCGTGCGCTTCTGCGTTTCAAAATCCACATAGATGAGGCCGAAGCGCTCGGAGTAGCCCATCGCCCATTCAAAATTATCCATGACAGACCAGTAGAAATAGCCGAGGACATTCACTCCGGACTGCATGGCCTCCTGCACATTCAGAAGATAGCGCTGCATGAAATCAATGCGGTTCGGGTCGTGAACCTTTCCGTCAAGCGACACCCAATCGTGACAGCTCATGCCGTTCTCTGTGATCAGGATCGGCGTGTGGTAACGATCATGCAGGAAGCGCAGCACCCATTTCATGCCGCGTGGGGTCACATCCCAACCGGATACATTGCGCGGCGCGCCGGGAGCCGCTTCGACGAAGCCCTGCTCTTTTGACCACAGGCAGCTGTTATAAAAGTTCTGACCGAGGAAATCAAGTGTGCCTTTGATCTCATTTAGATCCTGCTGCCACCCCTGCGGAAGATAGCAGCCGTATTTTTCAATACCCACAGCCGGATAGCTGCCGAGAATAATCGGATCGCTCCACCACGAAACGGAAGCATACCAGTCAAAATCCATGCGTTCCATCGTTGCTTCACGCGCCGCTTCAATGTCGGCTTCTGTTTCCGTCGCAGGGCAGCAGAACAAGCCCTGCTGCGCAATGCCGACCTGCAAGTCGTCAAAGCCGCAGACTTTCATGGCGCGGTACGCTCTTGCGTGTGCCAGCAGCAAATGGTGACCCATTGGGATGGTTTCGGAAAGCGACATTTTCAATCCGGGAGCGTGCGTTTTTCCGTTCATGAAACCGCCCATAAAAACGGGTGGCTCGTTGAACGTCATAAAGTGCTTCACACGGTCGCCAAGCCGCTTGACAACTGTGACTGCATAGTCCGTGAACCACTGCGGGAAATCCGTGCTCATCATGCCGCCGCGCTGATAGATCGCCATCGGCATATCCCAATGGAACAGCGTCACATAGGGCGTAATGCCGTTTTTCAGCAGTTCGTCTACCAGATCGCTGTAAAATTGCAGTCCTTTTTCATTGACAACACCCGTGCCGTCCGGCAGGACACGCGGCCATGAGATAGAAAAGCGGTAGGCTTTCAGCCCCAGCTCCCGCATGAGCGCAACGTCCTCTTTCCACCGATGATAGTGGTCACAGGCGACTTTGCCGGTCTGCCCGCGGAAGATCGCGCCGGGCTTGCGGCAGAATACATCCCAGATGGAATCGGACTTGCCGTCCTCATTCCACGCACCTTCAATCTGATAGGCTGCGGATGCTGCACCCCAGACAAAATCTTTGGGAAACTCATATTTCTGCATATCGTTACCTCTGTACTCTGCCTGTGCCGTCGCCGCCCATGAGCTTGGTCACGTCGGAGACGCCCACACGATTGAAATCGCCGATGATGCTGTGCTTGAGGCAGCTTGCCGCAACCGCAAATTCCAGCGCGGATTGCTTGTCCTCATAATGATTCAGGCCGTAGATCAGACCGCCTGCAAAGCTGTCACCGCCGCCCACGCGGTCGATGATATCACGGATTTCGTATTTCTTGGAGACGTAGAAGTTTTTGCCGTCATTGAGGCACGCCGCCCATCCATTCCAGTCGGCAGAGTGAGACTCGCGGAGCGTGATGGCGATGCACTGCATATTCGGATACGCTTCCAGCACCTTATTGCCGAGGGCGCGGTATTTCTCGCGGTCAAGCTCACCGGATTCGACGTTCACGTCAGCCGTGATTTCGAGCGACTTCTGTACGTCTTCTTCGTTGGCAATCGCCGCGTCGACGTACTTCGCAAGCTCCCGCATGACCTCACTGGCTTTTTTGCCGTATTTCCAGAGGTTCTTACGGTAATTCAGGTCACAGGAGACGATAATATCTCGTTTCTTTGCCTCTTTTACGGATTCCAGACTCAGTTCCATCGCGGATTCGCTGATTGCAGGCGTAATGCCCGTGATGTGGAACCAGTCTACGCCATCAAACGCCTTGTTCCAGTCGATATCGCCGGGCTTTGCAAGGGCGATGGAGGAATACGCACGGTCGTAGACGACCTTGCTCGGAAGCTGGTTCGCGCCTGCTTCGAGATAATAAATCCCCATTCGTCCGTCCCCGCGGACGATTTTTTTCGTGTCTACACCGAAGTAGCGCAGTTCACGGACGCAGGCATCGGCAATGTCGTTTTCCGGCAGGACGGTCAGGAATTCCGCATCCATGCCGTAGTTGGCGAGGGAGACAGCCACGTTTGCCTCACCGCCGCCGAACGTCGCCTCCAGCATCGGCGACTGGAAGAAGCGCTCGTGTCCCGGCGCTTTCAGGCGGAGCATGATTTCACCAAACGTTAAAACCTTCATCCGCGCACCTCTTTCACGATCTCGCTTGCCTCACGGCACAGCGCTGTCACTGCGTCAAAATTGCCAGCGGCAATTTCCTTTTTCGGGCACAGCCAGCTGCCGCCGACTGCGTGGACGAACGGCGCCTCCAGATATTCTTTCAGGTTCTTTGCGTCCACGCCGCCGGTCGGGATGAATTTGATCCCGCCGAACGGCGCGGAAAGCGACTTCATCGCTTTCAGTCCGCCGTAAACGCCCGCCGGGAAGAATTTGACCACGTTCAGGCCGAGCTTCATCGCCGCCATAATTTCCGTCGGCGTCACGCAGCCGGGCGTGATGGGGACGTTTCGCTCCACGCACCAGCTGACCACCTCCGGATCAAAGCCCGGAGAGACGATGAATTTTGCGCCGCATTTCAGTGCCTGCTTGCACTGGTCAAGCGTCACGACCGTACCTGCACCGACCAGCATATCGGGGCAGTCCTCAGACACCGCCTTGATGGAATCTGCTGCAGCCGCTGTGCGGAACGTGATCTCCATCACGTTCACGCCGCCAGCAAGCAGCGCTTTCGCGGTCGTAATGGCATCCTTTGCATCGTCCAGCACCACCACCGGCACAACGCCGCAAGTAGCTAATTTATCAATTATTTTTCTCATAGTTTTTATCCTACCATGTATAAACAGTTTCCCAACGCTTTTCTTGCCCCGGCTCCAAATCAATATGGAGCTTCGGTTCGATGGAGAAAACGCGATGGTTCATCCATACCTGCAGCTCCTGATATGGATAATTCCCCACAGCCTGATAGATTGACCTGCCATGTGTATTCAAGAGGTTCTGCGTATTCTCCTGTGCATCTGACATATCCCACTGGAGGCATACGCCATCTGCATCCAGATTCACCGTCGAAAACACAGCTTCGACAGGTGAGCAGCTCTGCATCTGCGGATCGTTTCTTTTTAATTTCCCACCGCTGTTTATTTGCAGAATGGCCTGCGGTCGGACTTTTTCAATCGGCAGAAACACATGAGAATACCAAAGCGTGTTCCATCTGGAATTGCCTGTATTTTTTAAGGTGTGTGTGACAATAAGCTTATTTCCGTTCAGGGCGATTTTCTTCGTATAGTGATATCCATTGTGTGCCAACTTAGCCGTCTGAATATACGTCAGCGAATCAGGGATTCTCAGCACTTCGGTATGCGCTTTTTTCGTGACTGGGTGCTCATCCCAGTTTGAATAAGGCTTGTCGCTGGTTTTCATCTCCGCGCCGACACCGATTTTCAAAAAGTATTCGCCGCGCGGCGCTTCTTCATAGCCAGGCGGCATCTCGAACTCATCCGGGAAGCCACTGCCGTGAAATGGATGAAATACCTCTGTAGGTTGACCGAGTACCTGCTCGTTGGACTTTTTTTGAATGATCTGCGTAATATATCCACAATGACTGAATCGTGTGTGCAGATGGGGATCTGCCGTTTCGTTTGGATCGCATACCTCTATACGAAGGTCGCTGTTTTCAAGAAGAAATGCCATATCCGTTCCTCTATGTCAGTTCATAATATACCGGCTGTGGTCAATGCAGAATGTCTGCGCCTCGCCATCCGGCAGTTCGACCAGTTGATCGCCGATCACAACCGCCGCTTCACGGTCGCTGGTCACAGTGAATGAATTTTCTGTCACGGTCACATCGAACAGCGTACCTTTGTACTGCACGGAATACTTGAGACTCTTGATTTCTTTCGGAAGGATCGGATTTAAGCTCAAATGATTGTTTTCAAAAGAAACACCGCCGAAGCCGTATACCGCAGCAGCCCATGTTCCGCCTGCGCAGGCCGTATGAAGCCCTTCAAAAAGGTTCTTGTCCAGATGGAGATTTTTCAGATCCAGCAGCGCAGTCAGATACAGATAGCCATAGGCATACTTCCCATAGCCATTTCGCAGTCCGGTAATGCAGTGGATCGACGGCGACAGCGAGGAACCATGCAGGCAGCGCTGTTCGTAGTACGCATAACTCTGCTTTTTGACCTCTCTGCTGAAATTGTCAGGGAAAAGATAATGCATCATCACAACGTCTGCCTGCTTCAACACCTGTGTTCCATCTGCGTAAGAATACGTCTTGTTTTCCGGCATATTGAAAGAATCACGCTTGATCGGCACAATGTCTCTTTGCGCAAAGAAGCCATGATACTGCTCATTTACACCGTCTCTGGTCTGCGGATATGCCATATGCGTGACAACCTCCAGCAGTGATTCACGCACTGCATCGGACCAGTTCGTGCATTCCGCCAGCTGCTTGTAATCCTCCGGTGCACATTTGCAGGCAATATCCATCAGATCAACTGCCTTTTGGATGTTCCATGCGGCAAGATGATTCGTATAATAGTTGTCATCTGCATGAATGTTGTATTCATCTGGGCCAATCACATTCAAGAAGTGGTATAAGCCATCCACGCCCTTTTCTGCTCTGGAGGCATAGAATTTTGCAGTCTCCACAATCACTTCGATGCCATAAGCGGCAAGGAAATTCCAATCACCCGTTTGCAGATAGTAATTGTAAAATGCGTAGGCAATGTCTCCTGAAATATGGATTTGACGGTTTGCGCAGCGTTCCCAATCAGGCGGTGTCACATCCGCGCCTGTTGCCGTACTTGTCCACGGATACTTCGCGCCGGAAAAACCCTTTTCAGCAGCGAGCTTTCTGGCCTCATCCAGTCGGTGATACCGGTACAGTAGCAGGTTCTTTGCAACCGTTACATCTGTTGCAAGATAGAAGGGCAGCATAAAAATCTCGGTATCCCAAAAAACGTGACCAAAGTATCCCTGACCATGAAGACCGGTCGCACTGATCGAGATATCATCATCCTGCTCATTTCCGAGCTGAATCAGATTGAAAACATTCCACCGGATTCCCTGTTGAAGCTCGATATCGCCGTCCATTTCAACATCAGCTGTCCGCCAGTGCTTTTTCCAGTAACAGAAGTGTTCCTGCACAATCGAATCCGTGTCGCTGACTGAGCGGGCAAGTTCGTCCAGTGCTCGGCTCTCAAGCCGCTCACCGTCGCGTGACGTGTAGATCACAGCAATTTTTTGATAGTGACGGCTTTGACCCGCAGCAATTTTCACGCGGAAGGACTCCGCAATGCCGTTTTGCAGGTATTCAATGCTCTTGTGTCCATCGCCCACTGTATGCGCAGCGGCGAAGATCATCCCATTCGTTTCTGTGATGCGCGCATCCAGCGTCACTGCTTTTTCGCCCGCATTTACACGAAGAAGCTCTGTCCTTGAAATATAGTCCTTTAAGCGGGGAATAAACTGCGGATTCTCGCACAGCGTGTTTTTGAAGCAAACAGACAGGGTCGCGCTGAAGTTCAGCGCAGTGATTTCAAGCTCCTGCAGCAGTATGTGCTTTCTGGTTTCGGAAACCAGCAGGGCCGTCCGGATTTGGAGCCGTTTCTTTGCGGCATTGGAAAGAACGTAAGTGTTATACACAACGCCATGCTTCATGTCCAATATGCGCTTGCATGATTCGATCTCACAATTCATGAAGTCATAGTTTCCGTCTGACTCACGAATTTCTATGAGGTTCAGATCTGGCATGATCGCATACGCAGGCGTGATCGCTTTGTTTTTCAGCGTCAGGCCGCAGACTTCTTCAGCGGTATCTTTTTCGGGCTTGTCATAAACGCCTGTAATATAGGTGCCCTGGCATTTATTTGCGCTTGGCACTTCCAAAGCACCGCGCACGCCCATATAGCCATTGGAAAGGGTGAATACTGTTTCCAGATTGGTTTCGTCAGCAGCATCATACCCATCCCGGATGATCTGCCACGCAGCATTTTCGGAAACACTAGAATGATCCGTTATCAACATCTTATTTCATGTTTCTCTCTTGCGCCGTGGTCATTCTGCTGCCGGATACTCGTTGCAGAGCAAACGGTACGGGGCTTCATCCTCTTCGATTTTCGGAAAACGTCCGACAGGCGGATTGAAGCGGTTGTCGGTGTTGTCGTCGTTACACTGGCTGACCTCGCCCAGCAGAACGGGACCGCTGCCCGGTTCGACCTCGAAATCGTGATACATATACTGCTGAATATGGATGCTCTCGCCCGGCGTCAGGCGCACCTGCGTTCCGGCAGGAACCGTGTAGGTCCTGCCATCGCAGTGGACGGTCACGTCGGATTCCTTATCAATGGACTCGTCGGGCAGGCTGTTGTAAACGCGGATGAGGATGTTTCCACCGCTGCGGTTGATGATATCCTCTGTTTTGTACCAATGGAAGTGATTCGGGGAATACTGTCTCTCTTTCATGTACAGCAGCTTCTCGGCGTAGACCTTTGGATACTTGTCCTGCATGGCGCGGTTGCCATTGCGAATCGTGATGAGCGACATACCGACCTTGTCAAAGTCGCCAAGGCCGTAATCGGTAATGTCCCAGCCGAGCATACAGTCGCGGACTTCGTCATATTCGTGTCCTTTGGACTGCCATTCTTCCGGCGTAAAATTGCAAAACGGCGGCAGGTAGCAATGCTCCCGCGCACACATGGCTTCGAGTTCTTTGAGTGCCTTATTGATCTCTGAACGTTTCATTTCGTTTCCTTTCCCACTGCTAATTTCAGTAAATCCACACTGTTCAAGCCACTATAATGCAGATCGCCGCCATGTGCATTTCCTACAGCAACTGCGTACATTCCAGCGCTTTTTGCCGCTGCAATCCCAGCATCGGCATCTTCAACTACAATGCAGTCCTGCGGCTATTTGTGCAGCAGCTCTGCGGCTTTCAAAAACACCTCTGGATTTGGTTTTGACTTCGTGATTTGCGTTCCATCAATAATCGCATCAAAAAGATCAATCAGACCGACTTGCGTTAAAATCAATCGGGCATTCTTGCTGGAGGACGCAACTGCCGTTAAAACACCCGCTTCACGCAGACGAATAACTGTCTCACTAGCTCCGGGCTAAATTGCCGCGTCCGTGAGCTTGCGAATGAGCTGCACATAATAGCAGTTCTTTCTTTCCGCAAGCGCCAGTTTTTCTTCCTCTGAATATGCTCTCGCTGCTTTTTCTAACACAATTTCCAGACTTGCCATTCTGCTGACACCGCGCAGCCGTTCATTGTCGGCGCGTGTAAAAGGGATATGTTCTTCGTCAATCCATCTGCTTCCACGCACGATAATGGCAATCGTCTGTTGTGACCAGAACACCATCCAGATCAAATAAAACCGCTTTCTTTTGTATGACTTCGCTCCTTACGGCTGCTTGCCGATATACGCCAGAATGCCGCCGTCGACATACAGAACGTGGCCATTCACGAAATCGCTTGCGTCGCTGGCAAGGAACACCGCCGGCCCGATCAAATCGTCCGTCGTGCCCCAGCGGCCTGCCGGGGTCTTGGAAATGATGAACTGATCAAACGGATGACGGCTGCCGTCCGGCTGGCGTTCGCGGAGCGGCGCGGTCTGCTGGGTGGCGATGTAGCCGGGGCCGATGGCGTTGCACTGGATGTTCGCGCCACCAAACTCGGAGCAGATGTTCCGCGTCAGCATCTTCAGGCCGCCCTTGGCTGCGGCATACGCCGAAACCGTCTCGCGTCCAAGCTCACTCATCATGGAGCAGATGTTGATGATCTTGCCGTGGCCCTTTTCGATCATAGCGGGAATGACCGCCTTGGAGCAAATGAACGGCGCGATCAGGTCAACGTCAATGACCTTGGAAAAGTCCTCGACGCTCATATCGGTCATGGGGATGCGCTTGATGATGCCCGCGTTGTTGACCAGGATGTCGATCACGCCGACTTCCTCGCGGATGGTCTTGACCAGCGCCTGCATTTCCGGCTCGCTCGTCACGTCGGCGACGTAGCCGTGGACGTCTACGCCAGCTTCCTTATAGGCGGCAATGCCGCGCTCCTTACTGGCCTCATTCGAGCAGTTGAAGCAGACCGTTGCGCCCGCCTGTGCAAGACCGACGCCGATGGCAAAGCCGATGGAATGCGCACCGCCGGTGATAAGGGCAACCTTGCCCGTCAGATCAAACAGATTTTTCATGGTATCTCTCCTTATTTCAGGTTGGGCGTGTCGATCACGTCCATATCGTCATATTCCATGTTTTCGCCGACCATTGCCCAGATGAAGGTATAGTTGCTCGTGCCGACGCCGGAATGGATGCTCCACGACGGGCTGATGACCGCATCGTAATTCTTCATAACGATATGCCGCGTTTCATTCGGTTCGCCCATCATGTGGAACACGACCTGATCATCGGGAACCTCAAAGTAGGTATAGACCTCCATCCGGCGCTCGTGCGTGTGGCAGGGCATGGTGTTCCAGTTGCTGCCCGGTGCAAGCTGCGTCAGACCCATTGAAAGCTGGCAGGTCTTGACGACGCTGGGGTTGATGAACTGGTTGATGGTGCGCTTGTTGCAACCCTCCAGCGTGCCGACATTGCGCTTGACCGCGTCTTTAATCGTGATGAGCTTGTTTTCGTAGCTGCAATGGGCGGGAGCGCTGGTCATGTAGAAGCGCGCGGGATTCTCCGCGTCGTCGCTGGAGAACAGAACTTCCTTCGTGCCCTTGGTCAGATACAGGCAGTCCTCATACCCGAGGTGATATTCCACGCCGTCGGCCTTGACCGTGCCCGCGCCGCCGAGGTTGAACATGCCGATCTCACGGCGTTCAAGGAAATAATGTGTGCCGAAGTTTGCCCAAACGTCAAGACCCTTGTCGATAGAAACAGTCTCATACACCGGCATACAGCCCATCGTGACCATGCGGTCAACGTGGCTGTAGACGGAAACGACCTCGTCGGCCTTGTACAGGCCGGTGATTAAGAACTCGTTGCGGATTTCTTCGGTGGTGTAGCGCTTAAAATCGCGCTGATTGCAGGAATAGCGGATGTCCATATTCAGTTCTCCTCTCTGATTTGTTTCAGTTGTTGGATGGTGTTTTTCAAGGTTTCGTCGGTCAACCCCTCGGTGATGACCGTTACATTTTCGTTTTCTAGTGCAAATTGAATCGCCGGGTCGTTTGCGTCGGCTCGTGCGTCCTTCCAGTGGACGGCAAGAATCTTATCGCCGTAAAGTTCGATGGCGCGGCGGATCTTTTCCGCGCGGTGCGGGTCTGTATCGCTTTCGAGCAGATTCACCGGGTCAAGAATGGCGTAGAGATTGTCAGAGCCGACGTCGGCGATCAACCGCGCCGTTTTTTCCGGTGAGCACAGTGGATGTACCCAGACTGTCTCGACTGCGCAGCGAACGTTATGCGCCGCCGCGTCGTCGGCGAAGCGGCGGAAAACGGGGACAAGCGCCTGATAGCGCGCTTCGTCGTTCTGTGCGTTTGTCACGCCCAGTGCCGTTTCCGTTGCGATGCAGCCAGCGTTCAGGAGCTGCGCATAGCGGATGTGCTCGTGGAACCGCGCCTGTCCCTCTGCTGACAGCGGGTCAATGTAGCAGCCGTAGACGGCAATGTGAATTCCGCTGTTCTGAAACGTTTCTGCCAGTGTTTCTATGTGTTTGCGATTATAAATGAACTGCGGGAAAGACTTATGCACGACAAGCTGAATCTCATTGACCTCGAGTGCGCACAGCTGGCTGCATAGGGAATCCACATTTTCCGCAGGCACGTCATGTCCGCGGACACCGATTCTAAGTTTCTTCATTTTTACTCCAATTTCTTTTCGCATCAGATTTATTCTACATACCACTGATCTGTCTCGCCGTCCGGCGTTTTGTCTTTCTCTGACATATACAGCAGGAGGATCTTGTCCATTGGCTTTGACCACAGCAGGGCAAATATGCCCGGCAAAATCATAAGAAGAACAGGCTGCCAAATGACAAGAATGACACTGACAATGAGCAGTACCGCCAGATACAAGGTCGTTCCAAAATGGCGAAATGCCAACACGAATGCTGTTCCAACTGCCTGCATGATGCCGACCTGAAATCTTGACAAAATCGGCAGCACATAGAGCGCGATCCCGGCAATCAGAAATACTTTCACGCAGGACAGAATCCCTAATGCCTTCTCTTTCCCGGCCAGCAGACGCAGAATTGCCGGAGCATCAACAAAATACGCAGATGCAGCAAACAGCATAAGCAGCAGCCCAATCAGCAGGCCCGCTTTCCAGTTCTCTTTTATGGCTTTGAAGAAGGAACGCACTGCGTGATCGCGCTCCTTGCGCACAGACTTTGCAACGGCGTAATACAGTGCGATTCCGGCAATGCCGGAGCCAAGAATGGTCGCAGTGCAAACGGTCCACAGAATGCTCAGAAAGAACAGGTCTACAATTTTATTGATGAATTGCGTCAGTTTGCTTTCAGGCGGAAACAGCATACAGATTCTCCTTGCTGATCAGGTTTTATCGTCAGATCTCAGATACTTGGAGGCCAGCCACAAAAGCCATGCCGGAGCACCCGACGAATATACATTTGACGAGCGGCCAAAATCGCAGCCGGGGATGCTTACATAGTAATTCGGAATAAAGGTCGGCAATTGGAGGTTTGCGCGGTTATTCGGGTTTGTCGGGAGAATTGCGCGCAATGTCTGCACTGCGTCCTGCTCCCGTCCGCACAGGAAATCGGCATAGGCCATGAACATATTTGCATGGCTGTAAACAGATCCGTTTTCTGTGTTTCCGATATGCTTCACGCTGATTTTGCCCCATTGCGGATTCCAGCTTGAAAACGGCGGATAGAGCAGCAAATAGCCGCAATCTGTTTTTAGCGTCCGAAGCGTTGTCCGCAATGTCTGCACCCGCTCCGACGGGCAAACGCCGGAAATAAGCGCCCATGTTTGTGTGTTCAGGAACAGAGCGCCCTCCTGATCCGCGCGGCTTCCCACAGGAAGACCCTCATCGTCAAAGGCGACGATATAGCGATCTTCGTCCCAGCAGTGTTGATTCAGTGCCTCTGTAAGCTGCCTCAGCATCCGGAGAAGCGTTTCATCCTCGCGGATGCTGCACAGCAGGGAAATCGCATAGACCAGCGCCATCGTATTCCAGACAGACTCTCCGCGTCCGTTTCTGCCGGGGCCGTTGATGGGGTCTGTCCAGTCGCCGTCTTTCATCAGACACAGTCCATGCGTGCCTGTCTGCGATGCCATGTAATATGCCGCTTTCCGCAAATGCTCCAGGACGGTTTCTTTCTGCTGTGAATCGGCATACGGTTCGAGGCTGCCGAGGAGACTGTCATTGTTGCTCAATCGAATGATTTCGATGCAGCAGATGATCAGCCAAATGCAGGCATCGCTATGGTCAAGCTGGCACAGCCCGTGCTCTGGTGAGCCATCCGTCATATACCACTGCTTAAGATATCCATCAATCCGCTGCCTTTGAAGCACAGACCGTGCGATCTCCCACGCCGCCGCAGGGTTGACCACGGCATAGCCCATTGCGTCTTGAAGTCGGTTTCGAGCTGGGCAGTAGACACCGCCGCGATTATGCGACGCAAGATATACAACCTGCTTTTTCGCCCATGCGTTGACAAATGTATTCAGATCTTCAAACGCCGTGTGGACTTGAAGCGGCGCAAGCTCCTGCATAAAAGCGTATTCTGTGTCTGCCAATGCCTGTTCGAAGCTCGGTGCGTTCTGTATGCATGCGGAAATTTCGGCTTCTGTTTTGGCTGCGCCGGCCATGACGCACACAGCCTTTTTCTCGGATGCCCCTATGCGCAGCTCGTGGTGAAACGCTGCGACGCAGGTTTCATATTCGCACGGCGCATTGCTTCCTTTTCCGGAAGAGACCATCTGCGGAACAGAATACGGATCGTCGCCGCCCCAGAATCTGCGTTTGGAACATTCAACGCTGTCTGCCTCCGGCCAGCTTGCGGCGTATGCGATCCGCACAGTCGGCTTCAGCTTTTCGTATTCCTCATATTTAATGTAATATGGGAATGAACGCTTATAAAAGCAGCCGTCCTTGTATTCACACGACAGGCTTTGATATTCAATGTTTGCAAATTCAAAGCAAGCATATAGTTCAAAGGTCTGCGGCTGTTCTGCGCGGCTTTGGATTTCAAACTGCCACATTTCACAGTTCTGACCAGCGGGGGCAAAAACGGTGATTTGACTTGTAAACTGCTCGAATTCTTCCCGCAGAACTGTTTTGTACAAATGATGCTCACAGCGATAGGACTGCCCTTCGCCACAGCAAAGGTGATATACCTGCTCCTGCGTTTTGATGTAGAACTGCTTTTCGGCAGCGAATACCGGGTAGCGCTTGTAGTTTTCCGTAAGATAACTTGCACCGGACAAGCGCTGAGAGACCTCCATGTCATAGCCAGCGCTGAAAAGCTGGTTCTTCCACGGCAGCGGCGTTTTAGGCGTAGAGATCACATAGACCGTGCCGCCATTCTCAAAATGTCCTGTTTCCATATATCCTCCGCGCGTTAGTGCCGCCATACTTCAACTGTATTGGTATTCTCGAACCGTTCAAATGGAACCATTGTCACGGCTCCCAATGCGGTTCCGTTTACGATTACGTTTTCAACACGGCAGCCGCTGCCGTTCATATGCACGTCAAATGTTCTGCCTGCAAAGTGAAGATTCAGGAGTGTCATCGGCTCTCCGTCATAGGGGTATATGCCGAGCCCATTTTCGGAAAAATCAATGCCGACGGCACTGTGAACGACCGCCTCATACCATGCGCGCATTGAATACCCCTGCCATGTGCCGTTCACTGCGTTCCACCCATCAGGCTTCGGGCGGTTTACGTTGTCATAGCAGTCGATTCCCTCCGGACACATCAGGATCTTCGTCCAGCAGGAGATCCAGCCAATCCACTGTTCGATCAGATCACGCCGGTTTTCCAGATTTGTCAGCCGTGTATAGCATTCGCCGTTTGACGGCCAGTAGCAATGCATCTGATTGGCGTCTGCATCGAAGCCAACGCCCCATGTCGGTGCAAACATCAAGCCCGCCTTGCTTACATAGTTCTTTTCATAGAATTGCAGCAGCTTGGATGTTCTTTCTCCGATAAGATCCATGCAGAAGCGGTTGTCCCATTTGATAGCCGGTGACATATACACAGGACGCTGCTCCAATGTTGCGGCATCCGCAGACGCGGCATACGTTCCTTTGGCTTCGTCGAACAGGATCTTGTTGAATGAGCCTCTCGTTCGATCTGCAAGCGCTTCTGCTGCTGTTTTCGTTTCAGAATCGCCTACGGCTGCCGCGAGGCAGCCCATTGCCCGGACAGCGCAATATGCGGATGAATTATTGAACGTACTGAGGTCGTTTCCGTTTTCCAGAATTGTTTTACGGAAATCAGGGACAAGCGAGTATCCCTTAAACAGTCCGGTGTTTCCTGCCTCTGTGCTGCAAATCAGATGGAAGATCCTTTTTGCGAAATCATAGTAGGGCGTAATATCGCCGCTGTTGAGATAGAACTGGTAAAGGAGGCTGATATAGAAGCCCTGTGCCGGAATTGGGCTGGTTTCAATGTGCGACATATCCCGCGCGAACCAATGCCCGATTCCTTTCTCCGGGTCAGCGCTCTGCTGATACAGCTTAAGCATTTTTGCCATGAAATCGACGTCGTCCCAATAGGCGTATGCGAAGCTGGAGCTCATGCCGTCCCAGCCCCAAACCCAGTAGTGCTCCGTCTTGGCGCGGATCGCACCGGGTTCCGACTGTACTTTGCAGGATTCATGATAGAGCGGAGCCAACGCGAAGAAATTGTTTAATTCGGGGTATGGGCTTTCCAGAACCGGCATTTTTTCCTGAACGGCAGTGTACCGCTGCTCCTGTTCAGCGATCCACTGGTCTATACAGCGCAGCGCTGTCTGCGCACGCTTCTCTGCGGATTTCTCAGATGTATCCAGTGCCATGACAAAGTGATATGTCTTGCCGGATTGCAGCGCTTCGGATTGCAGAATGTGTTTTGGGAACCCAATCGTCCGATGGATATAGTTTGCGTTCAGATCTGACGCAATAGAGATCCCCGTTTCTGCGCCGTTTTCCGTGTAGCTGCACGTCAGGCCATGCTCCGCAGAATGCCAAGTGTTCCATATTCTTTCGATGCCGCTGACGTACCGAGTGTCCCCATCGTGCCGAGGAAGCATTCTCCAGTTGTCATAGAATTCAGAGCAGAACGTCAGTTCATCGGCAAGCTGCATCGGCTCGATCATAACGACAACACAGTCTCCGCAGGCGCGGCACTGTATTTTCAGCTTGTTCTGATCGAGCGTCCACTCTGCGGTGACACCGAACGGCATGATCTCGCAGTTCGTTAAATGCCAGCCGTAATGGAATCCGCCTTTCTCCAGATAAAAGCGCAATCCGCCCCACATATCGTCTACAAAGACCTTCTCTGATCCGCGCGTCGTTTTGTTGAAGTATTCCACTTTAGAAATACCATGCGCGTCGATCTCGTATGCGATGCGGTCATCGCAGAACCAGCGCGGAAGATAGGGAACGCCATCCGCGCATATGATTTTTCCTTTTGTAATTTGATACTCCACTTATGCATCCTCCGAATTAGGGTTCAGTTTTTTTTGCAGGTACTGGTGAATGATCTGCATGACTTGCAGCACTTCTTCGTCGGAGCTGCGATAGTCGTACAAAATGAATGCGTGTGCAACACCGTCCAACACGATAAGCTCCGAATCAAAACCGTATGCTTTCAGGTTCGCATCAAATTGAATGGCGTTTTCAACAGGCGTTGTCTGATCCTTGTTTCCGTTGATAATCAGGAAACTGGCGCATTTTTTTGGAACCTGCGCAAGCGGTGATGCGGCTTGGCGGTGATCCTCCGATGCCGATGCATAAGAAAACTTCGATCTGCAATCTAGAACCGGATTGCAGGCGACCACGATTGCGGGACGGATGGAATCATCCTCCGAAATTCCAAGGCAAGCGGCTAAATGCGCACCAGCGGAATCGCCCAGCAGGACCAGCTTCTTTGTATCAATGAACGTATAGTTCGCTTTGATGAACCGGACTGCATCCTCGCAGTCCTCGATCAAATCCAGAATATCGGTGTCCGGGTTGTTTAGGGAGCGATACGAAATTGCAATTCCGACATAGCCAAGCAGAGAAAAGTAACGCGCCTGATGCACCATATCGCCGCCATGCCAGTCGGATTCCGGGCTGATTCCCGTCGTCCATCCACCGCCATGTATGCAGACGACTGCGATTCGATTGTTCCAGCCCTTCTGCTTTGGAAGATAGACATCAACCGGAAGGCAAAGTCCGTGAACCTTTTTGTAGATATCCGAGATGTCCGGCTTCATCTCCATATGCTTGTCATACGGAACGGGATACGGCTCACAGCTCATGCGCTATCTCTGCCTCCATCGCTTCGGAGAAATACAGCAGTGCAAGCCCCTGCCCCCAAGGCTGAATCCGGTGCTCACAGATGATGTTGTATTCCGGCTCATTTCGCATAACCGGCGTACCAGCGGAAATATTCATGACCTTGCCGTCCGCGTCAACATTTTCAATGAGCGTTTTCTGCATCTTCTCGACCAGCGCAAAATACGAAGGCTCCAAAACACCGAGCCGGATTCCTTTCAGGATTGCGTATCCAAATCCATAGGCGCTGGAGGCTTCCAGATAGGACATTGTCCCGTTCAGAACTGTCCGCCACAGGCCGTTTTCCTTCTGATACTGCCCAATGCCGTCGAGCTGCTTCTTCAGCGCTTGTATCAGCTCCGGCTCCACGTCAGCGTAATCCATCATTTCCACAATGCCGACGCTGACCCACGCATTGGCCCGGCCCCACTTGCAGCCGATATGCTTTCCGATCTGCTCGTCCCAGCCATGATAGAGCAGGCCGTCCGCGTCCTGAAGCACGCGAATATGAATGGCAAGCTGCTTCATTGCTTCTTCGATGTATGCGGCATTTCCCGTCAGCTTTCCCATGTATGCCAGATACAAGCCCGCCATGAATACGGTGTCCGCCCACATCTGTCTGCCGAACTCGGCAAGCGGGTCCGTGTGGATGATCGCCCCATTTTTCAGACGCGGTGCATCATAGAGCAGGAAATCTGCCTGCTGAACCATAAAATCAAGAAGGCTTTTCTGATTCGTCTGCTTATATACCTCGCCGATTCCGATGCAGGGGATCGATGTGTTGACCGTGTGCTGAAAGCGCTTTTCCCGAAGCCCGCGCTCCACCCATTCTTTCAGGAACGGGAGATATGCGTCATTTGGCGCATAGGGCAGGGAATGGTTGAAGCCCCACAGAGCAACGCCTTCACCCCAGTTGCAGTCGGACATATCCATCTGCAGCGTCCTGTTTTGTATTCTTTGAATCAATTCGCTCTGCATTTGCTTTTCCTCATTTCGGGTAGGTCAGGATTTCTCCAAGATCATCAAAATCATAGCCATTGAAGCCAAACTCATGGCGGCGTGTATCCCGCACGAATCCTGTGTTGTCATCATATTTATGATCCGGCTTTCGCACGAACTGCAATTCTGTTTCCAACGTCCATGTATAATGCCCGGCATCAACCGTTCTGGCTTGACCGCAGATATTGATCTGGCAAGTCTCCGATGCATGAAGTTCGCCCTGCCAAGCCGCCTTTTCCGGCCGCTTGCAGAAAAACAGTCCTGCTTTTCCATTCAATTCTGCGCGGAATCCATTGACAGCAATTTTTCGTCCTTCGGTCATTGCGCCGCAAATCGAACATTCGTTTCCCATGCTGATGATGCCACTGTAACCTTCAAATGCAAGGCCATTTTCCTGATAGCAGATCTTCGCCTGATCTTCAAAAATCAGATCCCGGCGTTCCGGCAGTGTTACCTCTGCGCCGAAGCTGGTTCGTATCGCTGCCATGTCCTTACGATGGCTGACAATCGTCAGGAAATTCCCGTTACCTTCAAAATACACGCTTTTGGACTGTAGGCTCTCCGGCAGGGAATTGGCGTCGCCATTGCCTGTCACAAATGCAGCTGCAAGCCGCTCCGGATACACAGGCGCGCTGCTGGGACGAAGCTGCCAGATCTGTGGGTAGTCCTCACACGCATTGACGCTCCAGTTGAAGCGGCTAAATGCGCGCATATGAGTGACTGCATCATAGAAAACGGCATAGTCCTTGCCAACAAGGGATACTCTGCGATATTTATAGAATGCAGAAATCTCTGCACCCGCAAGCAGCTTGGTCTGCTTGATCAGTGGGAAGTCATACATCGGCTCCGTGAGGTCATGGAATCCAATATTCCGGTAGGTATGCCCGCACAGAACGGAGAAATTACAGCTTCCTTCTTCTGCGCCGAGGTTCCTGTCACCCGTATCCTCCGGCGCAACGAAGCTATACCGCTTTCCTGCGGCATAATAGAAGATGCCACCGTTTCCCGTATTCTCAAAGGTACCCCAACGGTAATTGGGGCCTCTGTCAAGCTGCTGAACGTGAAGCGAAATCTCATCGGGCGTGCCGACAGCCTCACGGAACACACAGCCATAGCCCGTGAACTTCACAGACGGCAGGGAAACAGCATCGTATGTTCGCCGCTCAAACAACGACCAGTACGGATCGTCTGACGGGGTATCTACTTCAAACGCGATCAGTTCTGCACCTGCGCACATGGCGTAAGTGTTCTTTGCAAGTTCCGGGTAATCTGCCTCTAAAAACTGCGCAAACTGATTGACGACATACGGGATCTCTGAGCATCTGCAATGCGCACCCTGCTGCGGGATGATTCTTCGCCCATCTACGGGGGCACTCAAGGTGCTGATGATCCAATTCAGCCATTTTGCGCCGTTTTTGCAATTCAGCGGGATCGGATAGCCGCACTTTGCAAACAAGCTGCACACATTTGCATAGGGGCGAAGCATCGCCATCGAGTAACAGCCTGTATTCTCGGTTTCGCGTCCGCCAATGGATTCATAGGCGGCAACATCCGGCCGGATATGATAATTCAAATTGCCTTCTACAGTTTGATTGAAATATGCGCGGAATTGCTCCGCCTGCGGGTGATGGGGAAACAGCGCTGCAAAGAAGCCGGAAACAGCGGCGGTATCCGCGAGGAAATTGGGGTGACCGGCAAGCAGATTTTTCGTTGGCATATAGTTTTCATCCTGCGTCGCATAGGCCATAAACGCGAAGAATGCTTTCGCACGGTCAAACTGCGCGCGTGTCATCTGCTGCGCGGTCATATCAAATACTGCCGTCCAGACAGCAAATTCCCGGTTTTCTACCGGTCCCGTTCCTTCCGAATTGCTGGCGCAGATGTTATGGACAGAGGGGGATTGTCCGTCGATAACAGCATCCATTTTATCGCCGTTCAAATACTCTCCCTTTTTGCAGAACCAGCTTTCTGACGGCCATGGCTGACCGAACGTCGGAGCAAAGAAGCGCGGATACTGTTCCTGCGGTTCCTCCCATTCCAGCTTCCATTGCCGCACCTTATTTAAGTTCAGGAACGCATACCATGTCCAAAGGCGGCGGATCTGGGTGGGGTCATTGCCGGGAAATACTGCCAGAGCAGTGCTTCTGGTTCCGTTTTTCATCGGGAAGCTTGCCGACAGTTGATCATTCTGATAAAAGAAATGGATTCCAAATGAGCGGTTGGAGCTCCAAATCGGATACGTTTCCTCTTTCCATTCTTCGTTGTCGCGGATAAAAATGCCTGCACTCAGTGCTGCATCCGAAAACGCGATATACTTGCTTTGGAACCATGGAACATAGTTTTCATACGGCATCAGCGTGATCGGAAGCTTTCCGTTTTCACGCAGATAATCGTCAATTTTCTCAATCGACCGGCTCCAACTATACCGACTGCGGAAAGAAAAATCGCAGAAACGCAGCGCTGCACTTGTATTATCATCATTTTCAAACCCGCTCATGGTTTCCCGGATTTCCATGAAGGGAAGATCACGGATCGCACGGATTTGCAGTGTATATGTTTTCTGCTTCTCAGAGCAGTTAATTTCAAAATCAGTGAAAACAGCTCCGTCACGAACGGTTCTGTAGTGAATATCAGCAAACGGCAATGTAAATGTCATGCTGTGCTGCATTGCCGTGATTTTTATTTGATTGGCTTCCTGCTGGAATTCCACATGAAACATGGATGCTGGCGACTCAGGCGCAGGATTGCAGCTTTCGCAATCCGCAAGCAGGAAGTATTGTTTTTCTTCTCCTTCTGCAAGGTCGGACAGAAAATGCAGCGTCGCCGCGCATATTCCGTCCTGCGTTTTTTCAACATTGGTCAGTTGAAATGGAATACTTGCCCCTGACTTGTCTTTCAGGCATAAGCCCTGAAGCGCAACGGGCTTTTCAAATACAACAGGTTCTGAGATCAATGTTTTCGGCCACCGGAAACCGGTTCGATTCAGCGGGTCACGCCATGTGATGGTTATCATATGCATCTTTCTCCTTTTGCAATGAAAAAGGGGGACGGGATTACCCCATCCCCCTGATTGCCGGGTTTCTGTATCAGGTAAAAGAATTACTTGCTTGCAAGGAATGCATCGAACTGGGTCTGGATCTCGTTCTGGACCTTTTCGACGCCAGCAGCATTCATCTTCTCGACGAACTCGTTGTAGTAGCCTTCCCAATCAGCGCCCTTAGCACCGAGGCGGAGCGTATCGAAATACTCAGTGACAACGGCATTGATCTGATCAAGCTCGGTCGTCACAGCGCTGTTGTCAAAGCGGAAGCCCATAGCCGGGGAAACGACATTGTCGGTGGCCTCATTGATCTGCATTGCAATTTCGTTATCCTGATCGCTGCAGCCCTGGTTCAGCCATGCATGGAACGTGTTGCCCATGATCCACTTGTGAGCAGAGTAGGAGTTGTCGCTGCCCTGAGAGCCGTCATATTCCAGCGTCTTGATATGGGTGTCGTCGATCTTCTCGTACTCAACGCCTTCCAGACCGTAAACGATGGTGTTGTAGATTTCTTCGCCAGCTTCGGTGTTGATGAGCTGGAGGAACTTCAGAGCCTCAACAGGATGTGCGCTGGAAGCGGTCACGCCGTTGCCGCCAGCAGCCCAGTTGCTGCTGAAGTAGTAGTCCTGATGGATGGGAAGCGCAATCACATCATAGCCCCAGGTTGCAGTCTTCTGCTGCTCAACATATTCTTCAGAACCTGCGCCATTGGTAATCCAAACCACAATTGCCTCATCATTTACGGCGTTTTTACTGATCAGATCATCGAGGTTTCTGAGCATGACATCAGGCACAACATAACCTTCAACATTTGCATTAGCAGCACTCTCGACCGCATTTTTGAATGTATCGGTCATCCAGAGATTTTCGGCCTTGGTGTCGCCAGCCTTGATGACAAAACCGTCAGTGTTTCCATAACCGGAAATAAACTCCATGTACTGGATGCCAGAAGCATACTGAAGCCACGTTGCGGCCGGCCACAGGTACTTGCTGTCCACGCCGTCAACTTCACGAGCGGCATCAACAACCTGCTTCATAACGTTGTCAACATCAACTGCAGTGTACTCGCCCTTGAACATTTCGCGGATCGCATCAAGATCGAGATTCTCGGCATACTTTGCCGGGAATGTAAGGTAGTACATATTGGAGCCGCGCTGATAACTCGGAACAACATAGGGAGAATCGCCAATCGTGACAGCTTCCCACAGCCACTCAGGAAGTTCATTCTTCAGAGAAGCGAACTGATCCTCTGCCAGCATATCCTTGAGCGGGAGGAACGTGCCGTTGTTGACTTCGGTAACGAAGTTCAGGCCAACGGTGCTGAGAATGTCGATCTGCTCACCGGTGGACTGAGCCAGCGTAACAGCGGTCGCATAGTCGGAAGCAAGATACGGGTTCAGATGAACGGAAATGTTTTCAAAGCCTTCGATCTGGTGCAGCAGTTCGTTGACGTGCTCGTTGACAGCCTCGGTATCTCTCTGGATGCCGTTGCCGCGGTAGTACCACTCAAGTGTGACTTCTTCAGCCGGCTCTGCAGCAGGAGTTGCTTCTTCCGCTTTGTTCGTGTTTTCTGTGTTTTCGGTCTGAGCCGGTTCCTGGTTCTCGGTCTCAGGGGTGGCGTTCTGCGCGCAGGCAACCATGCCGAGCAGCATCAGAACAGCCAGAGCAAGTGCGAGGATCTTCTTTGCCATTTTTTCATGTTCTCCTTTTTGTTTTTTACTATCTTCAGCCTTTTACGGCGCCAATAGTCATACCTTTTGCAAAGTATTTCTGGAAGAATGGGAATACGACCAGCATTGGTCCGCCTGCCACAACTGCCATTGCATAACGCAGCGATTCCGTCGGCATGAGCCCAGCTGTACTGAAAGTGGGGTCTGCTGCAGCCATCTGCTTTAAGATCTGCGCTTCCCGAAGGATCTTCTGCAGCAGATACTGGAGTGAATAGAGATCGGGATTTCGGATATAGATGGAGGATGTCACCCAATCGTTCCATTTGCCGACAAGGAACAGGAAGCCGATTGTCGCCAGTGTTGCTTTGCAGAGCGGCATCACGATCTTAAAACAGATCGTCCATTCGCTTGCGCCGTCCAGCTTTGCGGATTCTATCAGTTCATACGGGAGTCCTTTATAACTCGTGCGAATGACGATGAGATTCCAAGCCGAAACAAGTCCGGGAAGAATGTAAATCCAGATCGTGTTTTTCAAGTGCAGGATCTGTGTGTTGACCATATAGCTCGGCACAAGACCGGCGCTGAAAAGCATCGTAAAAAATGCGATGAATGTGATTACCTTACGAAAAACGAAATTCGGACGTGAAAGCGGATATGCCATGATGCCCATAACGAGCACAGCGAGGAACGTCGAGATCGCAGAAAACGTAATGGTAGTCTTATAAGAATTCAGAATTTGCTCCGGACTCTTGAATACCAGTTTAAATGCATCCAGACTGAATTCCTTCGGCAGGATGGAGAAGCCGCCTTGTGAAAGCGCCTTTTCCGAGGTGAACGCCGCGGAAACCGTCAGCATCAAGGGGACGATATAACAAATGCAAATCAGGATAAAGATAATATGTAAGGCAACCTGACCGCCGATATTTTTCTTTCTTTTTAAACGATTGTGCATTTCCTTACCTCTGCTCAGAACAAGCTGTTTTCGGGACTGATTTTCTTTACGATGGCATTTGTCGTTACGACCATGATCAGTCCGACCACAGACTTGAACAGACCAACGGCTGCAGATTTCTCCAGCGATCCGCTCAGCATCGCGCGATAGGTGTAAGTGCTGATAATATCCGTTGTCGAATAGAGAAGGCCCTGATCCTTCGGGACCTGATAGAACAGGCCGAAGTCGCCGCCGAAAATGCTGCCCATGCCGAGGATCGTTGTAATGACCATGATCGGCACAAGGTGCGGAATAATCACATGGAAGATCTGCTGTCTGCGATTGGCTCCGTCAATGACGGCCGCCTCCAGAAGCGATTCATCCAGCGACATAAGGGACGCATAGTAGACGATGCTGTTCATGCCGACTGTCTGCCATATGTGTGTAATAGTCAAGATCCACGGCCAGTATTTAGCCTCGGAATACCACGCAATCGGTTCACCGCCAAAGAACTTAATGATGGAGTTCAGCAGGCCATAGCTGGGTGAGAGAATGGCATAAACAATAAACGCCACAATAACTGCCGACATGAATTTCGGGGTGATGACGATGGTGTTATATACCTTCAGACCCTTTTTGCTCCGCAGGAAATAGAACATCAGCGCCAGTCCAACCGCAAAAATCAGATCGAGGATCAAAAAGCCGACGCTGTAAAGAACCGTGTTTCGGATCGTCCGGCCTGCGTCCTGCGACGTGAAGAAGAACTTGAAATTGTCAAGCCCGTTCCACGCGCTGCCCCAGATACCGAGGTTCGGATTGTATTTCTTGAATGCGATTGCAATACCGGGCATTGGCAGATAGCAGAAAAGGAACACCAGCACAAGTCCCGGAATCGTCATGGTGAGCATTTGCAGGTTTTCTTTGATTTTTGTTCTTCTGGTGCGGATTCCCTGTCCTTTTTGTCTGTTCATTACCAACGCTCCTTTATTTCTTGCTTTTATTCTACACTTGCGTTTTTTTCGATTCTAGTGTCGTTTTCTTTAATCTGTCACGGATTGTTATCTCTTTTCGCAATTTTATTGAATCTCATGTTGGAATATGCTACTTTATTGTCATAAATTTTATGTACTTTGTGCATTTTTGCGAGTGCCTGCACCGTTTTGTAAGGAGGTTGCTCACCGACGTTTTATTCAGCACGGTGAATATCGGTCGGGAACATGATATGGTCAAACTGATACTTGTCGACGATGAACAGCTTTTCCTGAATTCCCTTGCAAAGTATATCGCTGCACAGATGCCTGATTATGAAATCTGCGGCTGTTTTCATAATGGAAAAGAAGCGCTGGCTTATATGCAGAAGCATGAGGTCGACATTCTGATCACAGATGTCAATATGCCGGAGATGGATGGTCTTGCACTTGTGCGGGAGGCATTCTTCCATTTTCCGAACTGCACCTCTGTCATCCTCAGCGGCTACAGTGAGTTTGAATATGCCAGAACCGCAATCAAATACCACGTCTCACAGTACCTGCTGAAGCCGGTGGATTACAGAGAGCTGAAATCTTGTCTGGAAGAGCTTCGCAAGAACCGACTTCATACGAACCCCGCACCGGCACAGACCGCTGCGACAAATCCTGCAGCAGGCTCCCAGACACAACAGAATGAGACGGCGCATTCCTCACAAATACAAAAGTCCATCCAATACATTCATCAGAATTATGCGAAGGATCTTTCCCGTGATTCGCTTGCGGCAGCTCTTTTTATCAGCCCGTCCTATTTCTCGATTCAATTCAAGAAGGAAATGGGCGTCAGTTTTATGGAATATCTCACGAAAATCCGTATTACTGTCGCAATTGAACTGCTGAAAACCAACCTCCGCATCAATGACATTGCCGAGCGTGTCGGCTATCGGAACCGAAACCGCTTTATCATCAATTTCAGAGAGATAACCGGCTATACGCCATCCGAATACCGCAAAAAGGTGTTGTCTATGGAGGAACCGTCTGATGAATAAACGTGTTCAATCTGTCAGAGATACTTTTTCAAAGAACAAGATCCTTCTGCGGAACTTCCTGATACTCTTTTTCGTGTTTGTGCTGATCCTTTCTATTTTCTCTGTGATTTTGTACAGCAATTCACGAAGAGTCGTTCAGTCCGAGTTTACGGCAACCACTGCGCAGGAAGCTGAAAATCTGATAAGCTATCTCGACAATTCCATTATGGAAACGCGGTATATGGCTTCTACGCTGGAAAGCAACGAGGTCACGAAGTTCGCGTTCTCATCTTCGAATCCGGAGGCGTTTTTCTCCAATTATCAAAAGCAGGTAAGCGATATTCTGATTGCACTCCAGTACAGCCGGAAATCTATTGATGCAATCTACCTCTATTCCGGACTCAGCAATCAGGTCTATACGACCAGCTATCAAGTCTCACGCTTCCAGTTTAACGACCGGGAATGGCTCGACTGCCTTGACCCGGATGAATACGGCTTTAGCGTGTTTCCATATACCATGCAGCATCGCTATCCGTTCGTAATTTGTGTCGCAAAGCAGTTCACTGTGAACGGGAAAGAGTCAGCTATCGCAATTATGCTGAATCTGTCCAAGCTTTCCGAAATTGCAGCGGTCAATCAGGATACGCGAAAAGCCATTTATCTGGTCAATGATGAAAATGAAATTATCTATCGCGCACAGCAGAAAACGCTTCCGGAATCGTTGGAGACCGTACCTCTGCTCGAAGCATATGATTTCAGTCAATCATCTGATAAAGTAATCGAATCTGAAAACGGACGTTATGCCGTTTCTGTCCGACACTCTGAAAAATACAACTGGAGTCTGGTCTTAACAGCAGAGGTGTCCAATTATACATCGGAGCTTTCAGCAAGAAATGCGCTGCTTGCAGCCGCTGTGACAGCGCTGCTTATCTTTGCTGTATTGTTCAGCCTGTTTTTTACGCTGCAGTCTTTCAAACCGGTGCGCCAGATCCGTCGTTTTCTCGAGCAGCCTGAACTGCTTTCCGGCGAAGATATGCAAAGCGCGGATATTGATTATATCAGCCGCAGGATCGTACAGCTCATGCAGAGCAACACCAAACTGCGTGAGGATCTCAGTTCCTATCTCGATCAACTGAACACCTCCCAGCAGCTTGCTCTGCAATCGCAGATCAATCCGCATTTTCTGTTTAATACACTGAACATGATGTATGTACAGGCAACCGATTCTCTCGGATACGATCATACTCTGCCGCAAATGATTCTGGACACAAGCGCACTGTTCCGCTATGCGATTGACACTACGGAAATGGTGACACTGGATACCGAGCTTTCCTATACAGATATCTATCTGCAAATTCTTTCACAGCGCTACGAAAATAATCTGATCGTGCAAAAGGACTTCGCTGAAAACACACTACAGGGAAAAGTGCCGAGACTATTCATTCAGCCGATTCTGGAAAACGCGGTTTTCCACGGCTTTTCAGAACGCTTCGCTTCTATCTGCGTTCTGACGCTACATTCGCATCTGGAGGCATCTGATCGTGAAGAAGTCCCAAATGGATATCTTATTGTGAGCATCCGCGATAATGGCTGCGGGATGCCTCCGGACAAGCTGCAGGAGCTCTGCGATTCTTTGACACAGGAAGCAAAAGGAAAGAGCATCGGCATTAAGAATGTTGTGCAGCGGATGAAGCTCATCTACGGCGACTCTTTCCAACTGTCCGTCGAAAGCAAAGTCAATGCAGGCACCTGCTTTACACTGCGTTTTCCGTATTGGAAATAGCCAATTAAAAATACAAAAAGATACGAACAGGAGTGCTGACGATGGCATGGATAACACTTCGGTATTTCAGCGAGGTTCTCGGAATGCAGCGGGAACTGTATGCGATTGTTCCGCAGAAAAACAAAGCAGGTGAAATTGGCTTGCCTGACAGCCAGAATGACCTGCGGGGTAAATGTCTGTATCTTCTACACGGACTGAGCGACGATCATACGATCTGGATGCGCAGGACTTCTATTGAGCGCTACGCAGAAACGTATGGCCTGACCGTCGTTATGCCAAACGGAGATGTCAGCTTCTACACAGATATGAAGCACGGGCGCAAATACTATACGCACATCGCGCAAGAGGTTCCGCGCATTGCACAGGAGTTCCTGCACGTTTCCGGCCGCAGAGAAGACAGCTTCATCGCCGGTCTTTCGATGGGCGGATACGGCGCATTAAAAATCGGGCTGCGTGAAAGCCATGCATTCCGCGCCTGTGCAGCGCTCTCGCCAGTGACAGACCTGCATTTCCTTTCTGCCGACGATGCTCTGTATGACGCAATCATTGGCGCAGGCTGCCCCATCCCAGGGCAGGAAGATCTGCTTGCACTGGCAGCGCAACGTCAAAATGATGCGCAGAAGCCGAATATATATCTGACAATCGGAACAGAAGATGCCCTATATCCTTCGGCTGTCCGTTTCCGCGATGCCATGCAGAAACTGCCCTACAAATTCGAGTGGCATGATGGTCATGGCAGTCATAGCTGGGACTATTGGGATGCAGAAATTCAAAACGTGCTGGCATGGATGGCCGCACTATCATAAGGAGACACAAACATGAAACAACCAAACTGGCTTTCATCCGCAGTCTTTTACAACATCTATCCTCAATCGTTCTACGACACGAACGCTGACGGTATCGGCGATCTGAACGGCATCCGTGAGAAGCTGCCGTACATCCGCGACATGGGCTTCACGGCAGTCTGGCTGAATCCGTTCTATGAATCGCCGTTCCGCGACGCGGGCTATGATATCACCGATTTTTACAAGGTCGCGCCGCGCTACGGCACGAATGAGGATTTCGCCGCGCTCTGCACAGCTGCGCACGAATACGGCATCAAGGTCGTCGTTGATCTGGTCGCGGGGCATAGCGCGCTGGAATGCGAGTGGTTTCAGAAATCCGCTCTGCCAGAGAAAAATGAGTATACAAACCGCTATGTCTGGACGGACTACTGGCTGAAAAACTACGACGGAAGCTGCATCGGCGGCTACAGCCAGCGCAACGGTATGTATATGGAGAACTTCTTCTATTGCCAACCTGCGCTCAATTACGGCTTCGCGCAGATCGACGATCCGGCGTGGCAGCTTCCAATGGATCACCCGGACTGCCGCGCAACCAAGCAGGAGCTTATCAACATCATGGAGTTCTGGCTCTCTTTGGGTGCAGACGGCTTCCGCGTGGACATGGCCTCGTCGCTCATCAAAAACGATCCGGACGGCAGCGGCATCCGTGCATTCTGGCAGGAGATCCGGCAGCTGTTCGATGAAAAGCACCCGGAATGCGTCCTGATTTCCGAATGGTCGTATCCCTCGAAGGCCATCGCCGCAGGCTTCCACATTGATTTCCTGCTTCATTTCAATCTGCCCGCCTATACGAAGCTGTTCCGCGCCGAACCGGGACGGAACGTCAGCGACCAGTTCGGCGGTCATAGCTTCTTCCAGAAGAACGGTAATGGCAGTCTGGACGATTTCCTGACTGATTATCTGCGCGAATACGACGCAACGAAGGGCAAGGGCTATATCTCCATTCCAACCGGCAATCATGATCTGCCGCGCATCAGCGTTCAGCGCACAAAGCGTGAGCTGGAGGTCGTGTATGCGTTCCTTATGACCATGCCCGGTGTTCCGTTCGTCTATTACGGCGACGAAATTGGTCTTCCGTACCGCGCCGACCTGCCCTCCAAGGAGGGCGGCTTCATCCGCACCGGCTCGCGCACGCCGATGCAGTGGACAGAAGGCAAAAACGCCGGCTTCTCGGAAGCCGACACAGACAAGCTCTATTTGCCGATGGATGAACATGGCGTGAATGTAGCCGGACAGCTTGCAGATGACAATTCCCTGCTGCACACGATGCAGAAGCTTATTGCGCTGCGCAGATCCAGCCCGGCACTCTGCGCGGACGGCGAAATTGAATTTGTCAATCGTCGTCACAACGGCTATCCGCTCGTCTACCGCCGCCGGCTCCCCCGGCCGCGCCTTAATTAC
>OGQV01000720.1_pt1 | contig 29190 bp, 29 predicted proteins | sample 1553311 | NCBI WGS metagenome assembly OGQV01 (sample SAMEA2579976, study PRJEB22360) | human gut metagenome
CGTTGAAGTAGTCTCCCACCGGGGGAATGGTGAACACCTGGGCGGCCATCACCTTGCAGGGACCGCACCAATTGGCATAAAAATCAATGAAAAGGTTCTTCTTTTCCGCCTTGGCTTTGGCCAAAGCCTCTTCAAAAGTACCCTCGGTAAACGTGATTTGGGCAAACAAACCGTTGGCCGCCACAAGCAGCAGACCAACAAACAAGAGTTTCAACTGTTTCATATTTTCAGGAATGATTTATTGCAGGATAAAGGTGAATATATCGGGGAGCACTACGCTATAGCCTTCGTTGCTGACCCGCAGAGAAACCATGTATTTCCCGGCCGGAGAGTTGACTTTGGCATCCACATACATCCGTCCGCCTCCGATAACGGAGAGGTAACGGCCGAAATCGGCTGCTGCCGCCTCTCCCCGGTCGCTCCGGATGCTTACCAAGGTATAGGTAATCGGTTCCGTTCCCAACAACTGCTCGATACACGAGGTGGTCCAGGGAATATCCAAAGCTTGCTGTTTCTGCAATTTCTCTAATTCCCGGGCAATGGTGAAAGGAGTTTCCAAACCGGCTTCCTGGCAGAGGGCTTTGATTTTTCTCTCTATCCGGTCCCTAATCTGGTATACAGGCTGGTACACCTCTAACTCGTATGTCACCCAAGCCTCGTATGCTTTTTCGCAATTGTCCGTCAATTCCTGCACCCGGTCCGGGTCGGCGTCGGATTCATCCTCAAACTGGTCTAAATAGGCGTTCAACTTTTCTCCGTGTTTATTCATAATACCCTCCAAACGGTCGAGTTCTTCGATGATTTTCTCCTCTTCCGCTTCGATGGTGCGGTAAGCGTTCAGGGAATCGAGAATCTCCCCGGAATAGCTGTTGAGTTGCTCTTCTAAGCGGATTACTTCTTGGTTATAATCCTCATAGCGGATAATTTTCAGACTGTCTATGGGATAGCGGGCATTTTCCGTAAACAGGTAGCCCGTGTGTTCCTTTTCGCATCCTGCCAAAGCGAACAGGGCGAAAAAGAGAGGGAGATATAGGGTATATTTATTCATGTCCGATAAATTAAGGGTTATTCAAATAAGAAATCATGTCCTAAAGCCTGCACCACCCCGTTTTCGGTCTGAATGTTGCTGGAGTAGATTCTCCGGGAGGTGGCAAACTTTTCGATAAAGAACCACAGATGCACGGCCCCTGCATTCCCAACACCCAAGTAGGACTCCTGAAACGTCCACAAGAAGGCTTCACTTCCGTCCATCAGGGTGTAGGTCTTGCCGCCTGTCTTCTCGCCGGTAGCCTCGGAACGGGAACCACGGGGTACGTCGCTCGTCAGGATGCGTTGCGGAATGATGAGTTTTTCCAACAGACGCCGGCACTCTGCGGCGGGAATTTCATTTACCCGCCTGAAATTGTTATTGAACATATAAGTCATGATGGCCAGATTGCTGGGAGCCAGAAACGTAATCTGACCGTATTCGCCTTTGCCCTCGAACAAATCCTGTAACCCGGCATGTTGAATCATCACCCGGGTGGAATCCCAGTCACGGGGCTGTTTTTTGAAATAGTCCCACATGGAACAGTCGTGTACGCCGTAAGCAACGCCACCGTCGTGATAATTCCATTTTGTGCAGGAGCCTAAAGCCAGACCGATACACAAAAGAAGAGCTATATGTATGTAAGATTTTATTTTTGCCATAACCAATATGTATTTTGAGTCATTAATGTATTCTTTTCAAAAGCGTCGGAGCTAACCCAGGTATAGAGTGCACCGTTGCGGACCTCTTCGTCGGTGAGGGTTTTGAATTTACCGCGCAGCATCTCCCGGTAGTAACCGTTGCGCACAATGTCGAAATAGTACTGCCCCTCGCCGAACAATTCACGCCGGCGTTCGTTGAAAATCTCCCGGCGCAGCGCTTCCGGTTCGGTACTCCCGGCGTATGCTTCCAATCCGGCCCTCTCCCGAATCCGGTCGAGGTCGTCTTTCGCCGTCGTCTTTTGGAGCCGCGCGCGGCATTCGGCACGCAGCAACACGACGTCGGCCAACCGCCAGAAAACATAATCGCAGTCGGTGGCTACAGGTACTTTCCCCTGACCTTCCAACATCTCCGAATTGGTTTGATAATGGTAATCACGCCATTTGTGGATAAAAGCATACGGAGAGGTCACCTCTTCTCCTTCCACCGTATAGCTGACATGGCCCAAATCGTACCAGAACTCTTTCCGCCTCAAATCATTCTCTTCGGGATAGATTTCTTTCACCGTTTTCACTGAAATCCGGTTGTATTCCTGATTTTTATCGGTGGACAGGGATTGCGGACTGACATTGGTATAAGGGTAATCGATCAATTCCTGTCCCGGCAGTTCACCCGTAAAACGGGTATCGTAGATATGGGCATCATCCAATATGTCGTTGTCGATGCTGAGGATGGTTTCCTTGCTGTGGCGGTTTTTGCCGAACACATTACCGATTAAGTCCGTCATGTTTTCGAGTTCGTAGTCTCCGGCAAATTCGTCGATAACCTGTGAGGCATAGTGTTCCGCCTGTTCCCAGTATTTGGCGTCTTGCGTCAGTCCGCCCATCCAGGCATAGATATTGGCGAGAAGGGTATTGACCGACCCTCGGCTGGCGTATTGCCGGGACGTAATGGTACGGCCGTCGGCATCCGTCATTTTATCGTGTGCCGGTAAACCGAGGGCTTGTTCCGCTTCTCCGGCAGCGTATTGCAACACTTCGAGAGCCGGTTTTTTAGCTAAGGCAATGAGCGACTCCGAGCCCGGAGAAATGGGCGCATCCCCCCAAATCTGGGCTATCCGGAAATAGGTTATCGCTTTGACAAAATGGGCTTGTCGGAGCCAAAAGGCCGCCCGTTCCGCCGGAATATTCTGAAAGCGGTACTCGTTGTCAATCATCAGGTCGGCCAGGCTTATCAGGGAATAATGGTCACGCCATGTGCTTTTCAGTATTCCGCCGATAAGGGTCTGGGTGGTATGCGTCGCCACATCCAATTCGCGGAAACCGGAAATGTTGGGTTTCAACTCGTCGGCATCGACAGACATATAATAATAGGGTTGTTTGCCCTTGCAAGCCGACTTCATGCAGGCCATCATGGAAGTGTGAAGAGACTCCAAATCGGCTTCACTCTGAAAGTAATTTGTCAGTGTCACAGAATTTTCGGGAGAGATATCCAGCCAGTCGTTACAAGACAGAAGCGGCAGGAATAACAAAAACAGATATATCTTTTTCATCTCGTCGGCATATTAAAAATTAACGGTCAATCCTACGGTAAACTTACGGGGCAACGGATAGGAAGTAAGGTTGTCCATACCGTTGGTCGGGTCTATCAACTCCGGGTCGATACCGGAATAATTGGTCAGCAGGAAGAGGTTTTCGGCCGTCACGAAGAAACGCGCACTACTGATGCCGATTTTCCTGACAATCTCCTCTTCTAAGTTGTAACCTAACGTCAATTGTTTCAAACGCAGGAAATGTACTTTTTCGATGTCGCAGTCGAACAGACCGGAGTATTGGTAATGCAACCCGTAATTCTGGGGTTTCGGGTAGGCCGCCTGTGTACTTGCCGCACTGCTCCAGGCGTTCAGTTTGGTTACGTCGGCAAAGAGGGGAACGGAAGAGGCATCGGGTTTGAGGCTGAAATCATCGTAGATTTTCAGCGCATGGCGACCGATGGAATAATTGAAGAAGATGTTCAGGTCTAAATTCTTCCAGCGGATTTCATTGATGAATCCTCCGTGTGCTTTGGGCAGCGGACTGGCAGCCGCATATTTATCGGCGGCAGTGATGCGTCCGTCACCGTTGAGGTCCACGAGTTTACGCGCACCCGGCAGGTATACCATCCGGGTGTCGTTGTCGTAAATCAATTGCACTTCCTTGTTGGCCGTATAATATTTGGGCACTTCGTCCATACTGTTGTAGAAGCCGTCGGTTTTGAACACCATCAACTGGTGGAGCGGCCGGCCGATAATCTGGCTGTTGAAATCGAAGCCGTCCGCGCTCTTCTCAAAACGGTTCCAGTTGCGCGAAAGATTGAATTTCATACGCCACTGCACGGCTGTTTCGCGGAAAATATCGGCTATGAGCTCCAGTTCAATTCCCTGATTGGAAATGGCCATACCGTTTTGCCACTGGAAATTGAGGTATCGTGTGTTTCCCGGCAGGGTGATGCGGTTCAACTGGCCTTTGGTGTAGCGGTAATAATAGTCCAGATTGACTTTAAAGCGATAGTCTAACAAACTGATATCCAATCCGACGTCGTATTGGTTGGTTTCTTCCCAACTCAGGTTTTTGTTGATAACGCCGGCACTCGCATTCGGCAACATACCCGCATTGCCGTGAAAAGTGTAATGGCCGGGCGACAACAGTCCGTGAGCTAAGTAAGGTTGGTGGAATTTCTGTCCGGAGACACCCCAGCTACCGCGTATTTTAGCAAAGCTCAGCCAATAAAAGCGTTTCATAAACGGCTCTTCCGAAAAGGCCCAGCCCAAAGCAACGGAGGGGAAGGTGGCCCAGCGTACATTTTCGCCGAACACCGAGGAACCGTCACGACGCAACGTGGCTTCCAACATGTATTTTTCCTTGAAATTGTAGGTCACACGACCGAAATAACTGTTGAGGCGTTCTTCGTCGAAATTGGACAGGTAAGTGAAAGCGGAGATAAACAAGTCCTTCGTGCCGTCGCCCACATTATTCAAACCGTTATCGCCACCCCAGCCCTGCGCGCCGACGTAGTGAACGTGATCGTTCGGTCCGTTGGAACCCGAACCTTTATTGTTGAAACTCTGGTCTTTCTGGAAAGAAAGTCCCAGCAGCACATCGAAATTGTGCCGGTTTTTGATAGAGAAATTATAGCTCAGCAGGTTTTCGTTTATCAGCGAAATATCCCGCGCAATGGTTCCTTCCGAGGTCGAAAAATGGTAGGTCGGGTCCAACGCCTTCGGTTTGAAAATGTTTTGATTCTGCTGGTTGAAATCCACGCCTGCCGATAGTTTCAGGTGCAGGTTGCGGATAATTTCGTAGTCCAACACCAAATTGAACCGGGCGGAATAGCTCTGATTCTTTTCCGAAGTTTCATTCAACTGTTGGAGCATCATCCGCCCCACCTCCCCGCCACCGGGAAGCAGCGTCGGCGTATCCGTCGGGTCGGAAGTAATGCTTTCCATCTTGCTGGCATTGCTTCCGGCATTGCTTCCACGACTCCGGTCGCTGTAGGTCAGTGAAAATTGGCCGTCCATCCGCAATTTTTTAGCCGGCATGGCCGTCAGGTTCGTCAATACATTGAAGCGGGTAAACCCCGTATTGACGGCGATTCCTTCCTCGTCGTAATATCCGGCACCAATCATATAGCGTACGTTTTCATTTCCGCCGGAAGCTTGAAGATTGGCATTGAGCACCTTAGCTACCTGATAATTTTGTTTCCACCAATGGGTGGAGTTGTTGTAAAACGAATTCAGACTGTCCTGCAAAGCAATGGCATTCTGCGGGCGGGTAGTACCCCAAAACCAGTTGTACATGGGGCCCTTGTCCTGGCGGTTTTCGTATACCTCTTCATACGACTCCGGCAATTTCCAGGTGCCGTCGGCCGTTTTATAAGGGGCCAGCGTGTTGTACAACGCTTCTAAATGGTACCTGCGTTCATAGTTACCGCCCCATTGGTCGGGAGCTGCGGGCAACCAGGAGGCCGAATAGGAAAAATTGGCGGAGAAGCGGGCCTTTCCAGCCTGTCCTTTCTTCGTCGTGATGAGAATGACACCGTTTCCTGCACGCGACCCGTAAATAGCAGCAGAAGCGGCATCTTTCAGTACTTCGATGGATTCAATCATCGACGGGTCTAAGTCGGACAACGTATTCGAACCGGTGACCGGTGAAGTAAACGACTGCATGGGTACGCCGTCGATGACGTAAAGCGGGGTGCCGTAATTGCGGTCATCGCCCTCTCCTTCCACAAACAAAGAGTTATATCCCCGAATGGCTACCAATGAACCGCCACCGCCCGGCGAACCGGAAATGTTGCTGATTTCCACACCCGCCATGTGTCCCTGCAAGAGGTTTTCGAGGCTATGGGTAGGCAATTCCTTGAGTTCGTCGGCTTTCACGGAAGAGATTGCACTGACGACGGTACGTTTTTTTTGTGCACCGTAGGCCACTACCTGCACTTCTTCCAGGCTGGCCGTTTCGAGTTCCATCTTTACGGAAACGGCCTTTCCATCGGTATAATTAACCGTTACGGTTTTGTAGCCTACGAACGAAAAGACCAATTTTCCTTTTTCCTGCGGTACCGATAAGGTGAAATCTCCGTCCACATTCGTGGACACCCCCATTTGCGTACCGTCTAACAGAACGGTAACACCCGGCATCGGCAGGTTCTTTTCGTCCACCACCTTTCCCTGTACTTTATAAAACTTCTGTTGTTCCACCGTTTGCGGTTGTTCACGAAACAGAATGATGGTTTTGTCTAAAATGCGGAAAGAGAAACCCGTTCCTTTCAGGCAAGCAGCGAGCACTTCTTCGATGCGGGCATTCCGCACGTCCAACGTGATGTTGGAGATATTTTTTACGGCAGCATCGTCGAAGAAGAAACTGAACTCCGATTGCCGGCGGATGTTGTTCATCACCTGCTCTAATGAAGCATTGTTCACTTTCAGGTCTAATTTCGCCTCCTGCGAGTATGTGTTGGCCGAGACTTGTAAAAAAGCAGCACACAGAAACAACATACAAAGTTTCATAATCTTTTGTGTTTTGCGCCATCGCCCACCATAGCGACGGCTGTTTTCAGTTCTGTTTTCCATTGAATTTGATTTAGACTTTTATTTTGACTGATGATTTATTGCCATGAAACGGAGACCGTCCGGCCTTTGACGTGAAAATGCACACGCCGGTTTTGTTCGATGATGCGGAGGATATCCCCGAAACGTTCGGTTTTGTCCATATCACCCGTAAACCGGATGTCCTTCACCTCCGGATTCAGATAAAACACCTCCAAGTCGTACCAACGGGCAAGGGTGGTAAAAAGGTCTTCCAACCGCATATTGCGGAAAACAATCCGCCCGTCTTTCCAGGCGGTATGCAGATAAGTGTCGACCTCCCGTTTGGTCATGTAACCGTTTGTCTTCTCCAAACACCCCTGTTCGCCGGGTGTCAGGCGCACACTTTGTCCGCCGACCTTTTCGGACATCTGCACGGCCCCGGAAACCAATGTCGTGACAATATCCTCTTCCGGATAAGCCCGCAGGTTGAAACTCGTGCCCAACACCGTGACTTCGGCAGGACCGGAAATAACGGTGAACGGGTGTGAGGCGTCGGGATGTACATCGAAATAGGCTTCCCCGACTAAGTAAACCGTGCGTCGTTCCCCGGTAAATTGCACCGGATAGCGCAGCTGTGATTCGGTATTAAGCCACACCCTGGTACCGTCCGAGAGGGTCAGCAGATACTCTCTGCCCCGCGGTGTAGTCAGTGTATTACAGGGAATGTTGTCGTTGACAGCCGATACTGTGGAATAAGTAATCTGGTTTTCCCGGATTTCAATATTCGCACCCTTTTGGGAAAGCACGGGAACGGTTAGCGTATCGTTTTGCGATAACACAATCTGCTCGCCACCCGCTAAAGTCAAGAATGCCCGGTGGCGGGTATCTGTCAATCGACTCCCCTGTTCCAGGTCATCTGTGCGGGACGAATTCACCCACCACACTGTCGCTCCGGAAAGCAACAAAATAAACAGGGCCGCATAACGCAAAGAGCGATACAACAGCTTACGGCGACGCCAAGATTTCCGTCTCGACATAAACATCCGGCAATCTCCCTGCCAGTCAATCGTTTGACGCAACCGCACCTGTTCCGCCAATACCTCTTCCCGGCCAAAAGCGGCATACATCGTCCGATGGCGTTCATCCTGGGCCAACCATTCGTCCAATACCCGGCGTTCATCGTCAGAGAGTTCTTCCCGCATCGAACGGGCAATTATTTCCGATAGCCGGAATATTTCAATTTCTTTCGTTTCCATAATTTTATCAAATCAATATAATGACCCTTAAGGAAACGAAAAGAGGGTATACAAATGCGGAAAAAAATTAAAATTGTAGGATGGAAGTCAGCAGGGCCAAAGGAATAACGTCTTTCAAACGCTTGTATAATAAAGCTTTTCCTTGTTTTTTATAGGATTTGACCGTTTCCACACTAAGGGAAAGGATTTCGGCAATTTCCTGATTGCTTTTATTTTCGAGTACCAACCGGAAAACCTTCCGGCATTGCCCCGGCAAAGCATCGATGGCCCGGATGAGTTGTGTATACACTTCTTCCTCTAAGATATGGTCCAAATAAAAAGCTTCTTCCCCCATCGCCTGCGATTCGAAAATATACCGTTGCTTCACCCCTTCATGCCGTAGTTGTTTCAGGCAACGGTTTTGAGTAGTCTGGTAGAGATAGGCTTTCAGGTTGTCTATGGAAGTAAATTTCTCCCTGTTTTCAACGATATGGAGAAATATTCCCTGCACGACATCCTTGCAGTCTTCTATATCCGGAAGATAGTTTTTAGCAAAAATCACCAGAGGTACATAGTAATGCTCAAACAAAAACTTCACCGCCACATCATCGTAACGCAAAATATCATGTAAAGGTGATGGCGAGGGAGCAGGCATGTTTTTTGTCTTTATATGGTTCGGAGAACAAATGTAATACTTTTGACAATGCCGCTGCTATCGTTTTGAATAAAATAACAAAAAAAATTAGGTGTTTATGTACATTTTACCCTAAATGTAGGTTTCATTTTTTTTCTTTCTATTCAGATAGCATCCTGCTACCCGTTTCATTCTTCTTTTCTTGTCTATCGGCTGTCATTGACGTTTGTATATTCTCTCCAACAGTTTATTGCCCAACAAGGGACGATAATGTCCCGCTTCGTAATAGTTGTGGTAATCTTCTGTAAATTCGTTAATGCCGCTGAAATCATACACATTCTCTTTCCCGAAAATGCCTTGCAAGATGTCTCTGTCATCCGGGTGCAGTTTTTTCTGGTTATAATCCGGACTGATTAGGACACGTATTGAAGTGCCATGACGGCGCAGGACTTCCATGATTTCATCCAACACCATCCGTTGCCTGTGGAATATGGCAGGTTCAGCTATCGTAGCGGTGCCGTCCCGTTCGGGAAACTCTTTTTTGCGGTTTTCCCAATACGCCTCGCCTTCCTGTTCTATCTGCTTCTCACGGGGATTGAACGCATCATTGTTCTTCGAATCACGTATTCTTCCATGAGGATTCATCCGCTTCATGTCCGGTTCTACATTTCCTGTTATGCGGTATTTCAAGTAAGGGAACAAGAAATCGGGCGTTGCGAATGCCTGTAAGAACTCCAGTTGCATGGTAAGCGGATTACGCCCCGATACAGTTGCCGGAAGTATATGGCCGGCTCCCGTCAGGAGTTCAAAACGTGAAAGGGAAATCCGGTCGAGAATCATCAGCACATTCTTTATCTCCGCACCTTCACGGTCAAGGGCACGGAGTTTGAGGCTTATCGCTTTCATACTCTCTGCATTGCCGAAAAGACGGATGGCACGGTCGCCGGGAACAAGATATTTTTCCCATTCTCCACATCGGAATGCCATCGCACATGAATTGCCCAAAATAAAAGAATTGAAATGCACACTGTCTTTATGGTTCCGGTATATCTGCCAACCTACCTGCTGTTCGTTGAGCATGACATCCGAATCATATACTTCATATTTGCGAAGTACCATGAAAGGGTCATCGTAAACATAAAGGGCAATCAAAGCCCAAAACGGCATGGCGAACAGTACCGATTTTCGGACAAGGCGAAGGAAAGCCTGTCGTTTGCGAAGGCTTTCGCCAGTAATAGTTTCCTGTATATTTTCCATCAGAATTGCAGATATATGAAGTTCTCCGTGCCGAACTTGCCATAGGCGAACAGCGCGAATACGATTAAATAGTAGATAGTCCAGCGTAACAGAATAGGCTGCCTTTCAAGACGGCGGTGCTGGTTACGTTTGGACATCAGATAGTCGTAAAGCAGCATCAGTAATAATGCGGCACCTGCCACGATGCAGATGTGGTCTGACATACCGATATTGATTTCTTTCCAGCTCGCATGGGTCTGAAAAGAGATATTCCGCAGGAAATAGAATGCGTCGGAAACAGACTGCGCTTTGAAGAACACCAACGATACGGCAAAAATAAGGTAGGTGCGGATGACCGAGAGCGTGGCGAACAGCCGTCTCCCGATATGTTTCCTTACCTTGTTCCGTATTCTTTCAGTCCTTAGTTCCCATACAATCACAAGTCCCTGTATAAATCCATAGACGGCAAATGTCCATCCTGCACCGTGCCATACGCCCAAAGCGATAAATGTCACCATGAGGCTTGCCGCCACACCCCACTGTCCCCAACGGCGTGTGAACGATGACAGGGGCAGAAAAAGGTAATCCCGTACCCAGGAGGAAAGGGAGATGTGCCAGCGGCGCCAGAACTCAGCCGTGGTTTGGGCGGCGAAGGGATGCGCAAAGTTGGATGACAGTTTCAATCCGAACAACATTCCTATTCCAATCGCCATATCCGTGTAGCCGGAGAAATCGGCATAAAGTTCGATGGGATAGAGAAGGCAGGCCATAAGCAGTTGTACACCCGATGCGGTGTGCATCGAACTGAACACACCGTCAATATAGGGTGCTATATGGTCGGCAAGTACCAATTTTTTCACCAATCCCACCACAATCAGTTTCAAACCATAAGTCATCATGGAATAGGATGCCGGAGAGAGTTTCCGGACTTGCGGAAGCAAATCGGCAGACCGCTCAATGGGACCTGACAAGAACTTCATGAACAGAAGCATGTAAAGCAGGAAATCTATCGGACGGCGTTCCGCCTTTTCCTCCTCCCAATAGACTTCCGTCAAGTAACCGATGGCCTGGAATGTATAGAAAGACATTCCCAAAGGGAAAATAAAACCTGAGTTTCCGGTTAGCCGGTTGGCATATCTGAATCCCATCCAGCAGAGGACAAGACAGAATATGCCGCCCCAGTAAATCAAACGGGAACCCCTTCCTTTCTCACGGGCTTGCTCAATAAGTATCGCTGCGCCGTATGTGAAAAGGCTTACAACCAGTGCCGTGACAAGGAATGCGGGATTGAAGTATCCGATGAAAACTCCGCTTGCCGCAAGCAGAACTAACTTCCGTCCTTTATCACTGATAAAATGGTATAATGTGAAACAGAGCAGGAACAGCAGGACAAATTCAAGGGAAATGAATGACATTACTTTTTCCTCCTATTCCTATTTGGCTTTATTCTTGATGGTATGGCAAAGGTCGCCCACATTTTTCAGTTTCACTATCTCGCGGAACGAGAAACGCACGCCGAACTTATTCTCTATCTCAGTGATTAGTACCATATTGGTCAGCGAATCCCATCCGTCCACATCGTGGGCAGTAGTGCTTTCGGTCAATGTAATGTCGTCTCTCTTTAACACTTTTCTGAATATTCCGTTCAGTATCTCCAATAATTCTGTTGTATCCATATACTTGATTGTTTATTTATTGAGTGATGTACTTTAATAGTTGGTTCCGGTCAATTTTGTTGCTGTTGTTTTGTGGGAAACAAGGAATGAAGTGGATGCGCCGGGGCAACATATAAGGCGGCAGATGGCTTTGCATATACCGTTCGAGGCTTTCCGTATCCTCCGCCTCCTTTTCTACGGCAAGGTGCAGTTCACAACTTCCGTCCGTAGCATAAACCGGCAATACCACAGCGTTACAGCCATGCTTGTAAAACGCTTTAACGTGGTATTCAATCTCACCCAATTCTATTCTGAAACCTTGTATCTTTACCTGCGTGTCTTTACGGCCGCAATAAATAATATCTCCGTCAGCATCAACTTGACAGAGGTCTCCGGTACGGTAATAGAGTTTTCCAAAGGGAGTCGTAACAAAACATCCGGCCGCCTTTTCGGGAGTACGCCAGTATCCGCACATGAGTTGCGGTCCGGCAATCCACAGTTCGCCGGTCTCTCCGGCAGGAAGCTGCTTGCCCGACGGGGATGCAATCATGTAGTCCATACCCGGGAAAGGCTTCCCGATTGCCGCCATGCCGTTATGGTGTTTGGCTCCTTCAGCCGGGATTACATACGAAGTGCAGTAGATGGTGGCTTCGGTCGGTCCGTAGAGGTTGATTACCGTGGCATTGGGTATGCAAGGGCGAAATTCATCGAGCAGATTCACGTCAGTGGCTTCGGCTGTGACTATGAGATAGCGTAAGTCCGGAAAACTGATTTCCCCGAAATAAGGACGTGATAACCGAAGTACGGAAGGTGCCACTGCCGCAAACGTAAGGCGATGGCGTTCCATAATATCCAGTACGTTCAGGTATTTCATTCCTTTCTGCGGAACAGCATAGACACATGCCCCGAGAGTGAGGGGATAAAGAAACGACACGACAGAGACATCGAATGTCAGTTCGAACATCTGAAGCATACGGTCGCTTTCGTCCAACTCCCATCCTAAAGCGCGATAAGCCTTGTAGAAAGCATTCAAGTTCCTCCTGGATATAGGAACGCCTTTGGGTTCGCCCGTACTTCCTGACGTGAAGATGATGTAAGCAGGCACGTCGGGATTAACGTCATACGTCACCACGCCGGAATGCGAGGTTTGCCGGTGTGAGGAGATACACACCCGTCCGGCACTGATGTCAGGAGGAAGTATATCGCCGTTCTCTCCACTGTAAAGCAACAGACCGATGCCGGATTGTCGGGCTATCCGGCAGTTGCGTTCTGCCGGATAATCGGGATGCAACATGACGTATGTTTTTCCGGAAAGCAGCACCGCCAAAATGGATGCGTAGGTTTCCATACGGTTTTCAGCCGTGATGCCGATGATGTCTTCTTTGAGATTCCTCAGCGTTTCACAAATGCTTCCTGCCAATCCAAACAATTCCTGATAGGTATAAGTCCGGTCGTCAATAACCAGTGCCGGACGCATGGCATAACGGTTCGATGCCCGGACTATAGCGGCCAGCATATCTGCATCATTTGTCTTCTTCATAATTTATATGTTCTCTGTTCATATTTTCTTGTTCCGTTTGCGGCTCATGCTGCACTGCTTTTTCTGTGGGGATACCGGGGTCGGTGCCAATCATCCACAAGAAATGGGGGAATGGCAATACCAGTTTCACGGTGTTTTCTTTTTTTGTTGTTTCCATCTTTCTTTTCAGCATAATGTAACTGTTCTCTTTTGAAAATCTGCCTTTGGGAGAATGCGTTGATGACACCAGAAGTTCCAACAGTTTTTCAGATGACTCTTGTTCTTCTTTTATAAGTCTTAAAGAAAGCGGATTCTCCATTTTGAACTATTGGCGTTATTTGAAAGTATAGCCAAAACTCAGATAAGGATACAATAGCGGGGTTTTACGCAATCCGTATTTGTCTCCAAAATTGAATGAAGGACTGACACCGGCACGGAACATAAAACCACTTTCCCGTTGATGCCGGTATCCGATATTTAAAAAGATATAGTATCCGAAAGTATTCCGTGATTCAACTATCTGAGTAACCGGTTCGATAATGCTGACATTTCCCTCGCTGTTAACCCAATAAGTTTCCTTTATGGAATACAGCCCCATATTGATGCCTGTTCCGGCTTCAAACTTGCTGCGCCGTTTACCTAAAATGCAATTAAACTCCAATGGCACGGAAAAAACATGTCCTTCATTGGAATTGTAGTTCGTCCCATAAAAATAGGATATTCCGGCACGATAGCCGAAAGCTGAACCGGGCTTTATTCTTGTGTCATAAGAAACACCAATCATATTTGAAGCGCCCAATAGTTCCAAATAAATGTTCTTGTACGTTTTATCTTTGTGCGAATTCTCAATCTCTTGCCCGAAGGCGGGAAAAGAGAGAAAGCAGATTAAAATTATTGTTACAATATTTCTCATCCTTTTTCTTATGGTTTAAGCCTATTTGATAGGCTGTTTAATAGTCACTGTCACTTGTTCCGCTTTGTTGGATGGATTATAAAGCAGACTCCCGCATGAACTCATGCACATTATCCATCCGCATAGCAGAATCCATATAGCAACAGTCGTTATTTTGCTTTTTTTCTGTTTCATATTATCAATGATTAAAGAATAGACCTTTCACGATTTGCTGGAACATTCCACCAAAATCCGCGTTTATTTCGCGCCCGTTGTGCTTATACGACGGACGTATTATCGGTACAGTCCATTGCTGGTGAGACCCATTGCCGCCATAGCTTCTCATGCCCACGTCCATTGCCCACCGCTCTGCCAAATCGAATGAGAGGTAACCGCCATAATGGTAGCCGTCTATCCTCTTCATCGGTTTTACTCCCGGAAAGTAGGTGCAATAATAGGTGCCGAAGAGATGGAGCGATGTTTGGGGGAGGAATTGATAGGAAACATCGGTGCCGATTCCGAATGTATTGCTACTCGAACGGGGAATGCTCAGTTTATGCGCATAGAGGCACAGCCCCAATTTCCATTTCTCGTTTGGAGAATACACCGTTTTGACTTCGGCATAGTTCGATACGCCGACTCCTATGATGTTTTCCTGCCTGCCACGCCCCCAAACATCCACTTTGTTAAACCGATGGATAATCCCGCCGACATTGTATTCACCTTTATGCAGGGATGAACGGTCAACGGGAAAACTCCGTGTATAATCAGGACGAAAGTCCAAAAGCGTTCCGGGCATTTGGGGAATGGCATCAAAATGTGGAAACAAAAATGCCTTCTCATGTTCATAAACCGACAGTTTGGTCGTGTCTATGCCCGTCACGGTCTGTTTTGTACGGTCAAAGGAAAGTACACGTTTTTCCTGCCCGTATGATTTTGAGCAAACAGACAACAGCAGCATGATGACAAGAGCCACACTATATGCTGTCAGATTGATGCCGCAGATTTTCAATTTTTGTTTCCACATAATATATATTCAATCGCAGGATTTCGATATATGTTTCTTTTCGTTCCATGACTGTTGGGATTATTGGCAAAACGGACTCGCCAAAAGCGAAAGAGCGATTGTCGCAATGACAACCGCCGTAATCGCCATGGCTGTAACGAATACATCGATAGACAGCCGTTCGATCGTTTCGATAATCATCTTGCTCATATTTTTTGTCGCAAAAATATCTGGCATAAAACGGCTATACAATCAGAATCTTACCGAAACGGAGAAATCGGCTTCGCAATCGCCCGAATCCGCCTTCGAAACAATTTCGGAGGTATCCGTTCACTTGCTTCCGAACAGCCGCCTTCGCCGCCGATACGACAGGAAGATGCAGAGAATGCACGCCAGAATCATTCGTTCGGAGTGGTCAGAAGTGCACTTCCCTGTGTAATATCGATACTTGTGAAAGCATCGCCGACCGTCATTCCTATACCGATTTTCCTCGGCTCCCGTCCATCGTTCTCTTTCAGGGCGATATACAATTTGTTCGGACTTTCGGACGGCACGACGATTTCGCACCACTCGTTTTCGAACTTCATAAATCCGAAATCCTCGCCGTGAATCATCAGGTTTTCGCCCTTCGCTTCGTATTGGACGGTGGAAATCCACCAGCCTTTGTAATTTTTCATCGTCACGACGGCCGAGCCTCCCTGCGGCGGAACGGTTATTTCCCGACAGTCCGTCTTGATCGGATCCCAATCGCCGTCCTTGCGTGTACACGATACTGCCGATGCTGCGATAGCAAGTAAGTAAAAGCCGTATTTCAATAGTTTCATACGTGTATATATTTTCGATTCGCGGCAATATTAGTATGAAAGGGTGTTTTGACTTCATTTTGACCATTATTGCCCAGTATACTATAATGCACTTCCACTTCTCCGGGAATATCATCTTTTGTGGTTATTGCAATATAATTATGCCGAAGAATAGTTGTTTTGCGTACTCCTTCCTCTAAATCAACCTTTGTACATTGGGAAAACAATATTGTAAGAAAAAGCCAAACACACAATTGTAAAGAGAAGATCTTCTTCATTTTGTTGCATCTTTAAATTAATCCCAAACCATTAACCAAGGATTCCACCAATCAACCTTTGTATAGTTGCCGCCATTCTTCTTGTCTCCTGGCACGCCTACTTTTGCGCCATTATCTATCTGAAGGAAATAATAGTTTCTCCACAACCAAGAACCAGTCTGTTTTGCACCATAAGCTAAAGTCCAATGCAATTGCCCACCAGAACCACACAATCTGATTGCGGGTTTCTTATAATGCTTTATTTGGTCATATGCAAAAAGATCAGCAAAGCACAGAGCTGGATTAATCCATATTTTCCCATTGGAAGCAATGGGCATTGTCCTCCCCATTTCTCCCGGAGTCATCGGTCTTCCGAAAAGACGCAAAGCAAAATTTAGAATACCAAACTCTCCAAATGAAGAAGCATTATTATAAAAGAAATCATATTTATCTTTGCCTTGATTTACATAAAGGATATATCCGCAAACCCAAGGACCACAAGCACCACCTCTTCTATAAAAATGCTTTCTGTCATCATACTTATCAATCCATTTTAAACTTTTATCGGTACGACTAAAGATTCTTCTAAATAATCGTCCAAAAAGTTTACTTTCATTATTAAGTTCTTCATCGCTTGTCTCTAAGAGTTCTTGCTCATAAGCACTATATACCGTACAAGGTTGATCTTTTCCTTATCGTTCAATTCTTTAGCAAAAGAGAGAGCCTCCACGAAAGAGAGGTTTCTTCATAAAAAAGGAGCCATACTCTTTAGAATACGACTCCTTCGATATCATGCATTTGGCTACTCTTTGTTCCTTATGGTTTCATTGTGCATTAATATGTATATACAATATAATTGACCGAATGTACGCTTAGACAAACGCAAATCATCTGCGTTCTCAGTATCTAATGTATGTAAGCCTTGGTTATCTTCTATTATATGCTCCATGAAGCGTCGTTTTGCAATTTCCCACTTAAGGAATAGACCATCGTCCAGAGAGGGGGGCAACCCCAACTTCTTTTCAATGTCAAAAAAGTCAATATCAACATAGATACTATCGTTTTCTCTTATACGTTCTTGAAAACTGTGATTGTCCATAGCTATTGCTCTCTTCCTATTGTCTATTGACATATGAGGATAATGCAGAGTTATGCTATCGCCTTTTTGTAAGGAGTATAAATCGAAGTCATACCTGTCATCTAACCAATAGAACTCCACTTCATTCTTACGTAAGTTGTATCCGACGATTACAGATGTTGCAATGTATTCCTTCTCGTATTTCTTTTGTATCTCCGTCGATAAACCAACATTTACAATGTCTATCACCTTGCAAACGTCTGAGGAGTCGTTCTCAAGCAACACCTGAGATTTTGCTCTCGGAGTTACAAAACACAAAAACAGCAAGAAGAGCACTATGCTTGCTCTATTCTCCTTCGACTGGTGTTTCATCCTCTAAAACTTGTAATCCTGCCTTCTGAAACCACTTCTGAATTTGGTCTAAGAATCATAGTACATGATGGATTAGAGTGAACTTTTGTACTAACTACATCCAACTCTTTTCTATTATACCAGACAATCATCTCCGTTGTTGATGTCGCGACGTGGGAACTGTGTTGCCCTCGAAGTACATATGTGAGCTTTACCCCACTCGCCCGTGTTGAAGAACTGGACTGTTGTGAAACTTGAGATAGATCTGTCAAATTAATTGTTTCCCCTCCTGTCTTCACAAATTCAAAGAATTCCTTGGTCTTTTCGTAATCTTCCGACAGAAGAAATTTATCAACCTCTTCTTGAGAAACTCCCTCAATCTGCGTCCAACCATATTGAGCACAAAGTTGTTTCATCTTTTGCAAGTGCTCTATCTTGCTTGATGGCATGTCCATTTCATTGCTACAAGAACTGATGGCAAATAGTGCGAACATACATACTGTCATGCATGCGAGATAAATGTAATTTCGTTTCATAATAACAAGTTTTTTAACGTCAATGCTTTTAGACTGAGAAGCTGAGTGATTATATGCTTACCTCTCTTTCCTTAAAATCACAGATTGCTTCGATAATAAGTGTACGCTATGTTTCTTTTCTCTGTAGTAGACTGATGTGTTATTCTTTTCATCTGCAAAGTTAGTTAGTAACAGACAAAGCCTGCAATACCTAAATGTTGGTATTTTTTACATCCAATATAATAACACTTCAGTGGCTTAACTTTCCCGATTACTGCCTCCAGCGATATCCAACAGTTCGGAAGTAATCCCTTGTTGTCTCAATTTATTATACTCCAGCTGCAACTTACCTAATAATTTCACGGCATTATCATTAGCCATCTGCATCGCCAGAATACGGGCAGCCTGTTCGGAAGTTTTATTTTCCATCAACAGATCGTACATCAAAGCATGCATCATCAGGGGATACAACATGGTTAATATTTGTTCACATCCGGGTTCATAAATATACCATGGACCGAGCCGATCTGTGGTTTCTATTTTTTCTTCCGGTTCTACAATAACCGGCAAAAAAGAACGTAACCGCACGATTTGTACGCCCATACTTTTATAATGTGCATAAACAACTCCTACCTGGTCGTATTTTCCTTTCAAAAAATCTTCCATCAGTTCATCGGCCAATTCCCGGGTAGCCGCCATATAGTCTTTCTTTTCAAAAGCTTCGGGATGTCGGGCCAGGCGAATGCCCTTTATCCGTTTCACCTCAGCCAGTATTTTTTTTCCGACCGGAAAAACGGTAATTTCCCGGATACCCCGTTTCTGATAAGCCTGTACTTCCTCCACCAATTTTTTATATAAATTGATATTGAAAGCTCCGCACAATCCATCGTCGGAAGCAAAAATAACAATAGCCACCTTCTTTACCTGGCGCTTCACTGTCAATGGCGACTGAAACTCACAACCGGATTTTTCAATATGGGCATATATTTCCCATAACTTCCGGCGATAAGGCTCGGCCTGAAGCAACTTGTTCTCGGCCTTTCTCAACCGGGCAGAAGAAATCATCTTCATTGCTCCGGTAATTTTCTGAGAGGAATGGACAGAATTGATCCTTCCTTTCAGTTCACGCATCGTTGCCATTCTTCTCTTTTTTACTTATCTACAAATTCTTCGGTTTGTTCGGTTTGTTTCACGGGTGCAGCAAATTTATCGGCTAAATCCTTTGCCCCTTTCTCCCACACAAACAGGTCACTCAGCCACTTCCTCCAACAAAGCAGCGACGACTTCGTCCAGACGTCCCACCTTCAATTCATCCAACACTTCTTTCCGGTAACGTACCCGAAGAATATCGAGAAAATATTTCTCAAAATCGCCGACATGTTTTAAAGGTATCCGTTGTAACAAACCCTGGGTTCCGCAATAAATAATAGCAATCTCTTCTTCTACAGGCATCGGGGCATATTGAGGTTGCACCAATAGACGGGCATTTTTTTGTCCTTTATCGATCACCATCTGAGTGACCGGATCCAAATCTCCTCCGAATTTGGAGAACGACTCGAGTTCCCGGTATTGAGCCTGATCGATTTTTAAGGTTCCGGCAATCTTTTTCATCGCTTTCACCTGAGCATTTCCTCCTACCCGCGATACTGAAACGCCCACATTGATTGCCGGCCGGACTCCTTCGTTAAACAGAGAAGTTTCGAGGAATATCTGGCCATCCGTGATAGAGATGACATTCGTCGGAATATATGCCGACACATCGCCGGCCTGAGTCTCGATAATCGGTAAAGCGGTCAGTGATCCTCCGCCTTTGATCACCGGTTTCAACGGTTCGGGCAAGTCGTTCATCGCCGAAGCCACCTCATCGTTGGATATAATCTTGGCCGCCCGCTCAAGCAAACGGGAGTGCAAATAAAAGATATCCCCCGGATAAGCCTCTCTACCCGAAGGTCTGCGCAAAATCAAAGAAATTTCCCGATAAGCAACAGCCTGCTTCGACAAATCATCGTATACGACCAGCGCATGCCTCCCGCTATCCCGGAAATATTCTCCGATCGTCGCTCCGGCAAAAGGTGCATAATAACGCATGGCAGCCGAATCGGACGCATTGGCAGCCAATACTACCGTGTAGTCCATCGCTCCGTGAGTTTTCAATACGTTGACCAAGGCTGCCACAGAAGAAGCTTTCTGACCGACAGCGACATAAATACAATAAACCGGTTTACCCTGCCGGTAATTTTCACGTTGATTCAATATGGTATCGATAGCGATAGCCGTTTTTCCGGTTTGCCGGTCACCGATAATCAGTTCCCGTTGTCCCCTACCGATAGGTACCATCGAATCCACCGCTTTAATCCCTGTCTGCAAAGGTTCTTTAACAGGCTGCCGATAAATTACCCCGGGAGCCTTTCTTTCCAAAGGCAGCTCCAACAGATCGCCGGTAATCGGCCCTGCCCCGTCGATGGGTTCTCCCAGTGTATCGATTACCCGTCCCAACAATCCTTCTCCCACATGAATAGAAGCAATATGCCCGGTGCGTTTAGCCGTAAAATTCTCTTTCACACGATCTCCCAAATTCAAAAGCACGACTCCAACCTGATCTTCTTCGAGGTTCATGGCAACTCCCCTTACCCCATTTTCAAATTCGATCAGTTCGCCGGAAGTTACATTATCCAGCCCGAATACATTGGCTACGCCATCTCCCACCTCCAATACGGTTCCAATTTCTTCAAATTCAGCTTTCAAATCAACGTTATCCAGTTGTTGCTGAAGAATATCTGATGTTTCACTTGGTTTTATCATAATCTAATCATTTATACTTATCCTCTCCTATTTCAATTGCTTTGCGATTTTTTTCAACTCTCCGCCTACTGAATAATCGAGCTGCATGGAATTTACCCGGAGTACAAAGCCCCCGATAATAGCCGGATCTACCTTTTCGACAAATTCGATCTGTCTGGAAGTCCGGTCCGTTACCAGTTTTTTTATCCGGTCCAGCGTCTCCTGCTTCAAAGCAACCGCCGTGATAATCTTTATTCGTCCGATCTGGTACACCTTCCGGTATAACTTCTGGTACATCAGACAAATAGAGCGGATATACATCTCGCGGTGATTTTTTATCAGCAAACGGATTCCCCGCAGATACAACGTTCCGGGTTCGATCCCGATAGCGATCGTCAACAATTGTTCTTTATCCCGGGGAGACAATATCGGATTCAGTAATGCCTTATGTAAATCGGGATGGGAAATATAATTTTGTTCGAAGGTCTTCATTTTTTGATATACCTCTTCCGCAGCATTATATTTCTGTGCTACTTTCAGCATAGCCAAAGCGTATCTCCGTGCTATTAAACCTTCATCCATATCATTACAGTTTCTGAGCTGATTCCAGCTCATCCAACATTCGATCCACCAATTCTACCTGAGCAGTATCTTTCGACAAATCTTTTCTCAATACTTTCTCCGCGATCTCGAGTGACAAACGGCTCACCTGTCGCCTCATTTGTTTTTCGGCCTCCCGTTTAGCCTGTTCCATAGAAGCTTTTGCCTCTTCCATCATCTTCCGGACTTCATCGGCAGCTTCTTTTTTTGCGTTCTCGATCATCTCCCGTTTCATCCGTTCGGTTTCCTGTAAAGCAGCCAATTGTTTTCTATGGGCTTCGGCCAGCATCTCTTCCACTTTTGTTTCCACTTCGTCCAGCCGTTGTTTTGCCTCGCGGGTAAATTTCACCCCACTATCGATAAAATCCGCTCTTTGTTCTATACTTCGGATAATCACGGGCCAGGCATATTTAGCCAGGATAGCCAGAATGATCAGAAAGACCACCAGCATCCAGAATACCAACCCGATCTCCGGTTTAAAGAGTCCCATAAACGATTATATAAACAAGGCCAACAAACATACAATGATAGCAAACAAAGCGACTCCTTCAATCAAAGCAGCGATCACGATCATATTCGTACGAATATTCCCGGTCTGCTCGGGTTGGCGGGCAATAGCGTCCATGGCATTCGCCCCGATCTTCCCAATACCTATACCTGCACCGATAGCAGCTAACCCTGCGCCGATGGCAGCACCGACTTTTGCCAGACTCATTCCGGCAGCGACCTGTAATAAAATCATACTTAACATAGCTTTTCAATTTTAAAATTATTCTATTTTATATTATTTTACTTTTTTTATTTTTCATGCCGGGCCCCGGTTTCCGCAGGTCTTGCCAAAGAAATAAAAATGGCAGACAACAACATAAATACATAAGCCTGTATGAAGCAAATCAACAAATCGATAAATCCCATAAATACAGCAAACACAACGGCAATCACGGTCGAAGTCCCCATAATCACAGGTCCCATCGCTGCAAAAATGAAAATCAGGGAAATCAGAACCAAAGTAATCAAATGTCCACCGAGCATATTGGCAAACAACCGGATCATCAAGGCAATCGGTTTGGTAAACACACCGAAAATCTCGATGACAGGCATCATCGGAACCGGACATTTCAACCAGGTCGGCACTTCGGGCCAAAAAATATCTTTCCAATATCCCTTACGTCCTGAAAAGTTGACTACGACAAAAGTACACACAGCCAACACTAAAGTGACAGACATATTTCCGGCCAGATTGGCACCTCCCGGAAAAATAACAATCAAGCCCATCAAATTCATCAAGAGAATAAAGAAAAATAAGGTCAGCAAATACGGTCCGAAACGCCGGGCATCTTTCCCTAAAATCGGTACAATCAACTCCTCATACAACATACCGACTCCAAATTCCATCATTCCTTTTACACGCCGCGGCGCTTCATACGGTTTCTTCTTATACCACCGGACCAATGGAAAGACGAGCCAACAAAGCAGTAAAGCACATATAAATAAGGCCAGTACATTTTTAGTGACCGAAAAATCCCAGGGCCGGTAAATATGGCCGGAAGCATTCCGGGCAATCACTTTTCCCTCGTATTCTCCCTCACCGGCAATATAAAAACCTTCATATTCCTGTCCGCCGGCTAATTTCGCAGAACTAAACACATGCCATGCTCCTTCTTCATCCCTGACAATCACGGGTAACGGGATATGCAAATTCCAGACATTCCATCCGTATTCATCTCCCAGATGTTCGAATATCGACTTTTGGGGATTGAATGATTCTGCTGCTGTTTCGTCTGCCTTTACCCATTGACCGGCCAGCAGGAATAGACTCAGTCCTAACAGATACCTGATTAATTTCATATTTTACTTCGTTTCAGAAATTACAAGTGTTACCGGCTAATTAATACAAACGACAATCCGATTATCCAATACTTCGACAACTCCCGAATCGATCGTCAGTTGCTTTTCTCCTCCTCCTGTATCATAAACCACATTTCCATGCGTGAGTGTGGAAATCAGGGGGGCATGTTGTTCCAAGATAGTAAAAGTTCCCAGGGAACCGGGTAAAGTCACCCGTTGTACATTCCCTTTAAACAACACTTTTTCTGCAGATATTATTTCCAGTCTCATAGTTATACAAATTACAAATTTCCAACCTAACAAGTCTCCAGTTCTTCGCTTTCTTCCCGCCTATAACCTGCCCATAACCTTTAGCCTTTTAGCTTTTTACCTTTTACTTTGCCGCCTCTTTCATCATCTTCTTTCCTTTTTCGATCACGTCTTCGATGGTTCCGGCATTCATAAAGGCCTGCTCGGGATATTCGTCCATTTCTCCGCTGAGAATCATTTTAAAACCCCGGATCGTTTCTTCGAGGGGGACCATAACTCCCTGCAATCCGGTAAATTGTTCTGCCACATGAAACGGTTGTGAAAGATAACGCTGAGCACGCCGGGCACGGTTTACCACCAATTTATCACTATCCGAAAGTTCATCCACACCGAGAATTGCAATAATATCCTGCAATTCCTGATAATGCTGCAGCAATTCGATGACCTGCTGGGCCGTATTATAATGTTCCTCCCCGACAATATTCGGATCGAGGATACGGGAAGAAGATTCCAGCGGATCTACTGCAGGATAAATACCCAGCTCGGTAATCTTCCGGCTCAGTACGGTTGTCGCATCCAGGAAATTGAAAGTCGTTGCCGGTGCGGGATCCGTCAAGTCGTCGGCAGGCACATAAATAGCCTGTACCGAAGTGATAGAACCATATTTAGTAGAAGCGATCCGCTCCTGTAACTTTCCCATCTCAGAAGCCAGTGTCGGCTGATATCCAACAGCCGAAGGCATACGTCCCAACAAGGCCGACACTTCCGAACCCGCCTGAGTAAACCGGAAAATATTATCGATAAAAAACAGGATTTCCTTTCCTCCTTCGTTAGAATCCCGGAAAGACTCGGCTACTGTCAGTCCCGACAAGGCCACCCGTAAACGTGCTCCGGGGGGCTCGTTCATCTGTCCGAACACCAGGGTAGCTTGTGACTGACTCACCTGTTCCATATCCACGCTTTTCACGTCCCATTTCCCTTCATTCATCTCTTCCTGAAAACGTTCACCGTATTTCACTACTCCCGATTCGATCATTTCCCTCAGCAAATCGTTTCCTTCACGAGTCCGTTCACCGACTCCGGCAAACACGGAATATCCATTATGCCCTTTGGCAATGTTATTGATCAATTCCATGATCAGCACCGTTTTCCCGACTCCGGCCCCACCGAACAAACCGATTTTTCCTCCTTTGGAATAGGGAGCCAATAAATCGATCACTTTGATACCGGTCAGCAAAAGCTCCTGAGTCGTCGTTAAATCTTCGAATCTCGGCGGTTCCCGATGAATAGACAACGTATCGGTATAATCCAGTTTTCCCAATTTATCGATAGCATCTCCGGTGACATTCAATAACCGTCCCTTGATTTGTTTTCCCACCGGCATCGTCAGTGTACGTCCCAAATCCCAGGCTTTCATGCCCCTGCGCAACCCATCGGTCGTATCCATCGCAACACAACGGACAGTATCTTCTCCGATATGCTGTTCAACCTCGATAATCAATTTTTCGCCATTATCCCGTTCTATCCGTAAGGCTTCATAAATAGGAGGCAAATCCTCTCCGTCCTTTTCAAAAATGACATCCACAACAGGTCCGATCACCTGTGTTACATATCCAAACTTCTCTGCCATAATATTGATTTTCATTAATTATTTAACAATTTCCGAATCAGCCTTACCTCCCCTGTTTATCCACTTGCGTGCATATCCCTTTTTGTCACCGATTCTCAGAACGAACTACACATACTTCACCTTCCCCTGATTTGTGTAGAACCAGGTTTTTCCTCTTTTAACGAGAATGCTAAATGATAAGTTTCCCTAAAAAGTACAAAAGAAAACTCTTGTCGTGCCAGACAGATAACATCCTCATCCATTCGGAGGCATACCACATCTGCAAACGCATAGGCACATGAATTTTCTGGACACCGTGCAGAATTTTATAAGATAAAATATTCCAGCTTTGATCACTCCCGGCCGATAAATCGATTTGAGTAGCCGGATTCAAAACCTTCAGATACAGAAAATACGGAATGTAGTTGGTTTTTAAATCTGAAGACGGAACTTCTACCAGGACAGACTCATTCACAATCCCTTCTTCGACAGTATAGTCTGTCAAGCTTTCTTCCCTGTCGATTGCCGACCCCTTTGTCCACAAAAGAAGAAACAATACCCCATATATCAGTAGAAACTTCATCGCTTTCAAAAATAAACTATTTTTTCATCACTAACAACTAATAACAAAAATAATGCCACAAAAAAAACGGAATGTCCCTTCTTAGTTGCCCAACTTCCATTATCTTTGTATTGGAATTAACTTGGACACAGAATGTTAAAACAGTCCCAGAGATTAAACCATTAATTATTTATAAAAATCGTATCTTTGAAGCGAAATTTGAGTGATATAAATTATGAGATTTGACGAAGTAAATTTAGACGAGAACGTACTGCAGGGAATAGAAGCTATGAACTTTCAGGAGATGACTCCAGTGCAAGAACAGACCATTCCGGTCATATTAGAGGGGAAAGATATCATCGGATGCGCTCAGACCGGAACCGGTAAAACGGCAGCTTACACCTTACCTCTACTCAGCCGTTTAGTCGCAGAGGGTAACCCCGACAATCATATCCGCGCAGTCATCATGGTACCTACCCGGGAATTGGCCCAACAGATCGACATGCAATTCGAAGGTTTTTCTTATTTTCTCCCCATTTCGACGACCGTAGTCTACGGCGGAGGAGACGGAGCCGGCTGGGACCAGCAAAAGAAGGGTTTATTAATGGGAGCGGATGTGGTGATCGCCACTCCGGGACGTTTATTATCACACATCGCCAATAGCGGTATCGATCTTTCACAGGTCAGCTACTTCATTCTGGACGAAGCCGACCGGATGCTGGACATGGGTTTTTTCGACGATATCATGCAAATAGTCAAACAGATGCCGACAAAACGTCAAACAATTCTGTTTTCAGCAACTTTACCACCGAAAATCCGGCAGTTAGCCAAACAGATACTGAAAGATCCGGCAGAGATCAATATCGCCATTTCCAAACCGAACGAAGCGATTATCCAATCGGCTTATATCTGTTATGAGACGCAGAAAATGGCTATCATCCAGGAGCTATTCAGTAAACCCAACCGTAAAAAAACCATTATCTTCTCTTCTTCCAAGCAGAAGGTAAAAGATCTGGCCTATTCTTTAAAGCGCATGAAACTCAATGTTGCAGCCATGCATTCCGATCTGGAACAGGAACAACGGGAAGCGGTGATGCTCGACTTTAAAAACGGAAAGACCGACATTTTAGTCGCAACCGATATTGTTGCCCGGGGCATCGATATCGACGACATCGGTCTGGTCATCAACTACGACGTTCCCCACGATCCGGAAGATTATATCCATCGCATCGGCCGTACAGCCCGGGCGAATGCAGATGGTGTAGCCATTACTTTTGTCTGCGAACCGGAACAGGGTAAATTTCATAAAATCGAAGAATTTATAGAAAAAGACATCTATAAAATTCCGTTACCACCGACTGTAGGTCCTGGCCCTGTCTATAACCCACAGGCATTCGAGCGCCGTCCGAGAGGAAAATTCAAAAACAATCGCCCGGGAAGGAAACGTCCTTATACCCGGAAGAAGAATTTCAATAAACCGGAAAATTAAAGAGAAAAGGAACGCTGATTGGCGCAACTTCGGTTCCGAAAACAAAATATAAATGGTGAACTTCAGCTCCGCCAATCAGTATCAGACAAGCCTCCCGATCATTCCGAATTCATGCCCGAACCCGGAGAAAAATTCCTCTGTCAACGGGCTCCGATAAAGGTAACTTTCATTTTAATCGGATCGGTCCCGGGAGTCAAAGGTGCGGACACATCGATCAGCAAATTGGCTTTTTTATCTTTTACCGTCCCGCTCACTGTTATATCGGCCTGAAGAACGCCATTCATAATCGGCACCTGAGATGCGCTACCGTTCACTTCTCCTTTATCGTTCACAGCAACATTTTTTATCTCCAGATCCCCCACAGGGACCGTGCCGAATTTAAAATCTTTCAGCTCGAGATTTATCCTATCTTTTCCTGCATCGACAATGGTAATCTTTTGTCCGGTCAGTGGTTCACCGATCGGAGTCCCTGCCTCATCCGTCACCGTAATCGTTCCCGTATAGGTTCCTGCCACCGCTTCTTTCTTATCATCGTCGTCATCACTACAAGCTGTCATCCCTAAAAAGAATACAGCCATCATCAAAAAACAGAGTTTCTTTTTCATCGTCTTCTATTTAATTATTAAAAAAATATATACGCCGAAAAAAATAAAATGTTTTAAATCATCGAGCTAATTCCTACAACGTGAAATTTTTGCAAAGCTAATAACTAAAATAGCCGATTCTACCAACAGAACCGGCTAAGTTATATACAAAGAGAAGGGGGTTACCTTGTAATTTTCAAATCGTCGATCATCAAAATACTACCCGGAGCTCCTCTATATCGATCGCCTTCTTTACTTGATGTACAAATCAAAGCCAGTTTATACTGATTAGCTGCGTCGTATTCTTTGTCATTCATTTTTTCAAACGGTATTTCAAAATAAGTCCAATCCTCCTTTGCCGTTTTATCAGTAACTTCAGCTTTTAAAACAATATACTCAGAGGTATTGATATCAGTACCAGTCAAAGTTACCTCTTTACCATCTTTTCCTTTTGCTTCATACAATAAAGCATAAATTGCAAATTCATCAGTCTGTCCTTCCACTACATTTCCATCTTTATCATAGAATTTTGCACCCGGAGTATATTTATACCATCCTGAAAATTTAACCGGTTCTCCTACATAAGGAATACCGAATTGAGTTCCTTTCAAAGGATCTCCCATGGCGCTAGCTAAATCAAAACTTCCAAGGAATAAACTCCCTGCTGTGATATTCGGACACATACCTAAAACATAATCTATAAAGACAGCATCTGAAGAAGATAAAGTTTCTTTATATCTGAGCAGGTCTGCTTTTGAAGGTGTCAAATCTATCGTCTCCAATACAGCAGCTTTACCTGTTTTTCCTTCTTCTGACGATCTAACACACCAGCTGGGAATCACTATATCCTGAAAACCATCAACACTTTTCAAACCCTCTAATATAGAGTATACGATACCACTTCCTTCGTTCGTCGAAGCAAAAGAACCCTCCGGTTTCTCAAATCCATAGGTATTGTCTTTCTTCCATACTTCAAAATCCATATATTTTACCTTTCCAGCCTCACTAACCGTATATTTGTTTACCACAATTCCGTCTTCAGAGGTAACTGTATAAATAACAGGAGAAGAGAAATCCTGTTCAACATCCGCAGCAGGTGTTATTGTAGCTCCTTCAGAAATTGTGATTGTAGGTTTGAACTTATAATTCACTGTATTCTCCAGAGCATAAAACTCAATCGTTTTGTCAGCAATAATAACATCTGAAATACTATCACTATTGAAGATAAATTCTTTAATTAAAGCCTCTGAACTTTTATCAGCAGCCAGGCGATCCCCGGTAAAATCAACCGTTACATTCAAACCGACAAAATTTACCCCCTGTCCTTCAGAAGTAACCTTTACTTCTATAACAATATTACATTTCCCGGCAGCACTCACCGTACCATTCACAGCGATATCACATCCACCTACAATCAATGTCAACTTTCCGGTTCCTTCTATTTTGAAGTCGTCATGAACCTTATCAACTTCAACATTGGTAATTTCAAGCGTACCGATAGGTATATTATTAAATGTAAAATCCTTCAATTG
>OGQV01000723.1_pt1 | contig 28986 bp, 20 predicted proteins | sample 1553311 | NCBI WGS metagenome assembly OGQV01 (sample SAMEA2579976, study PRJEB22360) | human gut metagenome
GCTGGGCCACGGTCAGGCCGAACAGGCCCGCGCCCACGACCACCAGATCGGGATACTCCACCGCATCAGTCATAAGAAAACAACCTTCCACAAACAGTAATCGCACAAAAGCTATGTGCAGTTCATGCTCATACTACCCTCATGGCGATATATGAGGGTGAATGTCAATAACTCTTGGCTATTTATCCCCAAAGATATGCGCCCACGTTTCCATGGAAGCAATGCCATAAGCCTGATATTGGGCGGCCAAACGCTTCCAATGCTTGGTGATACGCCGAGTAAGACGATACCCTTCGAGCATGCTCTTGCGGAAACGCTTATTGTCACGCTTCAACCATGCCACGCCATTGCCATCAGCCGTAGTGACTAAGGCCGAGTTGACATGATCAAAAGCAAGCCAGGTCCAGGCAGCATCCCGTGCCGGAATAGCAGCATCCGGACGGACAGCCTTCTCCGGATTGACGTTCTTGACAAAGCTCTTGGCAATCAAACCGACCGCGGCCTTATACCGGCTCTTCATGGTCGAAGGATGGTTCTTCGGCGGCTCGACCTCGCCCGCAGGCTCTGGGAACGCTTCAAAACTATCTTTAGCCTGAGCATCCGGATATTTCGCACGTAATTCTCGCACTTCGCCAAGCTTCGTCGGCAAACAGTCCACAAGATACTGCGGCCCACGAAGAATATCCCTCAACGCCATGTGGTGCAACGCCATGGCCGAATACACGAAACGCAATCCAAGGCTTGCATCGCCGTACAACGTTTCCACCAGCATGCGAGGAGGCCTGTCCGGGTATGTCAGAAGGGCCGCAAGCCAGCGGTTGCGCTCGGTGAAATACTCCTCCCAAGAACGGGCCGGATCCTTGTCGTGCCATGCTTGGTGCCACACGGCCACACCTGGCAAGCAGACCGTCGGGAAACCGGCTTTCTTGGCACGCAGACCGTATTCGATGTCATCGAATTTGATGAACACGGGCATCGAGAGGCCGATTTTCTTGACTACCGCGATTGGAATCAAGCACATCCACCAGCCATTGAAATCCTCATCGATGCGCTGATGGCGATCCGGAGAGTCACGAAGCGGTTCCATAGAGAAGTCGTGATTGTACCCCATGCTCTTGGACGGATACATCCACATTCGCCGCGGATTAATCCTCTCGCCTTGCGTATAAAGCATGGTGCGATTATCAAGATGAAGCATGCCGCCGCCGACAAGAACCGGACGGATCGTATAGTCGGAGAACTGGATGGAACGAAGAATCGATTCAGGCTCACTGATGGCGTCATCATCCAGCAGCAACACGAAATCGCTGTTCCCAGCTTTCGCCGTTTCGTACATACCTCGAGAGAAGCCGCCGGAACCACCTAAATTGGCTTGCTGAATATACGTAAGCTGCTTTCCAAGGTCGGCGGATACTTCGGCAAAGCCTTCTTGATTTTTGACCAGATCGTTGCCTTGATCCGTGCAGTACACGGTATCCAGTCGCTTACGCAGTGCCGGCGCTCCTGCGATGGCGCGCAATTGGTTCATGCAGTACGAGGCACGATTGAATGTGGTAATGGCGATGGACATGGAAGTGCCATGCTTGGCTGTGCGCGCTTCACGCGGAACAGACCATGTCGCATTGGAAATAACGACTGGCCCACCTAGCGATTCCGCGTCGAACCAGAAGTAACCACCGTCCATGAGCCCGGTCATAGGCACATCCACGCATACGGAAGCCGAGGTATCCGCAGCATGGACAATCCGCTCCGCTACCGGATAAATCAGGCCTCGACCCGTCGACCGGAAGACGTTGATCTTGGCGTTTCCTTGAACGGACACTGCGAAGCGCACGGTCTTCACACCAGTCCAACGACGCCAATACGATGCAGGGAACGCGTTGAAGAACGTGCATCCGGACATGTGACCATGATCTCGTAGTGTTACGGAAGTACGTCCCGTAATTTCGAATGAATCGCAGGAAACCCCGTTAGAGGATCCCGCATTCCGTAACATGCGTTGCAATGTGGACTGGTTCATGGAGCTGAATTCCAGACGACGCATGTCGATACGCGAATCCAGAGTGGTTTCCGCCACATGCGGGCGAGTCCAGTCAATCGCATACAGAGGGAGGGTCTGTTCAGCATCTTTGACCGGATACACAACGCGCATCACCGTTTCCCACGAGTCCATTCGCTCAGTATCCATAGAGACCTCTTGTCCCATGCGTCTTCTCCTATCGCCATTTTCTCCGTTCATCCACTAATCGTAGTGGCTACATTGCACTTTAAACAATCGTCCACACCGTTACGCACGACATCGGTTCAGATGTACCATCACAATAACCCCTGTCGCAATTACTTTAGGTCTAAAATTTAAGTATCTTATCCATAACAACAAGAGGGAGATGATGGATATGATTTCTAAGAGCAAACTTATTCATGGAACCATTGCCGCAACCATGGCTCTTTCAATGACGATTTTGCCAATTGCTCCAGCTAGCGCGGAAGAAACCGTGCCGGCGCCAGAGTCTGACTACACCGGTTGGGTAACTCAAGACGGCGAATACTACTGGTTTGATTCCGGCATTATGGCGCGTTCAAAAGAGATCTATGATCCAGGCAGCGATGCTTGGTATTGGCTCGATGCCGATGGAACAATGGCACACGACAAAGACGTGTATCTCTCTTCCGGAAATAAATGGGTCAGGTATGACGGGGATGGCCATATGGTCAAAGGCGAAGATTACCGATACGGCGGTTGGTATTACTTCGACCAAACAACCGGCGCAATGTCCAAAGGCATGAAATATATCCATTCCAATGGAGGCAAATGGGTATATTATGACTGGACAACCGGCAAAATGGCCCATGGTGAGGCCTTCGTGAATTACGACAGCAGCCATACGGGCTGGTACTTGTTCGATCAATATACCGGTGCCATGTTCCATGGAGATACTTATATTCGTTCCAACGGTGGAAAATGGGTACGCTATGACCGGATAACCGGAAAGATGGTCAAGGGATTACACTACCAAGATGGTGCTTATTACTATTTCGACCAGACCACTGGCGCAATGGCACACGGGCGCGCATGGGTTCCCGAATGGAATTCATATGCAACTTTTGATTCCGTCACTGGCCGTTTTGTCAGTAAGGCTTCAAACAACAATGCCAATCCTGGCGCTAACGGCAATACTGGAGGGAAAAACATCCGCGGACAATATTGCAAGAAATCCGAACACGGACAGCAAAAGAACGATGCTGACGGCACGCCAATAATCTGCGAATGCCGCAATGGCAATAAAGTGCCTCACTGGTACGCTAAATAATAATTTAAAACAGCCTTTTAAAAGGATATGATGCCAAGTTTAAATACAGTATCATATCCCTTATTTTTAATTCCATTGAACCAAATATGAAATTAAAATACCTATATATGAAAATAATGTTAACAAAAATACAGACATTCTATATTTCTTTAAATTGACATTCTCAAAGCCAATTAAACCCGGAAACAACAAAGCAAATAACGGTAAAACCGGTATCAAATATCTACTCTGCATACCCGACACGTAACCATCCACCGTTCCGCTCCAGGTAACTGCCATAGCTACGCATGACAGGACAAAATACAGAACAGGAATCGCCAATACAATTGCAATCTGATATCCGCACATACGCTTATATGAAGTATGAACAATCAGCAACATCATAATGGCAATCAGTACCGGAGCCATAACAATTAAAGGCAATTGGACCGTTTCGGTTCCAGTAAAAAACTGAAGATTTCTTCTCGGATTTACTAATTGACCGTCAATTTTTTCATGATCAAAATCTAAAGGTTCAAACAGTACACGTCCAAGCAAAGAAAATATTTTCCAAGGAGAAAGCATCAACTGCATCTCAAAATCGTGAGTCTCCTGCAAGGAAACACGATTCGGTGCAACCGCTATATGCGAAGTCTTCATACGCCACAACCACATAGACGTAAAAGCACATAGCACGGGAAGCGATAGAGATACTTTCATCTTTTTATCGGTTGTTTTAGGTAAAAGGAAAAATACGAATAAAACAATAATCGAGCATGTAATCTTCACCTGCCCCAACATAATGCTCAGAACACAGAGCAAAACAATATGCCTGAAATGCAACGCACCATCTCGCTGATACAGACACAACACAACAGCTATGAACAATAAAGAAAAACTATTAGTTATAGCATCGGCAGTTGGGAATATCATCCCGAAAAAAGTAGTAGGAAGTACTGCTATCGCCAGAATGATATTAGCATAACATCCAGCAATACGTATTGCTACAGCAATAAGGCTGGCCGCGCATATCAATGTCGCTATGCTCGAAATGCGAAAATCGCCACGAAAAATTAGACTTGGAAAATAGACAAAAGGAGAATTGACAGCAGTATTATTAAAAGTAATTATTTTCCCATGTTCAGAATAAACAATCCATTCTGGATATTCTTTAGAAAAAGAAGGTATTATTTCACCTGACCGTAATTGCAGAATACGCGCCCAGTGCGCCGCCCCATCATTAAAACAATGATATTTTCCCCAAAAAATAATCACGCTTCCAATTACGATAGAACCAATCCAATATAGTAGAGAAATACAACTAGGAACAGATAGTCTTAGTTCTCTGCGATATTGTCGACGTTCACCGGAATAATGTTGAGGCAAATTAGGTCCCTTTATAAAATAAAAACTGGTTTTGACACAATTTGCATTGCGCCAAAACCAGTCTATCTCAACTCATCCTCTTCCTGTAGTTGGATCAAACCAATGCCAAGATTTCCATTCAGGAACCCAGACACGGCCTTTCTGCATCGCCCCCGTAGTTGAATCAAAGTAATACCAGGAATTATCATGACGGTTTAGACCTTTGACCATTTTTCCTGTGGTGAAATCATACCTGACCCATTTTCCACCGTTGGAACGAACATAAGTATCCCCGTGAAACATGGCGCCTGTATATCGATCAAACAAATACCAACCTGTATGCTGCGCATCATAGTTCACATATTGTTCGCCATGAGCCATCTTGCCGGTCGTCCAATCGTAGTACACCCATTTTCCGCCGTTCGAGGGCACGTATTGCATGCCTTTAGTCATGGCTCCTGTGGTGGGGTTGAAGTAATACCAGCCTCCGTAGCGGTAATCCTCACCCTTAATCATATGGCCATTGTTATCATACCTAACCCATTTGTTCCCCGACGGAATATAGACATCTTTATTCACCGCAAGGGATCCATCCTTATCGAACCAATACCAAGCATCACTTGCTGGGTCATACACCTCTTTAGAGACCGCCTTCACACCATTGTCATACCAGTAGCGCTTCCCGTTCTCCGTGACCCAACCATTTGTTCCAGGCCGATATGCTCCATAACCTGCACGAATCCTTGCATTCCAAACAATATTTTTTGCAACAGGATCCGTCACGGTTATCACAGTTCCGTGCCGATTAGGAATGCTACGTCCATCAACATTAGTTGTAGTGATTCGACGCGTACCATGCCAACCGCTATTCAGGTTTGATGACTGAGTAACGAAAGTACCCGCAGTGCCATCGGCTTTGCCATACGGATAATCTTTAAGTTTATCAGTATAGAAAAAGTATTGCCCGTTATAGTACGTTAACGATGGTCCTTCATACCCAGTGACCACATTGGAATTTACCAAATGCCATGCATTGACGTTTCCGGCTTGATTCAAATCATGAATAGAATAAATCTGATTGGTGACCCCATTTTTCTTAATGCTGAGATAATAGGTACCATCTTTTTCAAACAGAGAAGGATCAAGCCAATTACTAGTGCTTGTATCAGGCAATTTAATGGGATTTAAATTACCATAATTCAATTTAGGCTGGGCACCAGGATTAACTGACGGATCACCACCAGGTTGTAGGCCAGATACCTTAACGATATACGGATACATATAATCCTTCTGCGCATTTCCATGAAAAGCGCCATAGTATCCAAGCGTGGTCACAATCCACATATCGCCATGGCTATCCACAAATCCATCTGTTCCAGCGGAATCAAATTGTCCATCCGCAAGCCCATTAGTATATGGCTTTACAGAGGGAGCAAGATTCGTCTGGCTACCGCTATTAGGATAGCTCCAATTCACCAAATCCTTGGAATACCCCATCATCGGGGTAAAACGCCATCCCAGATTCTGTTGCTTTTGCACATAGCCGCCAAGAATCCAAAACGTCCCATCTTTATACGTAATACTCGGATCATGAATGGCATTGACGTAGCTCGGTTTTCCAGAAACATGCGAGCTACCGTTACCATCAGTCTTATATGCGGTGCTGATTTGCTGGAAGTCGGAACCATTGTATGACATGTACACGGTATCAGAACGATCCGAGTCGCTGTTCCAAAATACCCCGACTTCCATATCTGGATAATTCGTTTCAGCACCAGTCGCCATCTGAGTTCCAAATGGAACCACCAGAGATATTGCTCCCAATAATGCAGTGAGATGCTTTATTTCTTTTCTCATCTTCTTGTCCATTCTTGAAGGAACGGTATTGCCTCCAAGAATAGACAAGTTCATTTCCGAATGCAACCAAAACTATTAGACACGTTTAATCGTAAGAGCACGGTCACTTAGCAATGCGTATTCACGGTTTCGGTCATCACGAATCACGAAACTGCATGCATTGTCATCAAGGGCGACGCCCACAGCATCGGTTGCTTTTGGATTAGTTGGACTAGGAGTGCGAAGTGATGTAATCAGACGGAACTCGCCATTATTAAACAGATTGAGAGGCATCTCAAAATGCACAACCTGATGGCCATGTTTATCCATCTTCAACACTTTTGAACCGGTATCATAAGTGATTCCACCACGGCGAATGTCATGCAACGCAATGGCGAGGTAAAAATCTCCCGGCTCATCATATTGGTATTCAACATCAAACCTGAACATATCCGCACTGGTGCAGACTTTGGGGGAAACGGCAATAGTTCTCAACAGCGGGCATCGCTCGTTAAGACCATTCGGGTAGCCTCCGCGTTCTTCTTGACGCTTACGTTCGGCTTTCTCTTCCGCTTCGAGATTGGCAAGCGTGTATTGCTGTGATACGGTCTCCGGATCGCCGATGGCTTCCACTTCGCCATCGGCAATCATCATTGCCCTAGAACAATACTTCTTGACGGAATTCATATCGTGAGTCACGAGAATAACCGTCTTAGTCGGATCCTTTTTGATTTCCGTAAAGAAGTCATCACATTTACGTTGGAATGCCTCATCGCCAACGGCAAGGACCTCATCGAGGACCAGAATATCCCCTTGTGCTTTAATCGCAACAGAAAAAGCAAGGCGGACCTGCATACCAGAAGAGTAATTCTTCAGCTTTTGATCCATGAACTCTTCAAGCTCGGCGAATTCGACGATATCGTCATACATCGCGTCGACTTCCTCATGTGTGAATCCCAGAAGAGAGCCATTTAGATACACGTTCTCTCGGCCGGTAAGTTCAGGATTGAATCCCACGCCCAGTTCGATGAATGGAACCAATTTGCCGGAAACAGTAATGGAACCGCTTTCCGGATAATAAATTTGCGAAATCAGTTTAAGCAGGGTTGATTTGCCACCACCATTTCGACCGACAATGCCGAAAAACTCACCTTGGTGAACTTCAAAGCTGATGTCCTTAAGAACCTGCTGCTTCTTATAGCCTTTGATTCCTCTAGTCCAATTGATGAACGCCTGTTTAAGACCAGTGGCCTGCTCCGTCGGCAATTTGAAGCATTTGGAGACATGGCTCGCAGACAATACAACTGGATTTTTGGAATAATCGATTTTTTTTACGCTTTTCTCTTCGGACATCACATAACCTCCGCGAATTTGCGACTATTACGGCGGAATAACACCACGCCCAGCCACAACAAAACAACGGTCAGAGCAATTGGCAGCAGACGGATTCCCCAATTGTTGAACTGATTCCAAACGGTCGGTTGAGTCTCTGGTGCAATGAAATTATGCCGAATGTCCTGAATCGCCTGAGCGAATGGATTGATAAGCTCCAAACGGGCGATATCAGCCAAAAGTCCACCGCGATTGGTCACATATGTTAACGGGTAGATAATTGGCATGCCATAGAAAATCAACTGCTGAAGAACATCCCAGATATGGGCGATATCACGGAAATACACGTACATAGTGGCCATGAGCAATGTGACGGCAAGCGTCATTGCGTAAAGCTCGATGATGCTTAGAGGAAGCAGCACCACTCGCCAAGTGAAATGGACTCTTGCGATAATGGCGAAAATCAAAACAACAACAAGATTGATCGCATAACTGATAAGTGCACCGACAGTAGCCGAAACCACAACGATATAGTTCGGGAAATGAATCTTGCGGAGCAAATCCCCTCGATCCACCACGGATCGAAGTCCGACATTCGTCGATTCGGTAACGAATTGCCAAGAGCTAATTCCTAGCAACAGCACGACCGGGTATGTGGAAGTACCATCCGACATGCGCAGGAATTTACCGAATACCACATACATTACGCAAAACATCATCAGGGGCTTAAGCACCGACCATGCGATGCCAAGGAAAGATCCTTGATAACGAAGTTTGAAATCCGTCTTTACCAAACCTTGCAGGACGGTCCATGCATACCCGTATCTGTCCCGTATCTTTTTCACCAACTGTTTCACAAGTTGTATCCTATCAGTGGATGTCCCTTAGTCATCGAGCGTTGCCGAATGCCCGAAATATTATTACATCAATCGTTGCGCATGATGCTTAATGTTCGTCCGATTCCTTCTTCAATCGAATATTTCATATTCCAGCCTAAAGTCTGCAATTTATGTCCATCCATCAAAGCAACCGTCGCAGTAGAGTACCCTTTTGTCTCCAAGGAATCGGGGAGTTCAAAATGGACATTCACACCACACTTTGAAGCTACCAAGGAAGCCAAATCCTTTAACCGGCAATCGGAAATAGGTGCTGCGATATTGTATGCGCTTCGGCTTTCACCCTCAAGTAGGCAATACAGCAGACCAGCAACTGTATCAGCGACATATGCATAGGAAAACAGCTGCGTTCCTTCGCTTTTCAGAATAATGTCTTCCTTCATTAACCCTTTGTGGATGAATTGAGAAAGCGCCTTGCTGTCATCCTTATGCAGAGTCGGGCCATAAGTTCGAGCTATGCGGGGAATGACAAAATCAATTCCATGCTGTTCGGAATAAGCTTGGCAAAGAGCTTCGCCCAGACGCTTGGCCTCTGGGTAGCCAGCACGAAGCGTATTCGGATCGATATAGCCGCAATACTGTTCATCAAAGCGCTCCGCATCGCCGCGGTTCTTTCCATAAATTTCCACGGATGAGGCAAAAACGAATCTGCCATCACGATGATCGTTTCCGCCCACCAATGAGTACTCGAGAAGGTTCTGCAAACCAGTCACATTTGAGGTAATCGTTGACACTGGTTCGGAGGCATATGCTCTGGGATGTGTTGTGCTGGCAAGATGAATGACAACATCAGCCGGACGATTGGGACGAACACCTGGTATCGACACATCCAGCTGCTCAAAATGGAAATGAGCCTCATCAAAATATGGGAATCTACTCCGTGCGCGACTCTTATTGCGTCCAATCGCAATAATCTGGCAATTAAACTTCGGGTCTTCGTTCTTTTTCATCAAGACATCAATTAAAAAAGTCCCGATCATCCCTGTTGCGCCAGAAATCGCAATAGTTTTATCCGCCAGTTTGTCCCATTGCAAGGGAAGATTGGCACAATACTCAATATCCTGCTGATAAAGTGAAGAGTCAAATCGACTGGGCAAAAGTACCTCCCTCGCCTTATTTCAGCCAAGTATCTTCATCTGCGGTGATGTATGCCTTGAACAGTTCCAAGTCGCCTTTGGTAGTGAGCTTGATATTCTTATCCGACCCTTTGGCAAAATGCAAGGTCTCACCAAGATCCACCATCATGGTATTCGTATAGCTAGAACCGTGAATTCCAATATTCTCGCGGAACGCCTTACGATATGCATCCAGCAATTTCCCATAACGGTAAGCTTGCGGTGTTGAGACGCGGCGCAATTGTTCCCTAGGCACATATTGTTTCGTAGTCGAAGCGTCTTCTTGGCTAATCACGAAAATTTGCTCGTTATACGGCAAAGAAGTCACCGCATTGCCATATCGATTACAAACATCGATTACATCAGTCAGAACATCAGCATCAATCAAAGGCCGAATGCCATCATGAATGATGACATTGTCTTCCTCACTGATTTTGTCGGCAAGGAATTCCACACCGTTTCTGATGGATTCCTGAACGCTTGCGCCGCCCCGCACAATCCACTTAAGCTTGTCGATATTGAATTGCTTCGAGTATGCTTCCACCATGGTTTCCCAGCCTTCAATGCATACCACCTCAATCGCGTCAATATCAGGATGCCGCTGGAAGCTTTCCAATGTATAGATAAGCACTGGCTTATCGAATACATTAATAAACTGCTTCGGGATGTCCTGCCCCATCCTGGTTCCCGATCCGCCAGCTACTACGATTGCAACGTTCTTAACAGATTCCATCCCATCACTCCGTTGTTCTGCTAAATCTTATCGATTCACATATTCGCGAACAGTCTGTTCGTCAACTTGGGCAAGCGCTTTCTTATCGACATGTTCGAAATGTAAACCGATATCATTAGGCAACGCGAAGATGTTGCCATAAGCATGAGTCAGCAAATACATATAGTTGGCCGGCACAGGGTACTGCCCCCCTTCGAAAGTTTGAACATCCAGCGGACAGAACTCGTCAAGACTACTTATCCATTCAAAACCGCTTGGATGGTCCATATTGTCATACGCGCGGACAATGCCTGCCGCTGCTTCATGCGAACAGACCACGCCGTCCCTGCGCATTCTGTCAAGCTGCGTATCGAAAGCATCCGCAATATGCTTCCCAGCCACTGATTCCGTTGGAATATAAACGTTTCTGTCCCAGGCTTCACGGACAACCATATCCGCTTCGGCTGTTTCAATCGCGGCTTTCCGGTATTCCTGAACTTTTAAGAAAGTGTCGTGGTTCGGCGAAGATACCCAATCGAAGGGGAACAAATCAATGAACCCTGGAATTCTTGTGTCTCGAGGAGCGAATCGAATCTGCCTGCAATGGACGATACGATCCCAGATTACGGTGATCTTGTACTTTGAATTATTAGTAAGCACTTCCTGAAGACGAGTCAGATCATCACGCATGATGCCCAAATCAAGGTCATCATCCCAAGGAATGAACCCATGATGTCTCACCGCACCGAGCAGCGTACCTCCGACAAGCCAATACTGATTTATTCCATTTTGCCGGCAAATCTCCGCAAAATCGCATAGCATTCGGTTTAAAGCGGATTGCAGAAGCCTAAGATCCCCCTCCGCCTTGGGCAAATTGAGGAAAAACCTTTTTCGTGTTTCCAAATCGGTCTCCCCGGGATCACGATACTGCGCCCAAAAACGGATGTCTTCTTTGGATCTTTCTGCAATTTGAGCACGCTGAACCTCATGAACAACCCTGCAGGATTCCTCGCCGATTTCATGCATCCAGTCACGAATTTCAAATAAAACCGATTCTTGTGCCTTCAAACTATCACGCAACTGGGCATTCTCATGTTCCAAGGAATCGATCCGGCCCATCAACTTTTGCATAGACCGCTCCGACGGCCAGAACAGCCTTTCACGCAGTCGTCTTGCCAGAGATGTCATAATCCCGTTCCTCTTCTACGATGGAAACCAGTAACAAAGCAAAATAATACCGCATACGCCCCTTGTGAGCGCATGCGGCTTAGAATCCTAGATGGTTTTGATTTACTCCATCTTGAGGTAGTTCTTCCAATACTCCAAAGACGTCAACTCCGAACGCGCCTCAGCGTATTCCTTTCGAATGCGTTCGATGTTCGCCTTGTAGTATTTTAGATCCCGAGCATAGCGCTTCTTGATCTGCTGGTAGCGCTTCACGTCCTTGGCACGAATCGTGCCCTTACGGTTGTACCAATCCAAAACCACCAGCTTGTGCTTGCCACGAATCGCACCGGCAGGATACAGCCATCCCTGCAACGGAATCACCGCATATCCAGTACCGTCCTTCTTGATATAACGCTGATTGTTATCAGTAATCAGGTCTTCCAGACGTTCAGGCAAGCTGCGTGGCTTGTCCCCTTCAATAAGCTGCCTGTCGATTTCTTTGATATCAAAGCCCGCAAGTTCAGGATCTTGATTAGCCTGAGCCTGAAGTGTAGCGAAATCAACGAGCTGCTCCTTGTTGCGGTTTGCAGCCATGAAGCTTTGTTCAGCCTGTCCCGGCTTCTTGATGAAGGATGGGCCTTTCAGGAAATCTTCGAATGCGTCCAGGCACAGCTCCGCATTTGCATAACCGAATTTCTTCAGTTCGAGGCGAATATTATTATGCAGCTCACGCATAAAGTCAGCACCAGGAGCCATTCCACATGTTGCTTGAGCAATCATGGTGTTACGCGTGGTCTGGTACCGTTCCACAGCAGCGTTATAACGCTCGAAGAATGACATATGCCATACGCAAAGGCTATTCATGGTAATAAAGCCAGTCTTGCAACGAATGCCATATTCAGCATCGTCGCAACGGACAAACACCGGCAAAGGCAGTCCATTCTTTTCGATTACGGAAATCGGAATGCAGCAGTACCACCAAGCGGCGTACATGTTGTTTCGCTGCCACTTGGTAGGCGTGTACATCTCGTTATAGATGAGGTCTTCGAACAGCGTCAAACGCAGCGGCGGCTTACAGCCAGCGAAGGTGCCTTGCTGAGTCATATTGCCGATATCTTCCCACTGGTCTTCGCCGATTTCATAATTGAGCATAGCGCCGCTAATCATGTCCTCACGATGCTCAGGCTTGAGGATGCGTAGCAGATTATAGGTACGCTTGATGCTCTCCGGAGAAACAGCAACGTCATCGTCCATAAGAAGGATATTCGTGGCCTTCGGATTCTGCTCCATAGCAGTGATCATGCCACGGGTGAAACCACCGGCACCACCGACATTATCGTTCGGAATAACCTGGATGCGATCTCCGCTCAGTTTTTCCGCATCCAAAGTCCGGCCATTATCCATCACATACATGTGGAAATGGTCTGCAATGGAATCGTTGGAACCGATAATCTGGTTCTTGACTAAATCAATGTTGCGTTCAATGAACGCTTCCTTCTTGAAAGTAGTGGTGGACAGAACCAACTCAACATCGTTCAGCTCGCCATCAACGTCAAGCTCGTAATAGCTGTTCCTAATGGAGACAGTTCCTTCGGTCTTTATGATGAAGCCGACGATTACCATGTCGTCAGTGACGGTCAAAGGCAAATCAACAGTCTGCCAATTGGTAGACGCTTCCAGCTTCTTAGAAGCTCCTTCAACCGGAATAGGATCATGCGCGAAGGCATCGCCCATAGTCTGCAGCACTTCGCAAGCGGCACCCTTAAGCTCAAGATGCAGAGTAAATCCCGTCGCACGGGTATAGCGCTTCAGTTTCATGACCGACAAAGAATTGAAATAAGTACTGAAATCGAACGTTCCAGCGTCATACATTTTCCATTCGTGGATCAACTTGTCGAAGACGACAGGCTGATTGGAACGGCAGTACAAAGCTGGGTATGCAACGGAGCGAGGATTCGTCTCCAACAAGATGTTCGCAAATTTCATCGAAGTCATGATTTCTAGACTACATTCAGCCCTTGAAGAGAAACAAAAAACGTCATTTCTCCAACGGAAACGCACGTTTATGCACGATACCAGCCCGATTCAATTGATGCTGCTTTGCCAATTGCGGATAGAACCATTCATTGATTTTTGGAACATAATGGAGCAAGGCAGCACCAGCGAAATCAATTGGTAGTCGAACAATGAAACTCAATAAGACCAGCGGAACCTGTGGAAAGAGTGTCCGCAACATGTCAAGATATGATTGCCAAGATTGCAGTAGCACATCATCTTCAATAAGATGCGCACATAAGATAGCCAAACTTGCCTGTCCGATTCTGCTAAATGTATCTCCTAATACCGCGACCTTATCGAACAATTGAGAAATCCCAATGACGCATAAAGTTCCCGCGATACTGCCGACTACAGCTAGAATTGGATGCGGGCCATAACTATTCATAGCCATACTCATGCCATCAAAAAATACAATATCGATTATCCAAATTAAAAAAGCGATAATCCAGATATAAGGGACGCGCCTCACGAAATCAAGCACATCGTATTTTTTAGCAAGATAGCCAAGATAAAGAAACGCGACTGCGCACATTCCCGCTTGAATGCTCCATGGCAACCACACATAGCGAGACGAACCATAACCGACAAGGAAACAAGCAATCACCCAAATGAAGGTATAAGGAAGTTTCGCAAAAAAATGCAGTAAAAGACGCGCCCAGAATAATGCCAACAGGAACCAAATCGCACCAATTCGAAAATCCACTGGCCATAACGTCAAATCGGAAACGTCTCCACTTCCATATAATGCAGCCATGCCCCATTGGCGCAAAGCGAGTACACGGCTCTCATGGTTTAACGTTGCCATACAAGTCACGCCAATAAGGACGCACAAAGCAGTCACAGCATATGTGCACAGCAGTTGCTTCGATTCCTTCGCCCATCGAAACTTACGTTCCGGATGCATAAAGTAACCGGACAGAATGAAGAAAAGTGGCATGTGAAAGGAAAAACAGATTGCCACAATAATTTGCGCCGTTCTGTGGGGCATAAAAAGATTAGCCTCGATTGCGCTATGGCCAAGAATAACTGCCAATATCGCCATGCCCTTGGCAATGTCGAAGAATCTAATGCGCTTCATGAATTTATTCAGTCTCCCATTTCACAGGTTCTCTCCGCCACTTGCCGGATTCACAAGCCCAGCAATTGTTCCAAGGATCGGCGCAGCACGACTTGCCCTATACGATTTGGATGAATGCCGTCTGTATACAATGCATGTTGAGGCATTCCCGTTGAGCGTCCTATCGTGCGGAATGCCGCATATGCCGAAGCGAACCACCAACCATGCTGCCGGCAGAGGGATTGCAACACGTTATTTTCTTGTTCCATAGTGAGTGGTCTAGGATCTGACAAAGTATCAATACCAGCAATCACGTACACGTTGCTAGATCCGTATCTTGCAGAAACTCGGTTGAGATACCGCTCAGCGGTTCGTGCGAAATCATTGCTGTTTGAGAGTCTCAGCCGATCATTCGTACCGAGCAAAACAATAGCAGCATCTTCATGTCCAAGAGTTTGATCTCCGATGGAATCATATGCGGAATAGGAACCTTTTCCAGGAGCACTGGCATTAGTCACGCTCACCCCTCGCGCTTTCAAATCTCTTATCAAACCATTCACTGCGGAATCTGTCTGATGAGACGGTTCAAAATAAACATTCCCTTCAAGACGAAATAGCTCACGCGACGTGCAAGGATATGGGTTCGCAGCGCCCACACCAGCAGCGATACTATCGCCAAGAATACGAACAGAATGGTATTTCCCCAATCGAATGTTCTTTCCGAAATCCCCCGCAACGGATGGAACATAATCGCTCGGCAGAGAAGCCGAGCGTCGCATATCCAGAGCGCCCGTACGGTTGTTAAAGTAATAGGTGGCGCCATTCACGTTCTGACGGCCATAGAGCATCTTGCCGCTAGGCCAGTTGTAGCATACTGTCTTTCCAGAAAATCTCTGCCATCCGTACTGCACCGCACCGGTATGTAGGTCCAATAAATACCATGCGCCGTCAATAGGCTGTTCACCGTACAGCATCCAGCCCATTCGACGATCATAGAACACCCATTTTTGAGATTCCGGCAAATAGACGAAGCCGTATCTCACCGCACCGGTTGAACCATCAAAGTCATACCAATGGTTGTTTATATACTGTTCTCCATACATCATCTGGCCGGAGAAACGATCGTAATAAACCCATTTATGCTGGGATGAATTGTAATAGAAGCCATGCGTCATAGCTCCAGTGCATTCATCAAAGTGGTACCAGCCAGTATGAGATCGGTCGTAATTCACAAAACGTTCGCCATACTGCATCTTTCCTGACGTTAAATCGTAATAAACCCATTTACCGCCATTGGACGAGACAAAAGTCATGCCTTTCGCCATCGCTCCAGTGTTTTTATCAAAGTAATACCAGCCTCCATACCGATAATCCTCGCCTTTAACCATATGTCCAGCAGCATTGTATCGAACCCATTTCCCACCGTTGGAACGAAGATAGACGTCTTTATTCCGAGCGACAGATCCATCTTCATCTATCCAATACCAGTTTTTTTCTTTCGCATCATATATTTCCTGGGAACGTACTTGCTGTCCATTCTCGTAGTAATGTTCCTTGTTCGAATCCCAGCCGTTGTCAGGATGAGATGGAGCAGTCTCAACAGACGAGGTATTCAAAGCATCCGCATGTTCTTCAGCATGCGCGTAGGGTATGTAGAAGCATGCATTCAACACGAAAAAAGCAAGCGAACCGAAAAGAACGGATAGTGCGATCTTTTTCGCATAAACCCATTTATTCCTCGCTATGGAATTCATCGAAAAATATTTTCTATCCATATCAATCTCGATTCAGGCGATTTTCTTTTTTATACTGCTTATTAAATCAGCAATATTCTGAATGCCATAAGCTGCTACTGGGAACAACAATAAGAAGAAAGGTAGCGTGTAGATACTTTTTGCTTCCCAGAAAAGATAGCAGAGGAATCCGCCAATGAAAGAGGCGCACAGCAGAACTCTCGTAAAGACTTGAGATGAATCAGCGCCAAGAGACCGTTCCTTCATTAAGGAATGCACGAGACCGATTACCCCAATAATTGCCAGAAAATAGACAACAGTCTGAGCAACATTTTCAAATCGAAGCAGTACATCCGCGCCTTTCCCCAGCAAAAGGAATGAGCCTAATCCTGAGAAATGGTTCGCGGATTCACCTAACTCTGAATACAACGACGTCATAAAAGAGGGCTCCGCCCACTCTGACGCAAGTTTATTGGTAAAAAAATTTAACCCATCACTAGGATTGCCCGCAAAAAACGCCAGACGATTCCGAACAAAATCATTGGATATCTGAGATTGCAGGGCATAATCGTTCCCCGTACGTTCAAAAGCGTCTATAGCAAATCGGCACCACCATCCAGCAGGCATATTATCCGGTTGTCCCAAGCCAATAGCAATCCAAGAAGACATCGGCATCCCTTTACCGAACTTCTGCCCGGTCCAAGTCTGAACCACATATACGGGAAGTTTTGAAACAAAGAACGCAGCCACTGCGGAAAGAAAAGAAACCACCAACTGCCAAACACGACGGTTATGCCAAACTGCAAAGATGACTGCCACAAGGGCCGCAAGCACAAGAATCTGGTACGTCGATTTGAAAACAATTCCAATTCCGCAAATGAGGAATCCGCCAACAATTGCAAGGCTGCTAGCCCAAACTTTCTGCAGCCGGAAGCCTTCTGCAATCATCCAAGTGCCGCATACCGTGAAGAAGAAGCCAACCGCATTAGGATAGACGAACGTAGCGAACATCAGCAAAGGGACACTAGTCGCGACTATGACGGTGAAGGCCCCATGTCCTTTCTCATTCAAACCGATCAAACTGCCGAATCGCCATAGCACTGCCACCAAAGCAGTAACCGCCACAGCACTCACGATTTGAAAAGCAAGAATGTTATCCAATCCAAAAACCGCAAAAACCAGAAGGTACCACAACATTGGGCCGCTTTGGAATGGATAGTAGGAGAAATAGGTATATGCGCTCGGAATACCTCGCGCGCCGCATTCTAGACGGATGCTGCCCTTCGGACAAAAATCCGCACCGAACTGGTTAATGTTACCATTAAGCAGAATATCGGCTGCGTCCATCAAGCTCCGTGAATCCGGGTATGTGTAAGTCACCAGATTCAATGACATCAACCAAATGATCTGCATTGCAGCCACATATATCAAAAGAATGGCAAGAACCCATTGCTGCGGGAGCTTCGAAAAGCCAATCGCAAGCAAGATCATCATGCCAAGCAGTATGATTGTTCCCAATCCGAACGCAACCGATGGCATCCCAAAATGGTAATCAACTTGCTCAGTAATACTGCCAAGCTGCGGACTGTTTCTCTTAAAAGTGACGGTGAAAAAGACTGACAGCATAAGCAGTATCGTCACAATGGCGATTTGCATTCCCAAAGCGACTGTGACCAGCCATCTCGGAAGCACTTGCTTAATGAACGGCTGTTTTTGAGCTACAGCACTTTTATTCACTTGGTTCTAATCCCATCTTCTTCAGAAAGAAATTCCTATCGCTCAGATCGTCGTTTCAATGATATAGCGCGGTCGAGCTTTGACCTCCATGTAGATTTTCGCGATATATTCGCCTGTAATTCCAAGAGCTAGCAGAATAAAACCACCCAAAATCCACAAAGAGAACATAATGGAACCCCAGCCGGCAACCGCATGCCCAGAGAAAACAGAAACAAGGGTATAAATCAACATGATGATTCCGATAAACACAGAGAACAGCCCGATGCCGGTAATCATGCTCAAAGGCTTTGTCGAAAATGATGTCACGCCCTCTACAGCGAAAGAAACCATTTTCTTCAAAGGATATTTCGATTCCCCAGCAACTCGAGTTCCGCGCTTGTAATACACCTTCGCCGTTTTAAAACCAAGTGAAGGAACCAATCCTCGAAGGAACAGATTGGACTCCTTATATTGAGATAAAGCCGTCAATGCAGTACGACTCATCAAACGATAATCAGCATGATCCGGCACGGTTTCCGTACCAAGCCACTTCATCAAAGAGTAGAAGGCATGGGCCGTTCCGCGCTTGAATGCAGTATCAGTATCGCGATTATCACGCACACCGTATACGATTTCAGCTCCCTGACGATATTCCTGAACCATGCCATCAACAGCATTGGGATCGTCTTGCAAATCAGCATCCATGGAAACAACAGCGTCGACATTCATGCTCAATGCCTGCATTAAGCCAGCAAAAAGAGCATTCTGATGACCTCTATTGTGAGCCAGCTTCACGCCACGAAATAAGGAGGGATCCTTCTCATGCAACGATGCAATCACATCCCAAGTCTTGTCGCGAGACCCATCATCGACAAAAATAACGAAGCTATCTCGCGCAACAGCCTGCGAATCCTCAAGCTGAATCATCTTTTTCTTCAAAACGTCCGCAGTTACGTGCAATGCGGCTTCTTCGTTAAAACAAGGAATCACAAAAGCCAGTGTCGGTTCACGTCTCATCTGAACTCCACGCCCGTTCGCTTCCATATCATGAGTCATGTCTAACAGTGTATGTCATGCTATCAACGCAATAGTCAAACGCTGTCCGCAACTTCGTCATGCACCTTCAAATGTTTCCTTGTACATCGGCACCACCACGCCTCTAGCCACACGCCAAAAACATCAACTCCTCTTGTAAATGAACGACTTGTAAAACAAACTTTTTTGTCATAGCAACAGCTATAATTACCCCCGAATAATGAGAGGGAAAGGGGAATAATGCTTCAACGGAGAAAAATTCTAATCAGTTTTCTAGCCATTACAGTACTGCAGGGAATTACCTACCCGGCAATCGCGCTGGGCAGCGAATCCAACGCAATGCAAGTATCTTCCAATAGTCAAACTGCCGAACCGAATCAGAATTCAAATAGTATCCAAGGAGGTGATTCCAATACAATCACTTCAGACGCTGATGATGCCTCGCAATTTTCTGATTCGGCATCCGAATCAACACAACCGAACAGTGTAATTCACTCCAGCCGACAGAACAGGAATGACGACAGACCCGATTCTTCCGAACCGGACAAGAATAACGACAGCACCAGTCCTAACGAACCAACTAAACCAGACAAACCTGAAAACGGTTGGGATCAGAATAAAGAGCACTACTACGAAAACGGCACTATGGCCGTCAGCAAGGACGTATTCATTTCAAGTTCTCCCAACAACCGCAAAGACGGCATCTGGGTTCGTTTTGACGAAAACGGTAATTTAGTCAAAGGAGAAGATCACCGCAATGGCGGCTGGTACTACTTTGACGAAGAGACAGGTGCCATGGCCAAGGGAGTTAAACACATATCCTCCAACAATGGTAAATGGGTGTACTACGACGTGGTCACCGGCAAAATGGCGCACGGCGAAGCCCATCTCAACTACGACAAAGAACATACTGGCTGGTATTATTTCGACCAAAACACTGGCAAAATGGCGCATGATTTCGTCTACCTTCGCCAACATGACAAATGGGTATACTACGACAAAATAACAGGCAAGATGCAGTACGGCGAGCACTACATTAATGATGGGTGGTACTACATGAAACCTGTCACAGGAGCCTTGGCCAAGGGCAGAACATGGCTGGACGCCGGTAAGAAATGGGTATATTACGACAAAACCAGTAGTCGCATGATTCATGGTGGAGCCATTCTTGACGGGCATCATTATTTCTTCGATCCCCACACAGGAGCCCAATACAACAAACAACAAATCATCGATAGACTGACTTCTCAAGCACGCGCGCTCTTAAATCAGCATCCTGATTGTCCAGGTGTGCTCGCTGCAAATGGAGGACTCATTTGCCCATTCGGACCATGTATGGCTTTTGTCTGGTACATATTCCATTCTGCCGGTTTAGACATTTTCCTCTGCGACGGAGCTAAAACCGGCTGGCCACACCATAACTACGATTGGTACAGATCCCGTGGGCGTGTCAGTCATACACCACATGTTGGAGATATCGCTTTCTGGAAGTTCGGAGATGCTTGGGCTCATGACTATGACGCCAGCCATGCAGGTGTCGTAGTCGAAGTGAATGGAAGAAATGTAATAATTATCGACGCAGCTTATGGAGATATTGGCATTCGTTCGGCTTACAACGGAGCAAACTATGCTCACCCATATTACGACGAGTAACCATTTAAACCTGTATAGAAACAGTTTATAAGGAGTCCATATGAAATACGGTGTCCGCGCATGTACATTAGCAATGTTGGTCATATTGCAAGCCTGTTCTTTAACAGCATGTTCTGGACAGAATAACAATGTTGCGCGGACACCATTTCCCCAAAAGTCCCCTGCATCATCTATTTCTAACGATTTTTCCAAAGTCATTCCTGACAAAAAATTCGCTGCATGCTTAGTCTCCGTACTCAACGCATCCAATAAGGGTTTTCCCTCAGTAAAAGCCTCTAAAATTAAGAACCTGTCGTTTACTGAATACACAACCAAATATCAAAATTGCAGTACGAATAATCTGCAAAAAATCACTTCAGTCGAAGGACTGCAGCATTTTACCGGATTGATCTCACTGGATTTGAGCGAGTTCAAATCTCTAAAAGAACTACCACAGATTGAATCCATGACCTCTCTAACCCAAATTAATTTGCAAGGCACTAAGATTTCCGATATTTCAGCTCTAGCGCATCTCAGTACCTTGCAGAATATCGCGCTTTCCGATAAATCATGCAATTTGACGCCGCTTTCCAGACTATCTCCTATTACGATTAGCGCGCAATGTCCCACCGTAGATTTGTCCCCTCTTGATGGCAAGAAAATCCAAATTTACGTTTCCGAATCAATCAGTGAATCCAAAGCACGAAAATCAGCCATGACAGGCAACACCGTCGCCATTATGAAAGCGGCTGGAAAATTCACCATTTTCCAGCCGAATCAATCAGGTAACATAACCGAATCTGAAATGTAAGTCACGAATCAACCTCGGCCTGTGACGTTATCGAAATAATGCCATGCTTGCCATTGTGGAACCCACGTGTTTCCGTGAGCCATAGCTCCCGTAACTGGATCGAAGTAGTACCATGAACCATTCTGTTTCTGCAAACCTTTTACCATTTTGCCGGTTTTTCGATCATAGCGAACCCATTTACCGCCATTCGAACGTATAAAAACATCGCCTACGCGTCTAGCGCCAGTAACTGCGTCAAACATGTACCATCCAGCGTGCTCATCATCATAGCCAAGATAAACTTCGCCATAAATCATCTTGCCAGTAGTCTCATCGTAATAGACATATTTGTCCTCATCGGACAAATATGTCATTCCTTTACTCATCGCACCGGTCGTAAAATCAAAATTGTACCAAGCTCCATACCTGAAATCCTCACCTTTAACCATCCGGCCGTTCGAATCATAGCGAACCCACTTACCGCCATTCGAACGCAAATACACATCTTTGTTCTGAGCCATAACGCCATTTGCATCTATCCAATACCAAGCATCTGTCGATGGGTCATATATCTCTTTTCCTTGAGCATATGAGCCATCCTTCTCCTGCCAATACTGGCGACCGTCCTTGTACACCCATTTTCCCGATGCGACGTTGGTCGCTTTATTACCAAAAGCATTCATATCCACGGAACCGCCGATACCGTTGATATGGCCGGAACTGGTGTATTGCCAGCCGCGGTCGTTGGTACCGAAGGCGTTGTATCCCATTTGAGCACCATACTGCGCCACCCAGCGTGTCTTTGCGTAGATGTTCGAATTGTTCAACGGGCCTTGCAGGTAGCTCGTGTAGGAGTACACGCCGAGATTCTTGTATCCGGCGGACTGCAGTGCGCCATACCAGGCGTCGGCCATACCGCTATAAACATTCGGATTGGTCGGCGGGGTATGACCAGCCCACGTCCACTTTTCAAGGTCGTAATACACAGGGTATTTCAGATCGTTCGGTCTCACGCCCATCTGGCGGAGTTTGGCAGCCACATCATTGCCTTCCGCACGTGCGCAGTTCGCATCGTATGCATACGAATACCAGTAGATGCCAAAAGGAATACCAAGACGTTTGCATTCGTTGATGTTACGTTGCGCTTTGGCATCGGCGTCATTGCCCCAGCCATAGCCCAAACGAATGATTGCGCCTTCCACGCCGTCGGCTTTCGCCTTGGCCCAATCGACGTCACCCTGCCATGAGGAAACATCAATCACGCCTTTGGCCTGTTGAACGAACAGGTTGTTCCTATAATCGAAAAACGCCTTTGTTCCGTTGTAGGTTCCCCAGTGTGCTCCGTATTCGTTGCTCTCGAATTTAGCGAGCCGGACAGTCGAGCCACCCTTCAAGGACGACTGCTCCGCAGACTGTTTCACAGGTTGTTCCACGGCATCTTTCACGTCCGATGCACTCACCGGAATGAATGATTCGCCATCCGTTTTGGCCAGTGGATCAGGTTGCTGCGATTGCGTGCCGACCAGCTGAGCGTCCGTCACGGTTTCGCCGGTCTCAATGTTCTGTACATCACCTTCCGGCGTAACCGCAAGGTTCTCCGAAACCACAGTGGAATCGTCCGAAATGTTTTCGCTTACCGTTTCCGGCAGCGTCGCGTTCGGATTGTCCGGCATGCTGTTTGACGAATCCTGCACATCATCCACAATCGCGGCAAAAGAACTTGGCGCATCCTCAATCGCAATATCCTGCATGGCGTAAGCCGGTACCACGGCAACGGAAACCGTTATTGCAGCCACGGAAGCGGTGACCGCAATCTTCATTAAGCTTTTCGGCGATATCATCGTCAGCCTCTCTCACAAAACGCATTTCACGCGTTGACGCAATTGCACACGCAAAACTTAAGTGTATTCTGAGATGTCCCCACTCAAAATAAAGCAGATGGATTCCAAACCAAACTTCACATTTACCGAATATGCCACAACATGAAGTGCTGGCATTCGGAAGTGGAACGGGTAACATACCTTATGTATTGTCATTTGGGAACAGAGGACCTTGTCGGACCACCTCCAATAGACAACATCAGAACGGTATCACGGACTCCTGGAGGGAAGCATGGCACGGCACGAAAGGCAGCCAAATAAAGCTGACAGTCAAGCAAGTAACGTCCGCAAGCCCCGGACTTTCAGCAGTACCGCGACCGTCGGGACCAGCAAATCCAACAATTCCGTCAATGCCACCAATCGTGACGAAAAGCTTAGAACAAAAGCACCTGGGACTTCCTACCGAACAGCTCCCGAAGATCCGTTCCAAATCGCCATATCGCAAGGCGTGCAAGATGGCGACACTTGGGTGCACAACCATGTCAAGAACTTGATTCGCCGTTCCATCATCGTAGCCGTTATCGTCGTTGCGGTATGCATTGTGGTCTTCGGCGTCATGGGCGTGAGAACATCGCAGAAAATGCGCGAACTGAATGCCATTAACGACTGCAGAGACGCGGTTGCCGCCATGAACGCTTCATATTCCAAGGATTTCCAGCTCAAGGGAAAGATTGTCGACGCATTTTCCAGCATGGATTCCTCATATGATCTGGAAAAGCTCAGCACCTTGTATCAGGAAGAAGTCAAATCGCCGAAGGCGCTTGACTGCAAAGCCGACCCGTCCGGGACCACCAGCAAAGCCAACACCGAACGAGCCGCATATGACAAACAGGCCAGAACCTTCGAGCGGGCGTTGACAAAGAACGAGGCAAATCAGAATTGAGCGCAAAACGATTGGCAAGAACGGCGCTTGCCGTTATCGTAACCGTAGGAATAGTCGTTGCCATCATCGTCGGGTGCGGCCCCAAATGGGGCAACGGTTCAGCATTGCACCAAAACGAAGAAACCGCACAGTCCTCAAATTCGCAGGTTTCCGTGACTTTGCCCTCCTACTACATGGAAAATATGGTCTTCCAGCGCAACCAGCCGTTAGTGGTCAAAGGAACCGTCAAATCCGCACACGCCAGCGAACAGATCGATGCATCGAAACTGTCCGCGACCCTTACCCAAGGCAAGATGACTGCGAGCGCCACTGCGAAAATCGCCAAAAATGGTTCGTTTACTTGCACGTTGAACGCACAGAAAGCAAGCCTCAAGCCGTATTCGTTACAGGTGAGGTATGACAGCAAAATCGTAACGGAACTGGCGAAAGTGTATGTGGGCGACGTGTTCGTGGCGGCCGGTCAATCGAACATGGAACTCAACTATGCGCAGTACTATGAGGGGAATAACAATGCCTACAACTTTGGGAAGGGTCTAGTTAAGAAAACATACCTACCGAAACCACTCGTCGATAAGAACGTGAAATTCGTCATTGCGGATCATGATGCGAAGAACACTGATTTTCCGCTGGCCAACGTCAATCTGAACGCTGGCGCGTGGCTGAATGCGGATTCCACGAATTCACTGCATCTGAGCTACTTGACACAGCAGTTCGCCCTTCAGTTGCGCGCGAAGCATCCTAACGTACCAGTCGGCATCATCCAGACCGCGTGGGGCGGCACGCCTATTCGCAGGCATATACGTGGCGGAGATATCTACGCGAACCATATTGCACCGTTGAAGGATTTTCATGTGGCAGGTGTGCTCTGGTACCAAGGATGCGATGATGCGATGAACTTTTCGACCGCTACGGAGTATGAGTCGCAGATGACCGCGCTGATCAACCAGTACCGTAGCGTGTTCGAACGGAAGGATCTGCCGTTCCTGTACGTGCAACTTGCGCGATGGCCGAACTATCAGTACACGCAGAACGTGCGCGAGGCGCAACGGACCACGCTTGACAACGCGAATCTGCAAGACCGTTCCAATGTGGCGATGACGGTTTCCCTTGACACCGATAAAGGCACATCCGCGCTAATCCATCCGCTTGGTAAGGATATTCTCGGGGCGCGCATGGCCGCGCAGTATCTCGCCATGGAAGACGGCACCACCGTGCCCAACGGACCGCTTATCGAACATGCCCGGCACACTGCGAACGGCGCAATCGCCTTGTCTTTCCAAAACGGCACCGCAAGCGGGCTGAAAGCCATGCAGCCGAACTATTCGAAGACCGCGAGCGCAATCGCACCAAACTATAAGAGCGTTCCGAAAGCGACCCCGTTAAGCGGTATCAGCAATATCGCCGCTCCCACCACTACGGCATTGCAGGGGTTTGAGGTCGCCAATTATTCCGGTCAATGGCAGGCGGTCAATGCCACTATCAGGGGCAATCAGGTGTTGCTCACCGCAGCCGATGGTTCAACACTGAACGATCTCAACGCCATGAGCCAGGTGCGTTACCTGTTCAGCGGCAATCCGAAGTGCGCGAGCATCCTGTACAACAGCCTTAATCTGCCTGCTAGCCCATTCATCACTATTGTCGAGTGATCTTTGTTGGGGGCCGCCGCGAGATAAACCAATACGGGCGGGATAAGTACGGGCGGTCTGAGCCGTTGCTTGGCCTGCTTGGTCATGTTTTGAGCAGGCTGTTCCGGATTCTGGTTTGGTTTCTGGTTTCCTGCTTAAACTATGAAGACTGCTGCAGCATCGCAGAAACTAGACAAATGTCATTTTTCCACCGGTTTATTTAGGCACATTCCCCTCCTACTATGGCATACGGAACGAACGCGAGCGCACAATCACAGATCGAATGCAAACGTGCGCAGGAGAGGAATCACCATGAGGAATCGTATTGCAGCAGCTGCAGCGGCGGGAATATTAACCATCGGCATGGCCGCCTTGCCTTCTGCGGCTTCGGCCAGTGAAGTCGCACCGTCTACGGACGGATTGGCCGGCAGCACCGCCATCAGCGGGCAGATCGACCAGGATATGGCCGTGTGCACCGACAAAACGTGCGATGCCGTACAGCATGTGCGCAAAACCAACCAGCAGATCAAGTCGGATATGGAAACCGCCAAGCAGCACGCCGAGCAGCTGCATCAGAACGCGCACGAGGACGCCGACGCGCTTCGCCAGTACGGCGAGCAGGCCTGGAAGAACTACCAGGAGGACCGCGAGGATATAAAGAATGCGATTGACGGCGCGGTCAAGCGCGGTCAGGAGCGTCACGACGCTCTGCATCAGGATATGCAGGACACGCAGGCCCGCCTCAACCAGATGCATGCCGATATGAAGGAGACCCACGACGAACTCAAGACGAGGCATGACGCGTTTGCGGCGAGCAGCCACCAGTGGCATCAGTCGTTCATCGCGGCGTTGAAGGACGCGAACTCCAAGACGGGTCAGCAGGGCGGCTCATCCGTTGCTACCGGCACGCATGGCATCACGGCTGGAACGAATGCCGGTACGACCGTTACTGGAGCCAACGGCACCACTGGCACTGTGCGCACGGCTGCCGACACTGGCACGAATGGTGCCGCAACTGGATCCGTCGCAGCGTCCGGCGATCAAACCGCCGCATCCACCGGCGCGCTGACCAAGTCGGAATATGGGCAGCTTGCGCAGACCGGCATCGGCATTTCCCTTGCCTGCGCAGCCATTCTGCTGCTTGCCGGCCTTGCCTACGCCATGAAGACGTTCGTGCAGTATAAGCGCGAAACCAGCGAAGACTGAGCCGGTTCGCTGCCGGACAGCGTTTGCTTCATCGACTCATGAAAAACGGTCTCGAATATATCGGGACTGTTTTTTCATGCGCGTTTTTCGTATGTGCTTTTCATCTGCTATATGCATTGTTGCGATTCAATTGGAATGACATAGCACACGACATACAATGCAGCGCGAAGCGCGCGTACCGTGCGTGAACCGCGTGTATGTCCAGTATTCCCACTGATTTGTTACGTTGGCCGTTCTGATCAGTCCACTGGTCAATTCGCATAATGGGGAGCACTGCTGGCGATTCGCGGCGACGGCGTATCGCCATTCCCCGCCGTCCGTCCGGTACTACCCGCGCTCCCCACATCGCCGGCCTTTTCAGCATTGCCGATGTTGGTTCTACGCAACGACCCCGCGGCCAACGAGCGGATGGATCGCCTGCGCTGCGCCTGTTCCGTCTGCGAAGCGGACTGAATTGCGGGAAAAGCGCCCGTTACGGGACGAATACGACCGGTTGCGGTCGGAATAAAGCTTGGTGGCAAAACCTGCGTTGTGATGGCGCTTATGGATGCCATTTGCGGCTGCTGCGTATTATCAGGACCATCCGCAGCGTCTTTTTCTTTCACGGTTTGCGATTCTTCCGCACGATTCGCGTCATCATTCGCATCCTCGCCCGTTTGCAAGGCAGACCCAGCTTCGCTCTGCTTTTCTTGCTTTTCCTGCTTTTCCTGCGGAGCGGCCTGCACATCACTCTGCAATGCGATTGGCGATGAATTCGAACGGCGTCGGGCAAGCGCCGCCAGAGAGTCACGAGTATCAGCATCGCGTTGGTCAGTCTGCTGGCTGCCGGCAGCCGTCTTGTCAACCATCGTCGTGCTTCTTTCTCTCAACGTCACGATTTCGAGCGTAACGTAGCGCAGCGCAAAAGTGCGCGTAAAACGACGATGTACGCAACTCCCCCACCGAATCGCAATCAAATATCGACATATGAGGGCAAACAATCCCATTATTGAGACCACAGACTGGCACCAATAAGCCGCAGCATGGCAATCAGGGACTTTCCTGGATGCCGGCCCGTACACGCGAGACTTGCGATACGGGACGATTCAAAAAACCGAGGCCAACGAAAGAAGCATTCGGAGGGAATCTGGAAGGAACCGGAAAACGGAGTGGAAAAGAAGGAACCCCAGAAACCGAATGATTTCAACGGTTTCCGGGGTTCCAATCCGGGCGGAGAATACGAGATTCGAACTCGTGAGGCTGTTACACCAACACGCTTTCCAAGCGTGCGCCATAGACCACTAGGCGAATTCTCCAATTATGCAACGCTTTCCGGTGTCTATCCGTTAAGCGCAACTTGACTAGAATACAACAGGAGCAGCAAAAAGCCAAATCGGCGTGTCGCACTGCTGGTTTGCAGAGTTGGGCATACGTGTCAAGGTTGTACAACAGGTATGAGCGATCGGCTGCCTTTACTACGGATACTTCTTATTTCGCACACTGTAGATGCTATATTGCCGCCGATGGAATCCAATAGGCAACGGGATTCGGTAAGCATGGGAAAAGATACGAAAAAAGGGTTCCCGGAGCATATCCGGTGGGAATTCCAGGGAACATAAAAAATGGGCCTCCCGGGAGCCAAAGGCTCGACCGGGAGGCCCGATACGTGTGAAGCGGCG
>OGQV01000724.1_pt1 | contig 28953 bp, 19 predicted proteins | sample 1553311 | NCBI WGS metagenome assembly OGQV01 (sample SAMEA2579976, study PRJEB22360) | human gut metagenome
CAGCCGGTATTCAGAAGATCAGCAGCTTTTTGAAGACGTTCCAAAACAAGTGGATGAGAAATCATCTGTGTAGCAAGCGCAAGACTGGTTTCCGGTGTGAGCCCGCTTTTTTGTCCGGCATTCGCCGACGGGGGTGTCGATCCCCAGGGGCAGCGAAGCGATGAATTCGCCCAGCTGGGCCGCTTCGAGGGCTTCGGTGACCCGGCGGCGGTCGATTTCGGCGGCCGGGACGCCCGGTGCGACGTTGGCTGCGAATGTTCCGTCGGTGAGGAACAGACGCTGCGAGACATAGCCGATGCGGTTCTGCCATGCCCGGCGGTTTGCGGCGGTGAGGGGCGTGCCGTCGACGGCGATTTCTCCCGACGTGGGTTCGTAAAGGCCCAGCAGGAGGTTGAAAAGGGTGGTCTTGCCTGCGCCCGACGCCCCGCGGATGCCGATGCGTTCGCCCTTGCGGATGGTCAGCGTGAGGCCGTGGAAAAGCTCCCGGCTCTCTTCGGTGAAGCGGAACGAGAGGTTGCGGACCGAGATTTCGCGCTCGAAGGGCAGCGTTTCGCGCGTCGGGACCCCGGGGTGCGCGGAGGCCGGCTCGTGGAGGGCCGCTTCGCGCAGGATGGGGATGGTGTAGCGGTTGTAGCGGATCGTGGCCCAGCCCGACATGATGCCGCGCACGGAGGGCATCAGCCGCAGGGCCGCCACGGCGAAGACGCCGAACAGCAGCTGCGACTGCCCGCCGCCGAAGCTCACGGCCGCCAGCAGGGCCATGCCCACGGCAAGCCCGGTCTCGGTGAAGAGTTGGGGCAGCTGGCCGATGTCGGCCTCGCGCGAGCGGGTGCGCACCACTTCGTCCATCGTGCGGTCGAAGGCGCGGAGCATCCCCGGGAAGGCGTCGCTCAACTCGATGTCGGCGTATCCCCGGAAGGTCTCGGCCACGAGGCGCGACTTCTCGCGCTGGGCGCGGTTCTCCTGTTCGCCGTAACGGTTGATGCGGTTGCGGACCAGCGCGTAGTAGAGCCACACCGCGGGGAGGAAGATCACGACGGAGAGCAGCGCCGCGAGGGGCGTGTAGAGAGCCAGCGAGGCGAACAGCAGGACGAAGAGCATCGCCTCGGCGATCATCGCGGCGGCGGGGCGCAGGACCCCGGCGGCGAATGCCAGGCAGACGACGTTGACGTTGCGCGCCAGCACCGAGGAGTTCGAATTGTTGATGAAGGCCAGACCCCGGTCGTGGTAGGCGATGTAGAGGCGGCGCGAAAGGGTGCGGTAGAGGTCGTAGATGTAGCGGCGTTCGGCGCGTGCCAGCAGGAAGTTGACGCCGCATTTGAGGACGATGAACCCCACGACGGCCCCGCAGACCGCGAGTGCGAACGTGCGCGGCGAGGCGACGCCCGACCAGACGTAGACCGTCGCCAGCGGCCCGTCGCCCTCGAATCCCGCGGGGTCGAGCACCAGCGTCAGCACCGGCAGCAGGGCCGCGAGTCCCGCCAGGTTCAGCACGGCGCGCAGCACGAGGGTCGCGGCGATGCGGAGACCCCGGCGGCGGAATGCGGCGGGAAGGCTTCGGAGGATGCTTCTCATGGCTCCACTTTTTCGATTTTACCCAGTTTCACATACCACAGATACCCCTCGGCCGGGGCATAACCCATTTCGCCCAGCAGGCGGAGGTATTCGCGCATCTGCCGGCGGTGGCGTTCGGCGTCGCGCAGGCCGAACTTGTAGTCGACGACGACGACCCGGCGTCCGTCGATCATCACGCGGTCGGGACGCCGCGTCGACCCTCTGCCGGGGATGATGATTTCGTTTTCGTTGCGCACGCGCTCCCAGCCTCCGCCGAACCATTCGCGCACCTCGGGGTGTTCCAAGGCCCGGGCGATCATCTGCCGCAGGGTCGCGGTATCGGCTTCGGACAGCGTGCCGTCGGCCTGCATGCCGCGCACGGCCTCGTGGATTCCGGCCTCGTCGTCGGCCTGCTCGAAGGCCCTGTGCATCAGGATGCCGAGGTTCCGGGGCGAGAGCTCGACCTCGCCGCCGTCCTCGAAATAGCGTTGCGAGGGGAGCCGCAGCCGCAGGTCAGCCTGCGCCGTGGGGTACTCCTCCAGAATGACGTGCTCGGCCTCGGAGTGTTTCGAACCGCCCGCGACGGGGCCCGCGAACTCCCCGAAAGCGAAGTGTTCGCCCGCTTCGTCGATGGTGCAGCGGCCTTCGAAGTCGCCCAGCAGGGCCTTGTCGCCGTCGGTTGCGATGCTCTGGAGCAGCAGCCCCCCGACCGTGCGGCCGCCCTTCTGCGGGATGAAGATGTGCAGCGACTCGGCGGCGCGCGTGAGGGCCACGTACAGCAGGTTGACGTTGTCGACGTGGGCGTAGACCAGCTCGCGGTAGTACTCCGACGAGAAGCCCGATTCGGCCATCGCCTTCTTGTACCTCACCGGGAAGCGGCCGATCGCTTCGGCCCCGTCGCCGCGGGCCTCGGCCCAGACGATGTTCTGCACCGTGCCGCTCGACTTGGGGTCCGGCGACCACGAGCAGTAGGGGATGAGCACGGCCCGCTTTTCAAGCCCTTTGGCCTTGTGGATGGTGGTGATCTCGACCGTCGTGGCGCTCTCCTCGACCGACAGCGAGCGGTTTTTGCCCGTCTCCTCCCACCAGCGGAGGAACAGCGCTATGTCGGCGATTTTCGTTGCGCAGAACGAGATGATCTGCTCGTGGATGGCCTGGAGGTAGGCCGTCTGCCGACGGTCGCCTTGCAGGGCGTGCCGCATGACGATCCGCTCGAACGCCTCCTCGGGCGACAGGAGCCGCACCGAGCGGAAAAAATCGCGTTCCGAATCGTCGAGCGGCCGGTCGAACGGGCGGCCGAGGTAGTGGTTGTAGACGGCGCGCGAGAGCGAGTCGTCGGGGTTGAGCGCCAGCCGCAGGGCCGCGGCGATGAACGAGCTGACGGGGGCGTTGCCCACGATCAGAGCCTCCTGGGTCATCACGTCGAAACGGTAGCGCGGGTCTTTGTTGCGGCGTTTGAAGTCGAGCAGTTCGGCGGCGACCTTCGCGCCGTCGGTGGCCCCGCGCACGAGGATCATAATGTCGCACGGCCGGAATCCCTTGTCGATCAGCGCACAGATGCGCTCCACGACGGGCGGCCGCTCGGCGAAGGTCTCGACCGAGACGTAGCCCGGGTGTTCGGCCTTGCGGCGCGGGAGCTGGGCATGTCCGCGGTAGGCGTCGGCGAGGGTGTCGCGCAGCGCGGCGGCCTCCGCGGGATCGACGGAACCCTCCTCGGAGGCCTTTGCGAGGGTTTCGTTCAGCGCACGGTTGTCCGCGGCGACGATCCGTTCGATGATGCGGTTGTTGAAGGCGACCACCGCGGGGAGGCTCCGCCAGTTCTCCCGCAGCACCTCGACTTGGGTGTCGCCCGCGCCCAGCGCCTGCTGGGCCTCGCCGTGGAGGATTTTCCAGTCGCCGCCCCGCCAGCGGTAGATCGACTGCTTGATGTCGCCCACGATCAGCACCGAGGTCTCCTCCGACTGCGCCATGGCGTTTTGCAGCAGGGGCAGGAAGTTTTCCCACTCCTTCAGGGAGGTGTCCTGGAATTCGTCGATCATAAAACGCTCGAAACGGTTGCCCACCTTCTCGTAGATGAACGGCGCGTCGTTGTGGCCGATGAACTCCGAGAGGACGTATTTGGTTTCCGAGAGGAGCATCATGTTCTGCTCGTCGCACAGCTGCTGCACCCGCTTGTAGAGGTCCGACAGCAGGGCAAAGCTGCGGTAGTTCTCCTTCAGCAGGTCGCAGGTGTTCCAGCTCTTGCGGTTGGCGTCGTAGATGTCGCACATTTCGCGCAGCAGGGGTTGCAGCTCGGGGGCCAGCGCCTGCGCGGGCGATCCCTTGGCGCCCCAGCCCTCGGGCGCGGCGGCCATCTTGGCCACCGTCGCGCCGTAGGGTTTCAGTTCGCCCGCGGCGACGGTGAAGAAATAATTGGCGAAGCTGCGGCTCTTGCCCGAAAAGTCGGCGGCCGTAAGTCCGGCCCGGGAGATGATCGCAACGGCCCGGGCGGCGGTCTGCTGCAATTGCTTTTTGGTCGCCTCGGCCTGCGCCGCGGCGCGCGATACGATCCGGCCCAGTTCCTCGCGCGACCGCGGCACCGACAGCGCGTCCTTGTTCTTCTCCTTGAACAACTCGCCGCCGAGCGAAAGGATGCCGTCGCGGATGTCCCATTTGCGGCCCTCGTCGATGCGCTCCTGCACGAACTCCGTGAGCCAGCGTTGCAGGTCGCGGTCGACGGTGATCTGCTCGATGAGCGTGTCGGCGCCCTTCGACAGCACCGAAGCCGTCTCGATCTCGACATTGTAATTGAGGTCGATGCCCAGCTCCTTGATGAAGGCCCGCAGGATGCGCTGGAAGAAGGTGTCGATCGTCAGCACCGTGAAGCGCGAGTAGTCGTGCAGGATTTTCGAACGCACCTCGGCGGCGCGTTTGCGCACCGAACGCTCGTCGAGCGACAGCTCGCGGCAGAGGTTTTCCAGATAGGGGCTTGCGCCTCCCGAGGCCAGACGGTGGATCTCCTTCAGGATGCGCGATTTCATCTCCTCGGTGGCCTTGTTCGTGAAGGTCACGGCGAGGATGTGGCGGTAGAGGCCCGGCTGGTCGATCACGTCGCGGACGTACTTGTAGGCCAGCTGGTAGGTTTTTCCCGATCCGGCGCTTGCATTCAGAATCTTCGCTCTCACTGTCCGAAATTTCGTTTTAATGGGTAAAAATACAAAACAAATCCCGAACTTCGCAATAATTTTGTAATTTAGCGGAGCTAAAACAAGATCTTGTTATGAAGAAAATGATTCTGACGGCCGTGATGCTGGCCGCCGCAGCGCTCTGCCGGGCGCAGCAGCCCGCCGAAACCGGGGAACGTCGCGAATGGCTCACGTCGTTTACCGCCGTCGAAGTGTCGGCGCCGCTCGACGTCAAATTCGTGCAGGTTCCCGACACCGAAGCCCCCAAGATCGTCTACGACACCAAAGGTTCCTATACGACCAAATTCCGCGCCGAGGTGAAGGACAAGGTGCTGCGCATCACGGAACGCTCCGACGCCCGCCGGCCCGACCGCACTTCGGTGACGGTTTATTACAATTCGCTGGAGCGCGTCGCCATTGCCGACGCCGTGGCGACGTTCGACAGCACGCTGGTGGCCACGGTCCTCGACCTGACCGTGGGCGGCATGGCGCAGGTGACGGTCCGGATGGATGTCAAGGACCTGAAAATGGAGCTTACGGGCAAGAGCACGGCGACGCTGACGGGCGCGGTGCGCTACCTTTCGCTGTTCGTCTCGACCGGAAAACTCGAAGCAGCGGGGCTGGAGGTGATGGCCGCCGAGGCCAACGTCACCAGTTCGGGCGTTGCTGCGCTGTGGGTGACCGACCGTTTCCAGGGCAAAACCTCGACCGGGGGCAAGATCACCTACAAGGGCGCTCCGCCCATCGTGCGCAGCGGCGCGAAGTTCATGGGCGGCGACATCACAAGGGTGGAGTGATTCGCAATTCACAATTCATAATTCACAATTTTGACTTTGCTGAAGTCGGTTTTGAACGTCTGCAAACTAAATTATTGTGAATTGTGAATTTTGCATTATATGAAAACCTTTCTCCACGAAGTTGCCGAAGACCTCTATGCCCGTTACGGCGAAGGGCTTTCCGAAAGGGCGATCCTCTTTCCGTCGCGCCGTGCGCGGCTGTTCTTCGTCGACGCCCTAACGGGCATCGCCGGGCGTCCGATGTGGCAGCCCCGGTGGGTGACGGTCGACGATCTGACGACCGAGATTTCGGGACTCCGCACCGGGGACCGCGTGCGGCTGATCACCGAACTCTACAAAATCTATTCGGAATACCACGCCGAGCCGTTCGACAAGTTCTATTTCTGGGGCGACATGCTCCTGACGGATTTCGACACCATTGACAAATACCGGATCGACGCCGCGATGCTGTTCCGCAACATCTCGGAGATCAAGGAGATCGAGGCCGACATTTCGTACCTCACTCCCGCGCAGCTGCAAATCCTGCGTTTCTGGTCGACGCTCGCCGACGAAACCGATCTCTCGGAGGAGAAGCGCCGCTTCCTGGCGATCTGGAAGACCCTGGGGCCGGTTTACGCCCGCTTCCGCGAACGGCTCTCCGAGCTGGGCATCGCCTACAACGGCATGGTCCAGCGGGCCGCCGCCGACCGCATCCGCGGCGAGGGGTATGCCTTTCCCGAGGCGCGGCAATATGTCGTGGCGGGATTCAACGCCCTGTCGGAGTGCGAGAAACAGCTTTTCCGCTTCCTCTCGACGGCTGCCGAGACCGATTTCTACTGGGATTACGACTCCTATTATAAAGACCGCCCCGAGCAGGAGGCCGGGATGTTCGTGCGCGAGAACGTCGTGCAGTTCCCGCCGCGCGGGGACGTGTCGCACGACAACATGGAGCGTCCGAAGGAGCTGACCGCCGTGGCTGCCGTTTCGAACGCCGTGCAGTGCAAGCACGCCGCTGCGATCCTGCGGGAACTGGCCGCACGGGGGCCGCTGGACAAGCGCACCGCCGTGGTGCTGACCGATGAAAACCTGCTCCTGCCGCTGCTCTACGCCCTGCCGCCCGAGATCGGGAAGGTCAACGTCACGATGGGCTATCCGCTGCGGGCCAGCCTGGCCTACACCTTCGTCGAACGCCTCGTGGAGTTGCAGGCCCACCGCCGCACGAAGGGCGCAGGATGCACGTTCTACCATGCCGACGCCGTGGGCATTCTCGCGCACCCCTACGTCGCGGACAGCGATGCCCGCGAGACCCGCGCCATGCAGGACGAGATCGTGCGCGAACGGCGCATTTCGGTCGACGCCGCATGGCTGGGACGCAACGACCTGCTGCGGATGATCTTTTCGCCCGTCGCTGGGTGGCGCGAGCTGTCCGACTGGCTGCTGCGGGTCGTCGCCGCCGTGGCCCGGACGCCCTACGAGGGCGACGACCGGCGTCAGCGCGTGGAGTTTCTGGCCGTGATTTCGGAGGAGATTTCCAAACTCCGCAATTCGCTGGACGAGTGCGACATCGAGTTGACGACGGAGGTTTACACCTCGCTGCTGCGTCGCCATCTGCAGACCGTGCGCATCCCCTACGAGGGCGAGCCGCTCGAAGGGGTGCAGGTCATGGGCATCCTCGAAACCCGCAACCTCGATTTCGAAAACGTCGTCCTGCTCTCGATGAACGACGACAACTTCCCGGGCAACCACATGGCGCAGGCGTCGTTCGTGCCCTACAACCTGCGGGCGGCCTACGGACTGCCCACGCCCGAGCACCACGAGGGGGTTTACGCCTACTATTTCTACCGCCTCGTGCAGCGCGCCCGGCGGGTGTGGATGCTCTACTGCTCGCACGCCGACGACAAATCGACGGGCGAACCGAGCCGCTACATCTACCAGCTCGACTACGAGAGCGGATTTCCCGTCCGGAAGGTCGAGGTGGGTGTGGATGTCAACCTCGCCGAGACCGATCCGATCGAGGTGGCCAAGGACGAGGGGATCATGCAGCGTCTCGGACGCTTCACCGACCCCGAATCGAAGGCCACGCTCTCGCCGACGGCTTTCTTCCGCTATGTGGCCTGTCCCCTGCGGTTCTATTTTCACTCCGTGGCGCGTCTCCAGGCCGACGACGAGATCGCCGAGGAGGTCGACGCCCCGATGTTCGGCACGATCCTTCACGCCGCGGTGCAGAAACTCTATGCCCGGATCGTGGGCGAGGCGCACCCCGGCGAGACCCTGCGGGCGATGATCCGCACGGGTGAGATCGCCGCGGCGGTCGAGGCGGCGATCAACGAGAATTATTTGCAGGACCCCGCGGCCACGACCGACGACTATACGGGCAACCTGCTGCTGGTCAAAGACATCGTTACGCGCTATCTGCGGGGCGGGGTGATGCCCTACGATGCGGCGCACGACGGCTTCACGGTCACGGGGCTGGAGCAGGAAGTGGCATACGGATTCGATTTCACGGCGGCGGGCCGCCCCCTTTGCATGAAGTTCGCGGGCATCGCCGACCGCATCGACGCGCTGGACGACGGAACGCTGCGTGTGGTGGACTACAAGACCGGGGCGCCGCACCTGGAGTTCGCCGGGGTGGAGAGCCTTTTCCGCGGCGAGGGCAAACAGCGGCTTTCGAACATTCTCCAGACCTTGCTCTACGCCATGATGCTCTACCGTACGCGGGGCGTCGACGCCGAACCCGCGCTCTACTACGTGCGGGCGATGAACCGTCCCGACTATCTGCCGACGCTCGACGACCGGGAAACGGGCGTCCGCGGCGGACGTTACACGCTTTATGCCGAACGGTTCGAGGAGTTGGTGCGCCAAACGCTGGCGGAGCTCTACGATCCCTCGGTGCCGTTCCGCCAGTGCGAAGATGCCGACACCTGCAAGTTCTGCGATTTCAACGTGATTTGCAAGAGGTAGTTTTTGCGGCCTGCGGCCGCGGGATTTCATGTACTTTTTTCCGCAAAAAGTACCAAAAACTCCCCGACGGATGCCTTTGCCTGCGACGAACCGGCTAACGCTGGCTCCGGGCGACTATTCGCGGGGGCGCACGCGCCCCGTCCCCTCCGCTTGCGCTTTTAGCCGGTCCGTCGCTTAACGGCCCCGGCATCGAGTCGGGATCGGATTGTCTCCAAGATTTAAGTCTACAATTTCACCACGAAATAGGACGCTCCGCTGCGGCGTGCCGCCTCGATGCCGATTGCGGAATCCTCGAAGATCAGCGTCTCGCGCGGCGTGCAGCCTTCGCGGCGCATGGCCTCCAGAAAACAGTCCGGAGCGGGTTTCGGACGCTCCACGTCGGCGCCCGAGAGAATGCCGTCGACACGGCCCAGCGGCGCTGCGGGGTCCGTTCCGCCGGAGTGGAAGCCCGTTCCGGAGACCCCGCCCTCTGCCGTGGGGCCGCCGATTCCCAGGTGGCGCATCACGTTGTCGATGTTGGCCCGGCTGCCCGTCGAGACCACCCACACGCGGCCGCCGCCGGCGTGGAACTGCCGGCAGAACGTCCACAGGGGTTCGTTGAGCCGCACGGTGTCGAAAAACGTGGGGTAGAGGGCGATCTTGCGAAGCCGCAGCCGCTCGCGTTCGGCGGGGTCGGCGATTCCGAAGCGCGTGAGAAACTCGTTGCACCGCATTCCGAAGTAATTGGCGGCGTACTCCTCCTCGGTGAGCGTGTAGCCCGCTTCGCCGAGGGCCGCGACGTAGGAGAGCGTGTTGGCCCGCCGGGTGTCGGCCAGCGTGCCGTCGAAATCGAGCAGAAGAAGGCGGATTTCAGAATTTTCCATTTTTCGGTTTGCTATTCGGTCGAAGGCGTGTATCGGCTATGACTCGTTCCAAAGGCTCGTTGCCGCCTGAATCCCGGCTCTTGGCCGGGTCAGTCGAACGACTGCATGCCGGTCTGGGCGATGCGCATCAGGCGTTGGTACTCGGTGGGGGTCAGCTCCATGAAGAAATAGTGGAGCGGGTCGACGCGCATGCCGTCGAGCCGCACTTCGTAGTGGAGGTGGGGGGCCAGCGAAAGGCCCGTGTCGCCCGAGAGGGCGATGATGTCGCCCCGCCGCACGGTCTGGCCCTTGCGGACGTTGATCTTCGAGAGGTGGCTGTACGAGGTTTCGTAGCCGTTGCCGTGGTCGATCACTACGGTCTGGCCCTGCGTCGAGTTGCGCTGCGCCGCGTCGCGCACCACGCCGTCGGCCGTGGCGAAGACGCGCGAACCCTCGGGGATGGTGTAATCCACGCCCTGATGCGATTGCAGCGTCTTGTAGAAGGGGTGGATACGCATGCCGTAGGAGGCTGTGAGCAGCGTCAGCTGCTTGTTGATCACGGGCTGGATCGAGGGGATATTGTCGCACCTGCGGCCCGCCGTGTCGATGCGCGCCTGCAGTTCGAGGTACGAGGCGTTGAGCGTTTCGAGCTGTCGTTCCATCTCGCTCACCCTCTCGCGCAGTTCGCGTTTGAGCTGACGCGTCGAGCGGCCCACGATCTTTTCGTAGGTCGAACTCTGCCGCTGTTCGTGCTCCGAGTCGAAATCGTACGGCTCCGACTCGAAGAGGATGCGGAAAACGTTGCGGTCGCGTTCCGAAAGGTTTCCCAGAACGGTCGAGAGCGAGTCGTACCGGGCGGACAGCGCCTCGTATTCGCGGCGCAGGCGGTCGGTCGAGTGCTTCATCTGGTATTCGAACGGCGTGTCGAAGAAGACCGAGAAGCCCACGTAGTAGAGCACCGCCATCCCCAGCCACACGAAAAGGTGGACCGTGGCGCGGATGATCCGCTGCTTGCGCCGCCTGCGCCTGCGCAGACGCTCTAAATCCTTTTTACCTGCCATGTCAGAGCTTTTCGAAGTTGGTCTCGCGCATGTTCTCCATCAGGCGTTCGTACTCCTCGGGGGTCATGTTGCGGTTGAAATAGTTGATCGGGTTGACGGGCACGCCCTTGTGGATCACCTCGTAGTGGAGGTGGGGACCCGTCGAACGCCCCGTGTTGCCCGTCCGGGCGATGATCTGGCCGCGCGTGACGCGCTCGCCGGGTTTCACGAGCACCTCGTTCAGGTGGGCGTAGCGCGTCTTGTAACCGAATTCGTGGTTGAGCAGCACCTGCTTGCCGTAGCCGCCGTTGAAGCCGCTGGCCGAGGCTGTTTCGACCACGGCGTCGCCCGTGGCATAGACCGGAGTGCCGCGGTCGCAGCCGAAGTCGATGCCCGTGTGGGGGCGGATGTAGCCCAGCACGGGGTGCATGCGGCGCGCGCTGAAGGCGCCGATGTGGTTGTTGTGCAGCGCCGAGCGGTCGATGGGCCAGATGGCCGGGACGGCTGCCGAGAGCTGCTCCTTGTTCTTCGAGAACTGCTGCAATTCGTCGAACGACACCGATTCGAGGTAGATCGTCCGGGCCAGCGCGTCCAGCTGCCGCCATGTCCCGACCATCAGCGGGGCGTAGTCGTCGTCGGCGAGCGGGGCGTATTTCGAATCGGGGTAGGGTTGCCACACGCCCGGGATCGAGAGCGTGTCGGTCGAGAAGAGCGAGCGGTAGACGTAGTTGTCGCGGTGGCGTATTTCGTCGACGCGCTGCTGGGCGGTGCGGATGCGGTCCTGGAGAATGCGGTATTTGATCACCGTCTCGCGGTTGTCGCGCAGGATGCGGTACATCTTGGGCGTGTAGAAGAAGTAGGAGAAGAGGACGTTGGCGATCGACACGAGGATGAATCCGATCAGGATCTTGCGGATCAGACGGTAGGTGCGGAGCCGGAACGGGGCCGTCATCACGCCGTGCGTGAGAACCTGCGCCTCGTGTGTCAGCTCCTCTGCGCCTGTCCGAAGCGTTTCGGTTCCGAATCTGTGTCCTTTTTCGCCCATCGCGGAAAAATCTCCTTTAATAGGATGCAAATTTAGTTTAAAATGTGTAATTTTGCAACCCGAAATCAAGAACGTGAAAATAGGATAAATCAATATATCATGGAGTCAAATAAAATTCGTCAGGCCTTTCTCGACTTCTTCGAGTCGAAAGGGCATGCTATCGTGCCTTCGGCCCCGATGGTCGTCAAGGGCGACCCCACGCTGATGTTCACCAACGCGGGCATGAACCAGTTCAAGGACATCTTCCTGGGCAACGCCCCCCGCAAGTATCCGCGTGCGGCCGATACGCAGAAATGTCTGCGCGTTTCGGGCAAGCACAACGACCTGGAGGAGGTCGGTCACGACACCTATCACCATACGATGTTCGAGATGCTGGGCAACTGGTCCTACGGCGATTACTTCAAGAAGGAGGCGATCGAGTGGGCCTGGGAACTGCTCCACGGCGTCTACGGACTGCCCGCCGAGCGGATGTACGCCACGGTGTTCGAAGGTTCGGAGGAGGACGGCGTGCCGTTCGATCAGGAGGCTTACGACTACTGGCTCCGGTACCTGCCCGCGGACCATATCATCCGCGGCAACAAGCACGATAATTTCTGGGAGATGGGCGAGACGGGACCCTGCGGACCCTGCTCGGAAATCCACTTCGACCTGCGCGACGAGGCGGAGATCGCCGCCAAACCGGGCCGCGAGATGGTCAACGCGAGCCATCCGCAGGTGATCGAGATCTGGAACCTCGTCTTCATGCAGTTCAACCGCAAGGCAAACGGCTCGCTGGAGGAACTTCCCGCGCGCAACGTCGACACGGGCATGGGCTTCGAGCGCCTCTGCATGATCCTCCAGGGCAAGAAGTCGAACTACGACACCGACGTTTTCCAGCCCACGATCGGCCGCATCGCGGAGATGTCGGGCAAGAAATACGGCGAGGACCGGAAGGCCGACGTGGCCATGCGCGTGATCGCCGACCACCTGCGCGCCATCGCCTTCTCGATCGCCGACGGCCAGCTGCCGTCGAACGTCAAGGCGGGCTATGTCATCCGCCGCATCCTGCGCCGCGCCGTGCGCTACGGCTATACCTACCTCGGCTTTACCGAGCCGACGCTCTGCCGCCTAGTTCCCGGACTGGTCGGGCAGATGGGCGGCCAGTTCCCCGAGCTGAAGGCCCAGCAGGGACTGATCGAAAAAGTGATCGAGGAGGAGGAGTCCTCGTTCCTGCGCACGCTCGCCACGGGCATCAACCTGCTGGACGGCGTGATCTCCAGAACCAAAGGCGAAGGCAAGGAGCTTATTTCGGGCAAGGACGCCTTCGAACTCTACGATACGTTCGGTTTCCCGATCGACCTCACGGAGCTGATCGCCCGCGAACAGGGCGTCGGCGTGGACCTCGCCGCCTTCGAAAAGGAGTTGCAGGCCCAGAAGGAGCGTTCGCGCAACGCTGCCGCCGTCGACACCGACGACTGGGTGGAGCTGTTCCCCATCCGCGAGAGCGTCTTCACGGGCTACGACACGCTGACCGAGAAGGTCCGCATCGCACGCTACCGCCGCGTCACGTCGAAGGGCAAGACATCGTACCAGCTGGTTTTCGACCGCACGCCGTTCTACGGCAACTCGGGCGGCCAGGTCGGCGACATCGGTATGATCGAGAGCGCCAACGAGCGCATTCCTGTCGTGGCCACCGAGAAGGAGAACGGCCTGATCATCCATATCGTGAACCAGCTCCCGGAGAACCCCGCGGCTGAATTTACGGCCCGGGTGGACCCCGAAAAGCGGCAGGCCGCAGCCAACAACCACACCGCCACGCACCTTATGCACGAGGCGCTGCGCAAGGTGCTCGGCGCGCATGTCGAGCAGAAGGGTTCGCTGGTGACGCCCGAAATCCTGCGTTTCGACTTCTCGCATTTCCAGAAGGTGACGCCCGAGGAGCTGCGCAAGGTGGAGCAACTCGTCAACCGGGCCATCCGCGCCAACTATCCGCTCGTGGAGAACCGCGAGGCTACGAAGGAGGAGGCCGAGAAGTGCGGTGCGATGATGCTCTTCGGCGAGAAATACGGCGACAAGGTCCGCATGGTCCGCTTCGGGTCGTCGGTCGAACTGTGCGGCGGTACGCACACCGGCGCCACGGGCAATATCGGCTTCTTCAAGATTCTCTCGGAGAGCGCCATTTCGGCCGGCGTGCGCCGTATCGAGGCTGTCACGGGCGAGCAGGCCGAGAAGGTGCTCTATGCCGCCGAGGACACGATGCGCAACATCGCCGAATACCTCAATAACCCGCAGGTCGTGCAGGCCGTGAAGAAGATGCTCGAAAGCAACGAGACCCTCTCGAAGGAGGTCGAGTCGATGCGCCGCGAGCAGGTGGCCCAGTGGGCCGACAAGATCGCCGCATCGACGCCCGAACGTCACGGCATGCAGCTTTTCGCCACGCAGACCGACCGCCGTCCCGACTTCGTGAAGGACCTGGCCTACAACCTGCGCCAGCGTTCGCCCAGGCTGGTTTTCGTCGTGGGTTCCGTCTGGGACGGGAAGCCGACGCTGACGGTGATGCTGGGCGACGAGATCACGGCCTGCGGCGTGAATGCCGGAGCCGTCGTGCGCGAGGCCGCGAAGCTGATGCAGGGCGGCGGAGGCGGACAGGCCTTCTTCGCGACGGCCGGCGGCAAGAATCCCGACGGTTTGCAGGCCGCCATCGACAAGGCCGTGGAGTTGATTTGCAATCAGCTCAATTAAAAATGAAAAATTAAGAATTAAAAATTCTGTATTTTCAGTCGCACTCTGGTCGACATCCCGGTCGTAGTTCCTGCTGAAGTTTGGGGCAAAACCCCGGGTGAAACTTTGGTTGAAATCTTGGTCGCGACGCGATTAAGCCCCCGCCAAGGCGGGGGTTGGGGGTGGGTCCAATTTGTAAACGCGGCGGTACGCCGCGACAACGGCGACCGAGAGCAATATTGACGAATAATAAAACAAGATACATTTATGAGCAACAACAAGGTATTACTTATGATCCTCGACGGCTGGGGAAACGGCCGTCACGATAAGGCGGACGTCATTTCGACCGTGCATCCCGAATACATTTCGGCCATGACCGAAAAATACCCCCATGCCGAACTGCGCACCGACGGCGAGAACGTCGGCCTGCCCGACGGACAGATGGGCAACTCGGAGGTGGGACACCTCAATATCGGCGCCGGCCGCGTCGTTTATCAGGACCTCGTGAAGATCAACCGCGCCTGCCGCGACAACTCGATCATGCAGAACCCGGAGGTGAAAGCCGCGTTCGAATACGCCAAGAAAAACGGCGTGAACGTGCATTTCATGGGCCTCGTGTCGGACGGCGGCGTGCACTCGTCGCTGGAGCATCTTTTCAAACTCTGCGACATCGCCGCCGAATATAAGATCGAAAATACGTTCGTGCACTGCTTCATGGACGGCCGCGACACCGACCCGCGCAGCGGCAAGGGCTTCGTCACCGACCTCGAAAAGCACATGGCCGCATCGACGGGCAAGGTGGCCACGGTCATCGGCCGTTATTACGCCATGGACCGCGATAAACGCTGGGAGCGGGTGAAAATCGCTTACGACGCGCTGGTCGACGGCGTCGGCGAGAAGGCGTCGGACATGGTCGAGGCCGTGCAGAAATCCTACGACGAGGGCGTTACGGACGAGTTCATCAAGCCCGTCGTGCGCGTCGACGCTGCCGGACAGCCCGTCGGCATGATCCGTCCGAACGACCTGGTGATCTTCTTCAACTACCGCAACGACCGCGCCAAGGAGCTTACCATCGTGCTGACGCAGGAGGATATGCCCGCCGAGGGAATGCACACCATGCCGCTCTACTACTGCTGCATGACCCCCTACGACGCCAAGTTCACGGGCCTGCACATCCTTTTCGACAAGGAGAACGTGCCCGACACCATCGGCGAGTGGGTTTCGAAGCAGGGCCTCAAACAGCTGCGTATCGCCGAGACCGAGAAATACGCCCACGTGACGTTCTTCCTGAACGGCGGCCGCGAGGAGAAATTCGACGGCGAGGAGCGTATCCTCGTCGCCTCGCCCAAGGTGGCGACCTATGACCTCCAGCCCGAAATGTCGGCCCCGGAAGTGGCTGAAAAACTGGTCGCTGCGCTGGGTGAAAAGAAATTCGACTTCATCTGCCTGAACTTCGCCAACGGCGACATGGTGGGCCACACGGGCGTCTATGAGGCGATCGTGAAGGCCGTGAAGGCTGTCGACAAGTGTGTCTCCGAGGTCGTGGAGGCCGCCAGGGCCAACGGCTACGAGGTGGTGATGATCGCCGACCACGGCAACGCCGACAACGCCGTCAATGCCGACGGTACGCCCAACACGGCGCACTCGCTCAATCCGGTTCCCATTGTGGTGGTGTCGGACCGCGTGAAGTCCGTCCGCAGCGGTATTCTGGCCGACGTGGCTCCCACGGTGCTGAAGCTGATGGGGCTGGAGCAGCCTGCCGAAATGACGGGCAAAGCGCTGGTGGAGATGAAATAACCGCTCCCTGCATTGCGAAAAACCCCGGCCGGAAGGCCGGGGTTTTTAGTTTCAGTAGAGTTCGATGAATTCGTAGGAGTTGCCGACGGCGGCGAGGTATTTCAGAAACTCCTCCTGCGGGATGACCACCGTCGCGCGGTTGTCGTTGGGGTGGAACGAGTAGGCGGGGCAGTCGCGCAGGTTGACGTCGAGGAACAGGTGGACGTGGTTCTCCGGGTCGTTGATCAGCCCGAAGGGCGAGACCGAGCCGGGCCGCAGTCCCAGCCAGCGTTCCATGCGCTCGGGCGAGGCGAACGTCAGTTTGCCCTGGCGCAGGCGGGCTTCGAGGTCGCGGATAGCCAGCGACCGCTCCGAATCGAAACACACGAGGTAGTGGCGGTCGCCCTTGTGGTTGCGGAAGAAGAGGTTCTTGCAGTGTTTCGAACCGTCGTCGCGCCACCATTGGCGGGCGATTTCGATGGTCGGGGCCTCGGGGTGTTCATACCATTCGTAGCGGATGCCGCGGGCGTCGAGAAAGTCGAAAACAGGTTGTTTGCGGTCCATGATTCAGGCGTTAAAACGTCCGCGCAGGCGCAGCGACGACCTGCGCAGCGCGATTCGGAGATAGAGGAGCGTGCGACACTCCCTTCCCTTCAGAATGCGGTCGAGCAGCGGGCGTTTCAGCAGCGGATGCCAGCGGGGCGTGTAGGTCTCTGCGCCGAACAGCTCCGGGCGGGCGGCAATGGCTCCGAGGACGCTCCGGCGGTCGCCGAAACGGATGTTGTTTGCGGCCCGTAGCAGCGTGTCGCGGACCAGATTCTGCCGCAGGGCGAAGAGGTATGTCTTGTCCGTGATGCCGAAGCGTTCGGCCAGCTGCGGGATGAAGCGGTCGAGCCGCTCGGCGGCCTCGACGAGTTCGCAGGCCGGCATGGGGCGTGTGCTGAGCGTGTTCCGTCCGCGGCGCATGTAGTGCATGTAGAGGCCGCTGCGCCAGACGACCGACTGCATCCGGCTGATGCAGGTGAAGAAGAAAAGGTGGTCTTCGCGGGAGCAGAGGTGTTCGATGAAGCGGATTCCGAGGCGGCGGAGCGTCTCCGTGTGGTAGAGTTTGCAGACGCTGCATCCGTCCTGCAGAAACCGCTGTCCCACGGCTGCCGAAGGATCGTCGCCGATGGCGAGCGCCCCGTCGTCGTAGCTGAAAAACGCCTCGTTCGGCCCCGGCGGCTCGGCCTCCGAAAAGTCGAGCAGTATGCCTTGCATGACGATCGTTCCCGGACCCGGGGCGGGATCGCGGAAAAATTCGGCCAGAAATTCCTTTTCGGCCCAGTCGTCGGCGTCCATGAAGGTGATGAAACGTCCGCGGGCGTTGTCGATGCCCGCATTGCGGGCCGCCGAGACCGACGCTTCGTCGAGCGTCAGGGTGCGGATGCGCCCGGGGTGTTCCGCGGCGTAGCGGGCGCAGCGTTCCCGCGAATCGTCCGACGAGCCGTTTTCGACCAGGATGAGTTCGAAATCGGTGTAGCTCTGGGCCAGCAGGCTCTCCACGCATGCGCCGAGGTGGGGCGCTGCATTGTGGACCGGGATTACGACCGTGAGGTTGGGTTCGGGCTGGGACATCGGCTATTGGTTTTGAGGAGTATAGAAATCCCGGATGTTCCGTGCGATGCACTCCACGAGTATTTCGATCGCCTCGACGGGCGACCAGGCGTTGTGGGGCGAGAGCAGCAGGCGGTCCGGTTCACGGACCGAGAGCAGGGGATTGCCCGCTTCGAGCGGTTCGTGCGTGAAAACATCGAGCCCCGCCCCGGCGAGCCGTCCGGCGTCGAGGGCCGCGGCCAGCGCCGCTTCGTCCACGATGCCGCCGCGCGCCACGTTGATCAGGATGGCCGAAGGCTTCATCAGCGCCAGTTCGCGCGCGCCGATCAGATTGCGCGTGCGGTCGTTCAGCGGGGCGTGGACCGACACCACGTCGGCCCATCGGAGCAGTTCGTCGAGCGGCTTTTCGGGATAGGGTTCCTCGCGCACGACGCCCGAGGTCGAGGTATAGGCGATGCGGCATCCCAGCGCCTCGGCGACGCGGGCGACGCTGCGGCCGATGTTGCCCAGCCCGACGATGCCCCATTTCGAGCCGTAAAGCTGGTGTGTGGTGCGCCCGAAGTGGTATTGCAGGGGCGATCCTGCGTATTCGGTCTTGACGTAGCGGTCGTAATAGACCGTCTGTCGCAGCAGGCCGATGGCCGCGCCGATGGTGGTCTCCGTCACGGCGTGGGTCGAGTAGCCCACGGCATTTTTCACCGCAATGCCCAGTTCGGCCGCGGCCTCGAGGTCGATGTGGTTCATGCCGGTCGCCGCCACGCAGATCAGCCGCAGGCGGGGGAGCTGCCGGAGGGTTTCGCGGCGGAAAACCACCTTGTTGGTGATCACCACGTCGGCTTCGCGGCAGCGGTCGGCGACCTCTTCGCGGGCCGTGGTCCGATAACCCGTGTAGTTGCCCAGCGCGCGGATGGACCCGAGGTCGGCGTCGCCGAGCGAGTATTCGTCCAGAAATACGATGTTCGGTTGCATATCCTTTGTGTTTTTGTAAATTGCGTTCGGCGGCGCGGACTCGGTTCCCGGATGCGGATTCGGTCCGCTGCCCTTTGAAGAGGGCTTTCAGCCCTCCAGTTCGCCGATTAAATCCCTGATCACCACGGAAGCGCATCCGATTCCGAACAGCGCGGGGATGTAGGAGATCGTCCCGACGTTCGACTTCTTGTTCTGCTCCTCGCAGAGGATCATGGCCCCTTCGCGCATCGGCTCGGGAGAGAATACGGCCCGGAACCCCCGGCGGATGCCGATCTTGTGGAGCCGCTTGCGCAGCATGTGGGCCAGCGGGCAGTGGTGGGTTTTCGAGATGTCGGCGATTTCGAGTTTGGTGGGGTCGGTTTTGGCTCCGGCGCCCATCGAGCTGACGAGCGGCAGCCCGCGCTCCAGCGAGGCGGCGATCAGCGCCAGTTTCGGCGAGAGGGTGTCGATGGCGTCCACCACGTAGTCGTAGCGCGCGGCGTCCAATAAGATATAGGTCTCCTCGTCCTTGATATATTTGTCGACCACCGTGAGTCCGATTCCGGGGTTGATGTCGCGCAGGCGTTCGGCCAGCACCTCGGCCTTCGGGCGGCCGACGGTCGAATGGAGGGCCACCAGCTGGCGGTTGATGTTGGTCGCGTTCACCGTGTCGGCGTCGGCGACGGTCATGCGTCCCACGCCCGCCCGGGCGATCATCTCCGCGGCATAGGCCCCCACGCCGCCCAGCCCGACCACGAGCACGTGGGCGTTGCGCAGCAGCTCCAGTTTTTCGCTGCCGAGCAGCAATTCGGTTCTTTCCAGCCAGTTATGCGTATGCGTTTCCATTTGTCATTGTCATTTGTCGCCCTTCGTCCGGCCCGGTCCTTCGTACTCGCCGCCTGTGAATATTCGTTTGTAATTATCTAAAATTGCCCGTTGCAGCTCCTCCTCCGGCACCCCTTTCGCCTCCGCCGCCCGGGCGTAAATTTCCGCGATGGGCACGGGGCTGTCGTCGGTCTCCAGAAAGAGCTGCGAAAGCGGCGTCTCGCGCAGCGCCGCAAGGGTCTTGGGCGATGCGAACGTGCGTTCGCCGAACGAGAGGCAGTAACCTTTCGCCAGGGCCTGCCGCGCCTGCTCGGGCGAGCCGATGAAGCCGTGGAAAATCACGGCCCGGGGTTCCGAGGCCGCCAGTTCGCGCATCAGCGGCTCGAAGGCCCTGACGCAGTGGAGCACCACGGGTAGTCCCCGCTCGCGGGCCAGCCGCAACTGCGTCCGCAGTGCGGACAGCTGGGCCGCACGGTCGGCGCCGCGCACGAAATCCAGTCCCGTTTCGCCCACGGCCTGCGCCCCGCCGAGACGCTGGCCGAGCGTTGCGGCGTCCTGCGTCGCGGCGTCCCACGGGTGCACGCCCGCCGTGCGGAGTTCGATCCCCGAACCGGTCGGGCGATGGGTGTGTATGTTGACGTAAGGGAGCATCCGGATTGCAAATGTAGGAATTTTAGCGGGAGCATTGCGAATTTGGAGCCAATTTTTTAACCTTCGCTGCCGGCTGCCGGCCGGCGGGACGCGGGGATGTTTTCCGGAGGTTGTTTCCGCTCCGGATTCTTTCGAAACCCTTTCGCATCGGAAGTATTCGTAAGGCTCTTATTTTGTCCCGAAAGCGGGCGTTCCAAATCTTAATTAAATTTAAGAAATAATGGTTTGCGCATGGGGAATTTCGGGAAAAATTTCGTACTTTCGCACGCGAATTAATTGTTAGCTCACTAACAGCCGAACTTGAATTCCAAACATAACAATCAAAATCATTAACCATGTCGAAAATCATTACACTACGCAAGGGTTTAGACATCAATCTGGTGGGCAAACCCCAGGAGTCGCTCGCGGACGCGCCGCAGGCTTCGGAGTATGCCCTCTCGCCCCTCGATTTCGAGGGCGTGACTCCCAAGCTGCTGGTTAAGGAGGGCGATCGGGTGAAAGCCGGCACGCCGTTGTTCTTCAACAAGTACAACGAACGCGTGCTCTTCACGTCGCCCGTCAGCGGTACGGTGGCCGCCGTCAACCGCGGAGAGAAGCGCAAGGTCCTCTCCGTGACGGTGACTCCCGACGCCTCCCAGGAGTACGAGGAGTTTGAGAAGACCGACCTCGGGTCGGCTTCGCGCGAGCAGATCGTCTCCCTGCTGCTCCGGTCGGGCCTTTGGCCGATGATCGTGCAGCGCCCTTACGGCATCATCGCCGACCCCAGCGACACGCCGAAAGCGGTCTTCATCTCCGCCTTCGACTCCGCGCCGCTGGCCCCGGATTACAATTTCGTGCTGAAAGCCGAACAGAAGAACCTCCAGACGGGTATCGACGTGATGCGCAAACTCACTCCGGGCAAGGTGCATCTCTCGGTGCGCGCCAAGGCCGAAGGGCAGATGCCCTCGCTCAAGGGCGCCGAACTCCACGCCTTTGCGGGCAAACACCCCGTCGGCAACGTCGGCGTGCAGATCCACCACGTGGACCCGGTGAACAAGGGCGAAGTGGTGTGGACGGTCAATATCCAGGATCTGGCCATCATCGGCCGCCTGTTCAACGAAGGCCGCGTCGACATGACGAAGATCATCGCCGTGGCCGGTTCGGAGATCGAGCGTCCGCAGTACGTCCGCATGGTGGGCGGCGCGAAGGTCGACTCCCTGGTCAAGGGCAACGTGAAGCGACAGAAGGAGGGCGACAGCGTCCGCTTCATCTCGGGCAACGTGCTCACGGGCACCCGGACCGCGCCGGACGGCTTCATGGGCTTCTACGCCAATCAGCTGACCGCCATCCCCGAGGGCGACAAGTACGAACTGCTGGGCTGGGCGATGCCCCGTTTCGGGAAGTTCTCCGTGTCGCGCGCCTATTTTTCGTGGCTCTGCCCGAAGAAGGCCTACAACCTCGACACCAACATGAACGGCGGCGAGCGTCCGTTCGTCGTGACGGGGCTTTACGAGCAGTACCTGCCGATGGACATTTACCCGATGTACCTGCTGAAGGCGTGCCTTGCGGGCGACATCGAAAAGATGGAGAACCTCGGCATCTACGAGGTCACCGAAGAGGACTTCGCGCTGTGCGAGTTCGTCGATCCCTCGAAGATCGAGATTCAGCAGATCATCCGCGACGGTATTAACTTAATGATCAGGGAGGCTTAAAGATGGGACTTCGTAAATTCATGGACAATATCAAGCCCACCTTCTCCAAGGGAGGCAAGCTGGGCTTTCTGGAGTCGACGTTCGATGCGTTCGAGACGTTCCTCTTCGTACCCAACACCACTACCTCGAAGGGCGCGCACATCCGCGACTGCAACGACATGAAACGTACGATGATCATGGTCGTCGCGGCGCTGATGCCGGCTTTTCTGTTCGGCTGCTACAACACGGGCATCCAGGTCGGACTCGAAGGCTTCACGGCCTTCTTCTACGGACTGGTCCGCGTGCTGCCGATGGTCTGCGTTTCCTATATCGTGGGTCTGGGCATCGAGTTCGGGTTCGCGCAGGCGCGCGGCCACGAGGTCAACGAGGGTTTCCTCGTCACGGGTCTGCTGATCCCGATGATCTTCCCGGTGTCGACGCCGCTCTGGATGGTCGCGCTGTCGACGGCTTTCGCCGTGGTCTTCGGCAAGGAGGTCTTCGGCGGTACGGGCATGAACGTCTTCAACCCCGCGCTGCTGGCGCGCGCCTTCGCCTTCTTCGCCTACACCCCTTCGATGTCGGGTGAGACGGTGTGGTACTCCGACTGGACGATGATGGGCGCGCAGGTCGACGGCATCACCGGCGCTACGGCCCTCGAACAGCTCGGCACGACCGGCGCGATGAACTACTCGCCGCTGGACGCCTTCCTGGGCTTCATTCCCGGATCGTTCGCCGAGACTTCGACGCTGGCCATCCTTCTCGGAGGCGCCATCCTCCTGTTCACGGGCATCGCCTCGTGGCGCACGATGGCGTCGGTGTTCGTCGGCGGACTGGCGATGGGCTACCTCTTCCAGGCGCTCGGCGTGACGACCTATCCCGCCTGGTATCACCTGATCGTCGGCGGTTTCGCCTTCGGTGCGGTCTTCATGGCCACCGATCCCGTGACTTCGTCGCAGACCAACACGGGCAAATACATCGTCGGCCTGATGACCGGCGCGCTGGCCGTGCTGATCCGCGTGGTCAACCCGGCCTATCCCGAGGGCATGATGCTTTCGATCCTCTTTATGAATGCGCTGGCGCCGCTGGTCGACTACTACGTGGTCGAGGCCAACATCTCGCGCCGCCGCAAACGTGTCAAACTCGCAAAATAGGGGAGACTGTTATGGCAACGAAAAAATTCAAATGCAACGTCTGCGGCTACATCCACGAAGGAGACGCCGCGCCCGCTAACTGCCCCGTCTGCGGAGTTCCCGCCTCGGAATTCACCGAGCTGAAGCCGGAGAAGAAGGGCCTGTTCAGCGACAAGAACGGCAATGCCTATATTATTATGTACTCGACGGTGATGGTCGTCATCGTGGCCACGCTGCTCGCGCTGGCCGCGCTGGGACTCCAGAAACGCCAGTACGAGAATGAACTCAATGAGAAGAAGCACGCCATCCTCGCGTCGCTGTCGGCCGGTGACCGGTCCTACGACGAGTTCATCGACGCCTATGTCGTCGACAAGGACGGCAGGCGCGTCGACGGCGAGGATGTCTTCGCGCTGCTCAACGACCTGCCGGGAACCTTCGAGGCGGGCAAGTTCCCGATCTTCGAGGCCCGGGACGGCCGGGTGGTCATTCCCGTGACCGGCATGGGTCTCTGGGGACCTGTCTGGGGCTATGTGGCTCTCGAGAAGGACATGAACACCGTCGCCGGCATCATCATGGCCCACAAGGGCGAGACCCCGGGTCTCGGCGCCGAGATCGCGACGCCCAAGTACCAGGCCAATTTCGTCGGCAAGACGATCTTCGACGGCGACAAGTTCGTTTCGGTGACGCTCCGCAAGGGCGGCGCCAAGGACCCCGCGCACGAGGTGGATGCCATTTCGGGCGGTACGAAGACCTCGGACGGCGTGACGGCGATGCTCTACAACAGCCTGGAGAACTACCTGCCCCTGCTGGAGGCCAAGCGCAACGCTGCGGCTCCCGCTCCGGCCGAAGTGTCTAACGAAGAAAACGTAGAAAACAATGAGTAAGATGGAAAAAGAGCCTTTGTTTTCGGCAAAGAACCTCAAATACCTGACCGGTCCGTTCTCGGCGAACAACCCGGTCATCGTGCAGATCCTCGGTATCTGCTCGGCGCTGGCCGTCACCGTACAGCTCAAGCCCGCCATCGTCATGGCCCTGTCCGTGACGGTCGTCACGGCCTTCTCGAACCTGGTGATGTCGCTGCTGCGCAACGGCGTTCCCTCGCGCATCCGCATCATCGTCCAGCTGGTGGTCATCGCCGCGCTGGTGATTCTCGTCGACCAGGTGCTCAAGGCTTTCGTCTACGAAGTCTCGAAGCAGCTGTCGGTCTACGTCGGACTGATCATCACCAACTGTATCGTCATGGGCCGCATCGAGGCCTTCGCGCTGGCCAACAAGCCTTGGGCGTCGTTCCTCGACGGCATCGGCAACGGTCTGGGCTACGGTCTGATTCTGGTCATCGTGGCCTTCTTCCGCGAGCTTTTCGGTTCGGGCAGCCTCCTGGGCTACCGGATCATCCCCGAGAGCTGGTACATGGCCGAGGGCGGCTTCTATTCGAACTGCGGACTGATGCTCTTCCCGCCGATGGCGCTGATCATCGTGGGCTGCATCATCTGGGTGCACCGTTCGCGCAACAAGGACTTACAGGAAAAATAGGAGGATAACGTATGGAATCATTGAATATCTTTATCCGGTCGATCTTCATCGACAACATGGTCTTCGCGTTCTTCTTCGGCATGTGTTCCTACATCGCCGTTTCGAAGAGCGTAAAAACGGCCCTCGGCCTCGGCGCCGCCGTTACGTTCGTGATGGTGATGACCGTTCCGCTGAACTACCTCTTGTACGAATATGTGCTGAAGGCCAATGCGCTCGTCGAGGGCGTGGACCTGAACTTCCTGTCGTTCATCGTCTTCATCGCCACCATCGCGGCGTTCGTGCAGCTGGTGGAGATGATCGTCGAGAAGTTCTCGCCGACGCTTTACAGCCAGCTGGGCATCTTCCTGCCGCTGATCGCCGTGAACTGCGCCATCATGGGCGGCTCGCTGTTCATGCAGCAGAAGGTCGACGGCGGCGAACTGACGTCGCTCTGGCAGACGATCGTCTACGGACTCGGCTCGGGACTGGGCTGGTGGCTGGCGATCGTGATGATGGCCGCCATCCGCGAGAAGACGACCTATTCGCACATCCCCGCGGCGCTGAAAGGCCCCGGCATCGCCTTCATCATCACCGGTCTGATGGGTATCGCCTTTATGATTTTCTCGGGCATTCAGTTCTAACCTTTAAAAAAAGAGATTCCGATAAATGACTACAACGATTTTAATAGCGATTGCGGCCTTTCTGGCCATAACGCTCGTGCTGGTCGCACTGCTTCTCTATGCGAAGGCGAAACTGACCTCCTCGGGCGACGTCGTGATCGACATCAACGGCGGTGAGAAGGTCATCACGACCGAAAGCGGTTCGACGCTGCTTTCGACGCTGGCCAACAACAAGGTGTTCCTGCCTTCGGCGTGCGGCGGCGGCGGCTCGTGCGGCATGTGCAAATGTCAGGTGCTCGAAGGCGGCGGCGACATTCTGCCCACCGAGACGGGCTTCATCTCGCGCAAGCTGGCCAAGGACCACTGGCGTCTCGGCTGCCAGGTGAAGGTCAAGGAGAATATGAAAATCCGTGTTCCCGAGGCCGTGCTGGGCGTCAAGAAGTGGGAGTGCACCGTGGTCTCGAACCGCAATATCTCGACTTTCCTCAAGGAGTTCGTCGTGAAGCTGCCCGAGGGCGAGAACCTCAAGTTCCGCAGCGGCGGTTACATCCAGATCGACATTCCGAAGTACGACGCCATCAAGTTCTCGTCGATGGACGTGGACGAGAAGTTCCGCGCCGACTGGGACAAATTCAAGATGTGGGATCTGGTGACGACCAACCCCGAGCCGACGTTCCGCGCCTACTCGATGGCCAACCATCCGGCCGAGGGCAACATCATCATGCTCAACATCCGTATCGCCACGCCTCCGTTCGACAAGGCCACGGGCGGTTTTATGAAGGTCAACCCGGGTATCTGCTCGTCGTATGTCTTCTCGCGCAAGCCGGGTGACAAGATCACGATTTCGGGTCCTTACGGCGAATTCTTCCTGCCGGACAATCTGCCCTCGACGCAGGAGCTGATCTTCATCGGCGGCGGTGCGGGCATGGCTCCGATGCGCAGCCACCTGATGCACCTGTTCAAGACCGAAAAGACCGACCGTCCGGTGTCGTTCTGGTACGGCGCGCGTGCGCTGAAGGAGGTTCCCTATCTCGACGAGTTCCACCAGATCGAGAAGGATTTCCCCAACTTCTCGTTCAATCTGGCCCTCGACCGTCCCGATCCCGAGGCGGACGCCGCCGGAGTGAAGTACACGCCGGGCTTCGTGCACAACGTGCTCTACGAAAACTACCTCAAGAACCACCAGGCTCCCGAGGACTGCATCTACCTCATGTGCGGACCTCCGATGATGATCGCTTCGGTCGTCAAGATGCTCGACAACCTCGGCGTGCCGCCGGAGAATATCTTGTACGACAACTTCGGCAGTTAGTGAGTGCAATGACCACCAAAACGCCGTAGGCGAATAAAAGAGGAAGGACGGAAGATCGAATTGATTCGAAACTTTCGTCCTTCCTCTTTTATTGATCCCGCAGGGATTGTCGGTTCATTGCCGAACGCCGTCGAAGTCACGGAGCGCGGTTATCGCGAGCGGAGGCGAGCGATGCGACGTAACTTGCGTTCGGTGCGAGGATTCATTGCCGAACGTCGCCGAAGTCACGGGCGGCGGGGCGAAAATCGGCGATGACGGAGGCGGGATGGTGCGGCGACGGGATGGTCTACGGCGAATGAGGGCGCGAATGGAACTTTCGGAGCCTCGGAATTTGGCGGATCGGAAATAAAACCGTAAATTCGGATAAACTTCAAATAGGGTGCTATGAGACTTGTCCTGGTGTTTGTCGCATTGTTGCTGTCGCTTCCCTTATCCCCGCAGGCAAGGCCGAAGGGATATGAGTTGGACTATTATCGGGTTCGTCTGGAATCTGTCGAGACCGATGGCGCCCGGGGCGGCGTTATCGGCAATCCCGAGAATGAGCAGGGATTCACCACGCCCGGCTACCGGGATTCCACGATCCGCGTCGTTTTCACCTTCGAGCCGACGCATGTCGATTTTTCCCTGACCAACGAGAGCGATTCCGACTTCGGAATCATCTGGGACGAGGCCGTCTTCGTGGATGGAGTTTCGAATGCCGCAGAGGGGGTGTTTCACCGGGGTGTGAAGCTGCTCGACAGACACGACGCGCAGGTTCCTTCCGTGGTCGTGAAGGGAAGCTGTGTTTCGGAGTCACTTGCCGTCAAGAACCGGGTTTTTTACAGTCGCGACCTCAAACGGTGGGTATTCGAGAATCTCCTGCGGGATGCGGATAAGCTTACGCAGATAAAAATACTGTTGCCGATCTAAACCGCCGGAGGGCGTCGGGACTACCTGTTCGTATTTTCCGTCCACTGGGAAAACCGGAAGGTCCGGGCCGAGTTCGATACGGGCCGGTGGTTTTACGTGTCGGAGAAATAGCCGCTTTCGGCCGGGATGCTTTCACGTGCCGACGTTCCCATGGCTGCGTCCGGGGCGTGGCCGGGGCTTTGGGCGGGCGGCGCATGGAAAAACACCCCGCAGGTCACAGGACCTGCGGGGTGTTCGGCTTCGGAAGCGCTGCCGGCGCGTCATTCGATGCCCTCGAACAGATAGGGGGCGTAGTTATAGCCTTCGGCCTTGTAGACGGCGACCAGTGCCGGAATCCGGCGCACGAAATCGTTGTAATCCTTGCGGTCGTTGGCCCAGCCCGTCTCGGCGAGAGCCGCCATGCGCGGCAGGACCATGTGCAGTGCGTGGCGGATGTCCGCGATGTACTCCGTCCAGAGGTTGCACTGCACGCCCCTGATCCGTTTCTGGTCGGGCAGCGTGAGCCGGTCGCAGGGGTCGAGGCGGTAAGCCTGCCGCACCGAGACGTAGCGGGTGTTGCCCAGCGGTTCGTAACGCTCCGGGTCGGAGGTCTGGCTGTAATCGAAGTAGCAGTACCATTTCGGCGTCATAATCACCGGGTTTCCCCGCTGTGCGGCCTTGATTCCGGGGTCGCTTCCGTTCCACGACATGATGTTCGCGGTTTTCGAAATGCCGCCCTGGAGGATTTCGTCCCAACCGATGATCTCCCGGCCGTGGGCGTGCATCCAGCGTTCGATGCGGTGGATGAAGTAGCTCTGCAACTGGTATTCGTCCTTGAGCCCCTCCTCGCGGATGCGCTGCTGGCAGAGGGGGCACGCCTTCCAGCGTCCTTTGGGACACTCGTCGCCGCCGATGTGGATGAGCTTCGAGGGGAACAGCGCGAGCACCTCCGTGAGCACTTTCTCGATGAATTCGAACGTCGTCTCCTTGCCCGCGCAGTAAACGTCGTCGCTGATGCCCCAATGGGTCCATACGGCATAGGGACCTCCCGTGCAGCCGAGCCACGGATAGGCGGTCAGCGCCGCCAGCCCGTGCCCGGGCATCTCGATTTCGGGAATCACCTCGATATGGCGCTCTGCGGCGTAGCTGACGATCTCGCGGATCTCCTCCTGCGTGTAGAACCCGCCGTAGGGTTTGCCGTCGTAAACGCCCTCTTTGTTCTTGTCGTAGCGTCCGACGAGCGTTTCCGCACGCCGGGACCCGATCTGGGTGAGCAGCGGATATTTTTTGATCTCGATCCGCCAGCCCTGATCGTCGGTCAGATGCCAGTGGAATTTGTTGATCTTGTGCAGCGAGAGGATGTCGATGTAGGTCTTCACGTCCTCGACCGGGAAGAAATGGCGGCAGACGTCGAGCATCGCCCCGCGGTAGGCGAACGTGGGCTTGTCGCGGACGACGCAGGCGGGAATCTCTCCTCCGGCGACCAGCTGCTGGAGACTTCGAAGCCCGTGCAGCACCGCCTGGGGCGTCGATGCCGTGACCGTTATGCGCTGTCTGCCGACTTCCAGAAGGTACTCTTCGGCTTCGTAGCCCGGTTGCAGTTGCAGCGTCACGGCATGTTTTTCGGATGCGGCGGTGACGGCGGGTTCGGCTCCGGTGAGCTTGCCGACGGCGCGGGCGAAAATCTCCGCGGGCGTGCGCAGCCGTTCGTCCGTGATGACGACGGGCGTTCGGGGCGTCAGCCGGAACGATCCCGGCAGTTCTTCGACCTCGGCGGGGCGGGGTACGATGCGGACGCGTCCGTCGCAGGCTGCGAATCCCGGCAGACAGGCCTGGACGGCGAAAATCAGGAATAGAAGGTATTTCACGGTTTGGATTCTGGTTGAGCGGTTAGGGAAGCCCCCCCCGCCAACAACTTTTCGCGGGGGGGGGTGCCGATCACCGAA